>Ga0181612_136891_pt1 | contig 11271 bp, 7 predicted proteins | sample HoacroProtozoa21_FD_119630 | JGI IMG/M metagenome (GOLD analysis project Ga0181612, IMG submission 119630) | Hoatzin crop microbial communities from Cojedes, Venezuel. Combined Assembly of Gp0051906, Gp0051904, Gp0051908 | reverse complement strand
TTCTTCTGCCATCCCCAGGAGCTGCGTGTGCCTGGAGGGACAGTGTGTGACCCGGGGGTCTGCTCCAGAGCTCTGCAAGCCAGGCACCTTCCAGCGCTGCTCCGTTGCCCTCCTGCCCTACGCTGGGAGCTCAGAGGTGGCTCAGGAGGACTCACTCATAACACCAACTTGTTTTTCCCTGCCCAGTGTCTGGATTTAACCGACTGCATCTGTTGTATGATGTAGAGAAACCTGTTACTCGTTTCTTGGATTTGAACTGCGTGGTTTAGCACTGTGGCATTTCACCGTGGGATAGCTTTTCAACTGAAAAGGTTGTGATGTTTCAGAGCTGAGCTCTTGCCGCACACCAACCCTGCCACGCGTAATCGAAAACCTCCTGGGACTTTGGAAAGAATGAGGTAGGCTGGAAGCAGGGAGATTCCTTGGCGTTTTGTAAGGGCAGTAGGGCAAGGCGAACGCAGTGGTGAGTGGATAGGAAAAGGACAGTGTTTCTGTGTGAAGTGCAATGACTGCACTGCAGTTTCAACACGAGGAAATGGTGGTGTGATAGTTTGAAGACCATGTATTGCTTCTTCAGTCTTTGAAACAGATTATGCGATGCAGGCAGCTTGGCATCCTTTTCATGGCAAGGTCTATAAGAAGGCGGGCTGTATCTTACCAGATTTAAACGTTGTAGAAAGTATTACTCTGGAAAGTGGCATACATGTTACGGGATTAGGCTGTTTCTTGTTGACAGAAACAGATCTTTCCTCAGTTCTGTGATTCCTACTAGGAATCAATTGCTGTAAAGCAAGTGCAACAACAGAAATAGCACCTCATTCTGGACTATGGGTATCTTGGGTTAAATTTAATGGCGTGCCTTGAAACGAAGAATGGCGAACTGACAAAACAAGTTGTTTGGTAATGAAGTAACTGAATTCTAGAAAATTCCAGGTTGTGCAGCACAAACCTAGTAAATCCACTGTTATTGTCACAATCCTCCTAACAAAAGCCAACTTTGATGAAAGCTACGGCAGTCTCTAGCCTAAGATCTTACTGCTCCTTGCAGAAAGATTGTACTGAGAAAACAAGTAATTAGACTTTGCTGCTGCTGTCATTTTCTTTCTTCCTCTGTTGTCCAGATTAGAAGTTACAGAGGGTTAACACAAATGGAGGCGGACGGGACTGAGAGACCTATAAACAGAGATGAATCAGTGTCTGCAGCTTAGGAAGCCAGGTGGAGTTAATGAAGGGAGAAGAATATTTTCCTGATTTTTTTTTTTTCTGTTCATAAATTAGTCACCACTAGAAAGCATAACTATCAAAAAGCATAACTGGCAAAATGGCCACTGTGCTATAAATTGAAATCAAGGAGGAAGTCTTTCCCTACCCTAGGTTTTTGCTTTTAGAAATCATTAGAGAATCATAGGATAAGCCTAGCTGGCAGGGACCTTAGAAACTCATGATTAAGTCCACGAGTCCTGATCCATGTTTTCTCCCTTGTTCAGCTTTCGCCTCTGTCTAGAATGGAAATTTAGTTCCAGGTTTTCTTTGAGACATTGCACTCATTGACTGTCAATTGAGGAGGAAAAAAAAAATCCCCCGGAAGCTGAAGAAGGTGGCACACAGTACATGCTACGTATTCACGCCCCAGAGTCCAGGGCCTTCTAGCCAAGTGGAGCCTGGCCTCCGGCTCTGGGAAAGGCAACGTGCAAAGAGTCACCCTCAAACGCTTTCCAGACAGAAGTTCAATCCTGAAATAAGAAGTCTGTGAGTCTGGGGAGATTCCAGCTGAACGAAGTACATATTACCTAAGCAGATTGTCTGTGGTAAGATGTTAACAGCGCGACAGAGCAAGCTCTGGTTTTGTGTTTTTCACTAATAAAAAGAGCTAAAATTTTTCATCTGATCCTTGTTGATGACTGTGCCTCGATAGACCGTGGTGGAGCTGTTTGATTTCTAGTAATCTGTTCCTTCCCCAGAAGTCATCGGATGTAGATAGAGACCGAGATTCTAATAGCATCGACGACCTTATCTCCATGGTAATGAGACATCTTGTCTCAACTTGGGAGTTTTTGTTCATTTATCACTATGAATTTCATTGCTGTACAGGGAACAGCAGGTGAATTTGCCTGTGTAGCTGAAGAGAAAACAGTGCCTGCTTTTTATATACTCCACTACAGATTTTATTTGGAATGTGCTTCAGAATACATTAATATGGCATTTGTAAGCAGTCTTATAATTGGCAATATGTTTCAAATGCCTTTGACGTTTGGCTTGGGCGGGAGAGGAAAAGCTATAGCACTGTTTGCAGAGGTTGCTTCTGAAATTCAGACTGCAGTCAGATGTTGCATGCCTGTAACTTTGGGGCTAAATCAATAAATAAATGCACTCTGTTCCTCTTCTGTGAAGGGCCAGATGAGGAGAACTGAAAAAGAGCAGGAAGAAGAATGGGATGTGATAGCGGTTCAGGTAAATATCACTGCACTGATGGCAGCAAGGTTGGAGATTGAGAAGGATAGAGAGGGAGTGAGAGAGAAATAGGTGGCTTTGGGGCTTCAGGGAAATCTGCATCTCTGCCAAGCCCTGCTGCATAAAGAGGTACGTACAGGAGCTGACAGGTGACTTGGGATGTGATGAGTCAAGTTGTCTTCAAGATGGAGGCAGCTTTCTACAAACGGGAGAGGGTGGAAAAGCCGTGATGAGGCAGAGGCACGAGTGACAGAAGGCACTCCCATGGTCACCCCAGACACCCCACCCTGCACACACTGTGGAATCCCACTTGGTAATTTGTACCAAAATTAGTGTATCTTCTAGAAATATACTCAGTCTTGAGTGGAAAATCTTCAAGAAATTAGCCATCTATATAAGTCAGTAAGTAGCTGACAGTATGTCTCTTTCATCAAGACTTTTTCCCAGTTTTGATTTCCAACATTGGAATAGTGTTTTATTTTGGTTAGCTGGAATATCCCCCATGGTCAGAAATATTGACTGTCTCTCTTTCTCTTGGTACTTCTAGGCTGCGGTCACAGCAGATCCTACTCCTTACCTGTCTGATTGCTGGAATCAAAGATGCAAAGTGCTTTAGCAGCTATGGTAAGAGTAGCACTGCATTGTAATAATCTGTTTCAAGAAACAGCAAATAATGATGTGCAGTTTGGGTACAATTGACCTAAATTGAAATATTGTGTTTAGGAATCAAAATATTTCTGAACAGGAAAACTGGGGGGAAGAGGAAAAGAATTTACTGAAAAAAAAAAAAAAATCTTTTAAAAATTGCGTTTTCTGTCAGATTCCTGTGTGTCTGAATTGACGTATGAAGTCCCAAGAATTCCGTTCTGAGACAGTAATTGCTAGCAGCGGGGTATGGCCAGCAGAACTATACTCTGCTCCCGGGACGATCTGCAGTTTAAAGGAACCGACATGAATGGTGTTAGAAGGAAGTAATGATTATCTTCATGAGGGATAAAATTTAAAAAAAAAAAAAAAAATCCATGAAATCATAAAATTCATCAATAACTCTCCAACGACAATTGATGATAGCATTATTTTCATTGGATGGATAAAGATATCTGAAAAAAGGAGATTTAATATACATTATACAATTTCTAGTAGGTTAAAGGCTGCATGAAAACCTTTTCATTATTGGAAATAATCTAGGCAAGCAACACCTCCTCCTCCCCATTTCTAGCACCACTCAAGTGCCTACACAGTCCTATTCTTTTCTAGCCATTATGGACGTATTAGGTAAAGGTACACTGCAGAAATAGGAAGCTATATTTAAGGAATCATGTCTCATTTCCTAGCTCTCTGTAGGTTTTCGAAGACAGCATTGCTTATATTTAGTAGCAGTTCTACCAAGAGCAGAGAAACGCTTCTTTGAAGTGAGGTTGCCTTCTCAAAATCATGATCAGTCTTCAATAATATCAATCCCTGCTAAGAAGCTGCAGTAAGTGTCCTTGCGAAGGAGTAGATGATGGCTGAAAGGGGCCAAAGGCTGAGGCAGGTCAGAGTTAATTCGTTGTGAAGTTCATTTCTGTGTTTAAAGTGGATATGACCTGGTTGAAGTGATTGCACCCATTTCTTTGCTAGTATGAATTCGCATTGTTGTACTGAATGCTAAGAGGCTAGCGGTATCTGTGTACATGCCGGCAGTTTTTCTCCAGGGATGCCCTCCGGGGAGGCAGCCCAAATATTATCTAAGAGACCAGTGTGTCTCTGACAGCGAGAAATGCAGGCAGAAGCAGGAGGTGATCTAATTGCTGTGCTCGGAGTTGAATCATGTGTGACGCTAGCATGAATTTCGCAAGAGGTTCCGTCTGGTTTGTGTAACTGGGAAAACCTGGCTGATGGTTGCCCGTGCCTTTGCAGCCCCAAGAAGCTGGAAGGAGGGTGACAGGACTGCTGGGGGATTGGATGGCTTGGATATTCGGTGGGCTGAGGGCCAGAATGCGAAGTGGAAGGAAAATCGAGTGAAAATGCCAAGGGCTCTGTACAGCTCGTGGAGGCACAGGCACAAGCTCGCTGCTGCTTGTTTTTTTGAAGCTATGTACAAACAGCATAGTGATGTATAACTTCAGGCAGATCTGCATTTAAGAAAGACATAGAAATCATTTTTCTAGCGCTTATTTGGGTTTTTATTTCATGTTGCGGAATTTATTTCTCCCCTATCCTCACCAATCCACCAAAGGCCATTTTACAAATACTATTTTAAGAAGCTCTTTCAGACAAGTGCCTGTGACAACGTTTTGCTTTTCTCTTCTGAAAAATGAGGAAGGAAAGGACTTGGGGCACTTAGAACTCTTTCACTATCATCAGAAATAAGTCTGTGGATTGCAATAGATACACACACACCCCCCACCATAAACTAAATATCCTATCTGTAAATCACTAGAATTTGAAGCCTACATGTAAGATCTAAAGATTTCATTGCCTTACTATGAAATAAAATACTGAAAGTCCCTGATATCTATGTATTTGGTCAGAAATTCACATTTTCGAGTGAATATAAACTGTAGATATACAAAGCTGGGTGTCAGGTGAGCTTGTCCCACTAGTCCAAGCAGGAAATACGTTGTTAACAGAAACATTATGTGTATTTAGGATTCAGTGATGCAGACTTAGTACAGCAGATAAGTGGCATTTCATATTCTCTTTAAGAATAGCCAAGGAACCTATATGGAGCTGGGACATATGAGACAGGAACTAGGGAGACCCATGTCCCATTAGGGAAGCTGGTGGGATGCCGTGAGTGCTAAAGTGCGCTAACCGCAGCTGGGTCACAGCCACTATTTTGTTATAAAATTATCTGAAAGATTCTAGCGTTGTTGATGAATTTTGATAAACAAAGCCCTTCTTAGGATTTTTATTAGTTGTGCTGGTTTTGTCAGTGTTAGAGATGGCTGTACATGATGGGCTTTGTTTCCCAGGGGACTTCTTCCTGGTTGGCCAGAATCAAATTTGGTGAACTCTGAGATAGAATTTTTCCCGTTCCAGTCAGATAGATGCTTTCTGCAGGAGGGTGAGTTGGAGACCTCTACAGATTCCTTCAAACTTCTTTTCTTCTGTGATTCTGAAGTGATAAAGTTATGTGTATTGATAAAGTTATGTGTATTGATACTGTAACTGTTGAAGTTTTGTTACATGAAGCTACTGAATGGTGCCTACTTGAACACATACTGACAATAAATCCAGTCGTGTGAATCGCTGTTTGATGCCTGCTACTTGAGCTTTCTAATGGCCTGCTAAAGTTAGGTAAAAAGTTTCTCTGTTAGAGGCCAAGAGATCCATGTAGGCCAAGCCAAGGTCAGGAAAGACCTAGTATAAAGAACTGCATTCTAACACAGATAAGGATTTTATAGAAAGTGATTTGTGGTGTTAATCTTTTCATCACTGCTAAGGAAGTTAGAATTATTTTGGCAGTGTCAGAGGTTTATGTTATTTTGACAGCTGGAACTGAATTGGTTTTTTCCTCCACCAACAGTAAGAATAAAGCCTTTAAACAAGTCTCCACCTGTTAGTTCTATGGGAAAAGGGTCCAGGCTTTGACACAGAGCAAATAGTATTAATTATAAAATAGTGTTGTTACATTCCAGATATGAAAGTCATGAAATTAGCTTGCAGCGTCATAACTTGGGGGCATAGTTCCTTCCTGGGGCTGCCAATGGAGCAACCTACCTTCTTGTTATTGCTGCAAGACAGAAACATTAACAGCTTTACTTCGGATAGCTGACACCTAATGTGGAGGGATGCACAAATCCTCAGTTCTCATCATGTGAGAAAGCGATGATACTGGTATTCAGGAATATTCTCTGGAATGGATTTTTGTTACAGGCTGATTTTAATGTTTGCAGTATTTAAAAATTTGAGTGATTTCTAACACCATAGCTTTTTTTAAGATATGAAAGATAATTTTATCCCAAAGAAGAGACTTCTCTCTCTTTGTCTGGTCCTCTTTACTATTTAAACAAAATTATCAAGTGGATTTCGGATGGCTGGTTTCAGGCAGTAGATTATCTTAAATCCTAAACAAAGAAAGAGATTTTGATCTCATTGCAAGAGCAGTCAGGATAAATTAGTTGGGAGGGGAAAACCTCAATAAATGACATTTTTTTCAAGGTTAATTGTCTTTGAGAATATCCAGGATAAGCAAAGACTTATTGACTGAGCAGACTGTTATTGCTTTGGGGGTGTGGTTTTATGTATAAAAATATTTCTAGCATTAGATGTCTGTGAACATCTTTAAGACAGACACCTATTCCTCTTCATCTGTCTTTCCCTCCACTCTAAAATTGCCCCTGAAGTAGCTCCGGCTTTCATGGGACAAAACCCGAAGGAACCTCCTTCACGCTCCCTAGCTTGGGGAAGCTGCGTAAGCTGGCAGCGAGCAGCCAGCATTAACAGACCAACTTCTCGGAGCTCTTACTGCACAGAAGGGCAAACCTCGCAAGGGGTTGAACAATTCCTGCCAGAGGCTTTGCACCGTGCAGCTCCTCATTGCTCCACAGAAACTCAACGTAGCAGAAAAGCAGCAGAGAATTCTGAAAATAACAGCATGGGCAATTGTCTGGGTACCATAGAAACTACCATTGCAAGGAAGAACTTTCCTTTCTTTGGCTTTGCTGTTCAAATACTGAGAATGCAGAGACTTTATAAATCAGAAAGTGTGCTATTTTCACATCATGTGATTGCCCATTTGCTGTGGCTTTTGTTTTTTTCCTGTGTGAGATCAGCTCTGTGCAATTAACTCTAACATCCAAAATTTGTCTCTCTTTTGTGATGCTATGTGATGAGATTTCATATCCGAACCTGTCATCGTGTGTTCCTTCCCGTCGTTGGTCTTCGGACAGCCAGATGACTCGAACTTCGTGGCTTCTCTAGTTGTGTGAGGCAATGCAAGCTGTCTTGTTGGCAGCCTGCACTGGCCATGAGCTCTGCACTTTCCTCTTCTCTGCTGAGGTGCGGTGGTTTTTGCGTTGGATAGCAGGTGTGAGAGTCTCAGAGGATGTGATGCCAACCCTTGGTTCCTGGCACAGAGAGTGCCTTTAATAGAAATATCTTATTCTGTAAGCAACGGGATGACTAGCAAAGCCCTTGAACAGCCTGGTAGAAAAAATCTGTTATAGAAGTGCAGGGAAAGATGCCATCGAGACAGATGGGAATGACTCTAGGCTGCTGAAACGGTGTTCGTGTGCAGTAAGTGTGTTTATTAGGGGAAGGATTCCCAGGCCAGACAGCTATCCGCAGTGTGCTCCCACACCTACGCTGAGAAGGACACGCTGGAGAGAATCAGGGCACATTTCAACATGACAAAGAGCTTCCTAAAAAGAAACCATGGGGTTTTGCTTCAGGGCATCAAACTCCTGATTGAGTGGGGAAATCTGTTAGATGAGCCTTTAATTCGCCAGTAGAAAGACCTCCCATGCAAATGACAGTCTTGTTACACTTTGCATTGCCTGTTGCCTGATTTCCCCAGGCTGTTTGATTCAACCTAGTCAGTGTTGGATGAGGGGTCACCAAGGAACACTTTTGAGCTGTAGTTGGTGGCCTTTTAGCTAAAATCCTTCAGCAGTGGAGTTAATAGGCAGTTGCTGTATCAGGATGGTGGGGGGAGATGGACTGATCAAATCTTGAAACATCTTGGATCATGGTCTTTCAATGGCTTGTTGTAATTTTCACATTGTGCAGAATTTTTTTTTTATCCCAATATCCTCAGCTAATTTTGCAAGGAAAGTTCTGCCTTTCTAGATTTCCTCCCACATTTCATTTAAATAAGTTATTCTTCACCTTTTGTTCTAGGCTGCCGTGCTCTCTTAAATGCTACCTCAGAAATGACTGCCTTTTACTGATGGGTGAAATAATCTCTTTGCAAAGTCTGGAAATTATTTTCAGTCAGGGAGGTATTTTAAGCTTCTTTGAAGTGAGAAGTGCAGGATAAGGGGGATAGGCAGTGTGTGGGACTATGAAGTAGGTATTGTGCATTCTTTATTGGCTCCTGATATTTGGTGCTCTACGGGGTTTTGAGCATGTCACTTAATTTCTTATTATTGCCATTTTTTTCAGAAAAGATGTCACATTATTTTGCCACAACACCTGGAAGAGGTTGAATGGAACAAATATGGTCACGGAATCACAAACCTATTTTTTATTAGCTCAGTGGGACAGGCATGGGCAGCTCCTTCGGTGATCTCCCTTGGAACACACGTCTTCTAGGATAAATCTAGCAGGTTAAATTGGAGTAATGGGCATGCTATCTTAACAAACCCTTTCAGGCACCACGATAGCTTGGTGTTGTGCTGAATGCTGCTTTTTGGCTTTGGGTGCTTAACCAGATGGGCATGTACATGTGATAAGCATGTTGCTGTTCGTGATGGTCAGACAGTTACATGTCTTTGAAAAAGACATGCGGATGCAAACATCTAATTTGCCAAATTCTGAGTGTATGTTCTTCCACTTCCACATTAATCAGCTGGATGGTGCCTTTAATGAACGATTAATTTTTATTTGACTGGTGCGTATCTCCTGTGGCCGTGAAGAGGTGTAGGTGCCTCTGCCTAGAGGAGCGTTTGCTAGCCCACAGGTCAGCGTAGGTGCTCCAATACCTGCAGCTCTGTTCAGGCTGGGAATGGGGCTGCCATCTATTTTTCTCTGCCCTTTAGAAGACCATGTACTTTCAGGGCTTCCAGTAAGAGTGACAGAAACGGTGATTTCCTAGCACCGCTCATTTCTGCGATGTCTGTTTTGTGGAAATCCTGATTTGAGGACTGCTCACAGGGGAAGGAGGAAACGGAGGGCCACAATCTGTGTGAAATCACTGGGGTCTCCATAGGTCTTGCACAGTCACGGCACAGATCTGTATGTCGCTCTGCTCAGCAACTGCTAGCTGAGACACTGTGGCTGTATCAGACTGGTCATGGGTGGGTTTCACAGATGGCCATCATAACCCAGGGATTTATACATCTATGCTCATGAGAAGTAATTTTGCAGTGTGTTTGATTTGCAGCTCTTGTATTCTTAACTCTAATGCTGAGCAAAACACGATGGTTTTGGAACAGTACATCTCACAAGTCCCTGCAAAATCTACGCTATATTTGCTCTGACCACAGTGTTCGTCTCCTTATCTGGGCCAGACGTATGCTAAAAGAAATGCACAAAATTGGTCCCCTTGATAAAGCTGGTGTTCACAAAAGCTTAATAAAATTAGAATGTAATCTTGGTATCTCCTTAATGCTTCTGTAACCTGTATGCCTTTAATCATCTGTGCTGTTCAGTTATCAGGTATAATAAGTGAGCCTAATGCTTTAATGTTTGTTGCTGGCCTACTTTCAGAATCCCTCATAGGTGCAAGTGGTATATAATTTAAATAAGCAATGCTGCACGTCATTATCACCACTGTTACCTAGAGGAAGCGACTGCCATATCCTCTATTTAACCTACCAGCCTGTATCCCACTGGGTACATTTCTTGGAGTTAAAACCAGTAGTATTCCACTTTGTAAGCTGCTATTCCCCATTACCTTTGCAAGTATGCCATGCTGCTGTGCTCCCCAGCCTTGCTCAAAGTAGTTTTACTACTGGTGTCAGTCTTAGCCAGAATGGATATCAGCAAGGTTTGGAGATTTGGATCGTGTGTCAGTGGCACTTCTGCAGTAAGACGGACCAGGAGAAAAGCCAGGCCGTTCTTTTTTGTGTTCCTTTGAGTATTGTTGTGTATTCGTCTTGAAACAGAGGCTCCTTCTAACACAGTGCAGCTTCTTCTGTTTGATCCTGCTGCAAATAGCCTGCGTCTTCTCTTGCCCTCCACTCCTGGTATCTCTCTGTTTTGTTCTGGGGCCTTGATGCTGTGTTTTCAGGCTTGACAACTTCTAAGCACACGGCTTGTTAGAACAGCCTGTAGAAAGAGCCTTCCTGATTCACGTGTATCAAAGTGCATGACTAAACCCTCACTGCATGTTTTGCTGGTGTCTGATATTAAACTTCTTTATGCTTTAGTCACACATTAAAAAATGATGCATTTATTTTCAGAACTGATTTCAGTGTCCTAGCACCATGCTTCGTTGAAGGAAAGATAATGGAGGAAAGCAAACATTTCTGTTGACTTGCTGTGGTGTGTGATCTGCCAGTCAACAGAATTTAGAGGGTTTTTTTGTTTAGAAGAGGAGTGTTTAGAGGGAGGGAGGGAGGATTGCTAAAAGCAAAAAGTGCAGCTACTTAGTACTTGTTGCAAATCTTTGTCCAGCCTGGTATGAAGCTTAAAGAGAAAGATCTCTTGCTCTGCACGTATAAAGTTGACTTCACATGTGGATACATTACATACTTGCGCTAGTTGCAAACATCATAAAGTAATCTTAGGGCTTTGTGATTTATTTTGGCAGAACTCTTGGATGGGTAACTACTTCCCTATTTTTTTATTATTTCTTGGCTTTAATTTTAATGCAATCAACATATTAATTTTAATTTCATACTGTACCACCAAATTTAAAGTTCAGTTTCTAGCAGTGAAAATACAATACCAGTTAAAACTATCCCAGCTTTTTTCATCTTGATCAAAGGCTCTTGGAAACATCCTTCAGAAGTGCTGAGCACAGCACTTTTTCTGATTTGACGTCAGTGATTCAACATTAGTAGCTGATGCGTTGTTTAATATCCACTTGTAAAACTTCCAAATACAATTTTGTGTACACACAAGGTGTAATCTGCCTGATAGGTGCTCCAGGAAGTTCTGAATCGCCATGCGAAGCTGAAGGGATGGGACAGTGCCCTTTCCTCAATTTCACAGATTTTCTGGATGCTT
>Ga0181612_124753_pt1 | contig 11271 bp, 9 predicted proteins | sample HoacroProtozoa21_FD_119630 | JGI IMG/M metagenome (GOLD analysis project Ga0181612, IMG submission 119630) | Hoatzin crop microbial communities from Cojedes, Venezuel. Combined Assembly of Gp0051906, Gp0051904, Gp0051908 | reverse complement strand
GTTCATAGCACTGTCCCTTTATGTAAACTTTATTTGCAGATGTTCGCGCTTGCTTTCCCTCTTCAGTGTTGCAGTGGGCAGGAGGTAGTATGTGCACCTGGGAGGTACCCAGGGAGTAGTTGGCACAGTAACTCTGGGCCCTGATTTTTTGTGAGGAAGGAGAGGAAGACTGCCTGAGCTAAAACATTCATCTAGGATACTCAGCAGGCTCTTGGCTTCCATAAAGAGGCCAGATGGACAGAGGTTATGGAGCAGAGTCTTGGGAGAAGTTGTAGGAGGCTCCACTCAGGCATATCTGCTTCTGAGCTACACGCTGCAGCCCCTGTCAGTAGCACTGCATGGCAAATCTCTTGGATAAAACTTGTGAAGTTTCCTAGTGGTTGTGGAGGCAACAGGCAGAATGGTTTTCTCAATAACAGTGTTCAGCAAAAGGGCACAGAGGACCGTGAGAGGTGCACAGAGTAACCATGCTTTCCCAAAAAGGATGGTGAATCAAAGATCTCTTGGAAGTGAGTGGGTAAAGCAGACAAGCAAGAAGAACTGAAGCAGGGATTGGGAAAGGGGATATTAAACATATGAAGGGGACAGATTTGGGAAGTTTTTATTAATATTCCCATTACATTTATCCCACTGGAAAATGACAATAATATTTAAACACTGTTTTTCCCCTCTTAAGTAAAGGCATTTTTTGCCATGCTGTCACAGTGCTGCTTTTCGTGTTGACCCTGTCCATTCTGCTGAGAGTTAGGCATCAGCTGCTCATTAAAGAAGTTACAGGCTTTTTTTGATATTGTGGACTACTAAAAAATTTGGAGACTGATGTCTTTCTCTTGCTTTGGTTTATACAGCTGGATGATAGTCTGTCCAGAAAAACAGTTGCAAGGAACTGGAAGTTTTGAGGCTTACTCTAGCTTTGTAAAGGTTTTCGTCGTTTTGTATAACATCTGTTTTCACGGTTATTTTGTCTTCATCCAGTAAACGTGCTTCATAGGAAATTTAGCCTTGTAGAGTTCAGACCTCAGTGATTACTGGGAATTTGTAGTGAAATAGTGGTTGTATCAGAGTTCCTGTATTTTGTAACTGGAGAAAACTTACGTCACCTAAAGAACTGCAACAAGTTTAAACTTAAGAAGGAAACAGTGGAGTAGCTTCACAGTCTTCAGAGGAGGGTGCTAGTATTCTGTCAGTGGATTTAAGTTTCTGCTTAAAAATGTACTGGAGTTGCAACTTTGGATGTATTTGTTATTTGGCTACTGAGAACTGCATTTTTGTGGTGCATACTCTAATCTTTGAATTTCCTCTATTTTTACATCCATTTAATTTAGTTGGTTAATTATGCTGTTTAAAAAGCACTACATGCTTTCAAAAAATGTTGGGGAACTGTCAGTAAATTTTAGAGAAGTTAGATATCGTGAAGGGGCAATCATTGCAAGCAGCAGTCCAAACTGAAACTAGTTTCATGGTGCTGGCATTGATTGAAATCTTGACATTGAAAGAACAGAACAAACCCCAAAGTATTAAAATCAATGCATATAATGTAGGTAGCTGTTTCTTCAGATTCCAGTGTTTAGGCAGTAGATGCCATTTACTGTGTTGGTGATAGGTGTGTAGGAGACTACTGCTCTTGCTTGTTTGTTTTCGAAGATAAAGGTGAGCACTGGGGAGTGGAAGAGGGGGGTGATAATTTTGTGTTACTTTCCAGTCGCATAAAGGGGTACCAGAATATTAATTAGATTCACCAATAAACTTTCTAAACCTACTGTTCTCTTGGTGGCTGGTGTGTGTGTATAAAACTTCAGTGTATGGAAGTATTTTGTTTTGGCACAAAGTCCCTTGTGGTGGAACTAGATATTGCACATTGATTTCCAGATGGATTTGTATTGTAATGGGGAGACCGAAACTGGACGCAGGACTCCAGGGATGGTCTTGCATGTCCACATAGAGAAGAAGGATCACTTCGTTGAACCTGCTGGTGACGCTTTTGCTGATACAGGGTAGGATGCTGTTGGCCACCTTTGCTACAAGGGCACACTGCTGACTCATGTTCGTCTTACTGCCCACCAGGACCCGGGGTCTCTTACTGTAGAGTTGCTTCCCAGAGAGTGGGCTCCCAGAGCGTATTGTGGCCCAGGGTTATTCTACCCTGATGCAAGCCTATACTTTTTTTTGTTGAACTTCATGAGATTCCTCTCAACTCATTTCTCTAGCCTGCTGACATCTCCCTGAACAGTAGCTCTGCCCTCCAGCGTACTGAGCGCTCACGCCAGTTAGGTATTCTGTGCAGACTTACTGAGAGTGCGCTCTGTCCCATCACCCAGGTTGTTAATGAAGACATTAATTGGTCCCCACATTGATCCTTGAAGGTTCCCACCCAGTTACTGACTGCCTGCTGAACTTTCCACCACTGATCATGTGTCTCTGCTTCCAGCAGTCCAGTCAATTTTTTCCACTTACCTCATCTACTTATCCAGCCCATACCTCACCAATTTTGTGATAAGCAGACTGTGGGATGTTGCAACAATGGCCTTGCCAAAGGCAAGGTACACAGCACCTAAGCCCCCTTCCTTGTCTTCAACATCAGTCACCTCATCATAGAAAGCAATTGGGTTGGTCAGACATGATTTCACTTGGTAAATCCATTTTGGTTGTTCACCACCTTTTTAGGGACTGAGGTGAGGCTGACTGGCATGTATTTTTCCTTCCTTGCTGGCCTGGACTTTCCTTCTTGCAGATCCTCTTCTGCTGCCAGTATAATTTGAGAAATCATTTATGTTGGCTTTCTGTTGAGCTTTGGCTTTCCGGATTCTGTGATACCGGTTGCAGTACTGCCTGTAGTCAAGGTGCCATTTGGCGTTACAGCAGAGAAACTCAGTGTGGTTTCCCTTCTGGGCCCTGCATTATTGTTTATAGTCTTTCTCCTCCTTTTTAGTGAAGAAAAAATGATGTTTTTTCAGGGATGGTGAGGGATGCAGGTCTTTGAACGACATTATTTCAGTTACCAAAATAACTTCACAGAGATCTGTGACATGACTGATTGTAGTTAGGTACAACAGGCTTGATCATTAGCGACAATGTGGAAACTAATTTTCAGTCTTGTTGACCATGTCTGTTACTGGAGGACTCCTGGCAATTGTGGTAGATAATGTGAATTAGCTTCTTCCACTTGTATTCCCTCACATTTGTAACCTGACCTAATACGGCAGTTAGAGTCTCTCTTTATATTTAGTCAAGCCTTGGATAAAAATATTCTGAATTTATGTTGTTAACAGTATTTTTAAAGTAACTTTTTCATCTAGATGAGGAGTGTTGCTTATTAGGGAAGTTTGAGATTGTGGTATGTACTCTTATAATAATGAAAAACCACGGTCAAATACTATACTGCATCGAAAGCAGTTTCATCTTAAAGTTGGTGGGATAATGTAGTAGTTCAGAGGACTCTGAAAATTGTGCTACAAGTAGCAAATAGCAGATAAAATATTACCAGTGGATTAAAGAAACAAGCAAAACTCTCAGATGACTAGTTTTGTAGCCGGAGGAAGCCAAGGTGCTGAAAGATTATTCAGAATTTAATGACTAAACCTTTCTACAGTAAACTTAAGTAATGGATTTTGTGTGCGTGTATATATATAGTTATGTATATATGAAATATATGTAAACACATATGAGAAGTTTAATTCTCAGTAAAAAAATCACACACATCCTGCAGATACATCACTGAAACATACAGTTTATCAGTGTTTTTAGAAGAAACTACTGGTTTTAAGGAGCTTTCCTGAGAATAAATATTTGCTTTTAGATGCTTCTGAGCAAGTCATGAAGTGGTAGAAACAAAAATTTTATTCTTTTTCAGTGTAAAATTTGAAGATATTGTCTGCTGCTTCACATGTGATGAGAAGTTTAGGAAAAAAAACCAAAAAGAGCACAATAACTGGTGCTGCAGTGTGCAGTTCCAAAATGTTCATAATTTTATGGAATTTATCTCGTTTTATACCTTGTCTTTGACAGTTCTGTATTTGCAAAACTAAGCACTTTCACTTCGTTTCACTTTCTATTTTTGTGGGGCTGTTATTGTTTGAAGTTTCTGAAATTGCCTGAAGCAGATCCTGTATCACTGTGTGTCTTTTTTTTTTTTTTAAGCCAATTCTGTCAGATTAAGATTGCTCAAACTATTTTGCACACAACAGCTACTCTGAAGTTGTGTGGTATCTCCGTAGAAGAAATAATGGATTTATTTAAAGAAAAGTAGTCATTGTTCACCAGACCTCTTATAACCCGTCTTTTTCCGCTCTCTCATCTCGTTAAAGATCATGGACAAGAATGGGTTGCCTTTGAACAGAAGGCTGTGTCCCAAACCATTTATATATAAATAATCTTTGTATATATGTTCTTAGAAAGTATGGGCTGATATAGATAATGGCATAAATTGGGGAGCATAGTGTGGATTTGAGTTCAAGGAATAGGCAGCTGCTTAATGCTTTGCAGAAAGGATGCTCAGTTGAAGTTACCACTAGCATGGAACATGATCTTAAAACTAAAGAAACTTCTTTTCTTGAAAAAAAAAAGAGCGTAAAGCTTCAAAAAGCATAGCTGTGATGGTATGAAAAAACCTTTTTAAAAATGTTTTGTGCAACTGTTTCTGCTGTAGCCCTGAGATCTGCCTACAAGTTTTGATTAAATGAAACATAAAGAGACGGCCTACTAGATCTGACTCGGAGAGACTGGTTTAATGTCTTTCTGTCAAGATAAATATTGGGAATCTTAAGTGGCAGGAATTGTTCTAGAAGCAAAGCTGATGATTCTTTAAATTTGTTTAGTGGGATCAGGTTTCTTTAGGAGCAAAAGAAAGAAAACGTTGTTGAAAGGAACTTTTAAATAACTCCTTGCTGCAGTTTTAGGAAAGAAAGAAATAAGTTTAAAATGCTTCTTGATCGGTAATCACAAATGAAATATGCAATAACAGTTTCTTGACTAAAGAAAGCGTGACTTCATTATTTTTAGCCATTTAGGAGAACAGATTTTTTTTTTACTTGATAAAGATTCTGGGGACTTCCCCCTCTCTCCCATTTGCCACTGTTTTGCACTAGCAAAACTTAAAATAGATGTAATGTGTTTATCCAGAGGCTGAACATAGAACAGTCCAGATTATCTCATGGGCTTGAATTTAAGATAGAGGGATTACTTTATTTTCTCAGTTTGGATCACGTGAGGTCATCCTGTCAAGCACTAAGCCTGGCCCTGTTTGGATCACCTAAGGTGATAGAAAATGCATTGATCTTTTTTGTCTGTTTTCTGTCCACATGGCTAAACTGGCTTAGGTACAAGTCAATATGGATAGTTGCAAAGGAAAAGGTTCACTTTCTTTGAAATTATATTAAAAATGAGTTTGAGTATGTTGCTTCTCTATTTAAGTAGCTGAAAGTGGGCTTGCATTTCCTACTTCCCATTGTTAAACAAGATGCTCAAGGGCCTCTTTTAAACTTGGCCAAAACTCTATATCCTTTTAAGCTAGAATACAATTCAGAGTGGGTTTTAATGCAAGCATGTGATCAGAAGGGGGGTGTGTGTCTGTGAAGGTGGTCTCTTGTTTTTCGTGGTAAGATAAATACTTATTTTAATTTCAGAATAAGGTTACGTGGAATGAGCCTTTCTGTCCCTTGCTGATAGTTCTGCTGGATAGTAAAACGGCTGTCAATGCTGAAAATAAATGTTAGTAAAATGAAGGTTGGTTTAAAATGTAAAAATCCACTTCCTAATTTCATGCTGTGATCAGCAAAGCTGGCAGAGCAGACGTGAGAGTGGAAAAAAAAAAATCTTGTTTCTTGAATCCAGACTCAATTTCACTGTTTTTTTCACTTGAAAAGAAAGTTTGGTGTTGAAAATATTTACCATTTCAGGTAGAACAACGATCAGTGTTAATCAGAAGACTGTTCTTTTTTTTCAGCAGCTTTATTGCACACACCAATTGTATCAAAATATGGAGCATAAGTTTTCTATTTTTACTTTAATAGTAATATCAGGTAAGGTTTATTTGAGTAATGGAATTTGTTGCTCTCTGGATACATGCTGAAATTGATGTAATATGCACAATAGCTTTTAAACTTTTTAGCTACATACTGTAATTTAATCTTAGGTACTTTAAATGAAAATATATGCTAACATTTTCTTAAAGGTTTGCACTTTAAAAAATGAACTTAACAAATCATCAAAACAGTGCAGTAATTGTGGTTTTAGAGTATAGACTCTATTACAAAAGTTATTGCCTGTCCATAAGAGCTTTGTTAGATCACCTTGTGTAACTGTGGGGGAGGGTAAGGGAAAATGATCCCAAAGGCTTTTCTGTCTCGCGCAGTGTGAGAAGCAGCAGGAAAATCCAAACTAAATACAGCTAGACATTATTGCACTTGAATTAATCCAACTGTTAACCAGTTAAGCTGTTTGACAGACAAAACGTGCATTGAGTGGAAGAGGAGGAGGTGAGACAGAGAGGGGACAGATGGACTCTTGCTTAGCAGAGGAGAGTTTCCAACCTCTGTAACCAGGAGGGATCAGCAGGAATACTGCAGTTATCCAGAAGAAACTTCACTGCCCTGAATTCTTAATACTTAGTATTAATTGTGTATTTTTTTATTTAAAAGTTGATTACTGTATATTTATATACTTCAATATTGTAGGCTTGTTTTGGAAAAGATAAATCTAAACTTAGAACAATTAAAAAAATAGACCATATAAAATTCCTTTTAAAAAGAAAAATAATTCCCAAGAGTTTTCTTGTGAGTACTGCAGTAATTTGTTGTGTAGATTCAGCACAATTGTTTTTATGTAGTCTGAAGTAGGAATGGAGCTTAGGGTTTTGCTTTGCCGTGCCCTTTTGGGCTACGGAAGGAAAAGGGAAAAAAGATAAGCAGGAAGCAGTTAAAGAGAGACCTGTAGTGATGTTATGAAATGAGGACATGCAGAACTGTTCAGAACTCCACTTGATATCTTTCACTTGATTGCTGTAATTTTGGCAGATAGGAGAATGTGACTACAAAGATGTTAGTGGTTTATTTCACAATTGTTAAATATTTCTCCTAGTAGTGTAACGTAACAGTTTACCACAGATGAAATTGGCACTCCAGTTGATACAGCTTTCCAATTTTACTTGTCACACTAGTGAAGAGACAGTAATTTGAGTCCTAAAATAATGTTTTTAATCACTTGACAAAAATGACACCTTAATTAGAGAAACGTTTATACGTGAACATGTTCCATGTACACTCAAAATGGAAGTCAAATTAAAAGGCAGATGTGTAGAATTCAGAAAATTAAACTTGACATCTACTGTATGTGCAAACCTTGACAAATTTTTTTGAAGGTGAGCCTGGAGGTGGCATTAAATACATCTGGCAAAACATCATATTTAAAAAAAAAAAATCTTCACCCAAATGGCAAAGAATAGTTTCCTTATTGATGTCTAGTTAGGGACAGGTTAGCTACTGGCATTTTAAAAATATTAATGAGCACATGTAATTGAATATACACAGTAAAAGAACTGTGGGCAAAGAAGCATATTTTAGTTTTTTAATGACCCTGTTCTTTTAGTATTCAGATGGTTCTGTTGCAACCATTAAAGTTGAAAACAATCATAAATGGCAATCTTCCAAAGTGGTGTGGGCCTTCTGGATGCTACAGCTGTAAGACTTAAGTAGTATTCTGCTGAAGCTTTGAGATTGGTAAGTGGATGATTCCAGAGCCCAGCCTTCATGTATGGATGTTCGTTGTTTCCCTTCTTGCCTCATCTCCAAACTCGAAACCACAGTTACTCTGAGCGTGTGGGGGAACTGGGAAGAGACACATGTGCCTGGAACAGGGGCTTCTGGCTGGAGTGGGATGACGGTGGCATCCAGAGCGTTGTGAGAGGGAACGTGTGTATTTGCTCTTTGGTGGTGGAGAGGACAACAGGAAGAAAAGGACTGCCTGTTGACTGGACTTCGGGCGTAGCAGTGGTTTTGCGCTAAACTGGAAACACTTAACGTATCTTCTTGCCAGGTGCAAGCTAAAATTGACAGCATCAGTTTAAATCCAAGCAACAAACCTTTACTTACCTCAGTGAATCAGGGAAAGCTGTATGAAGGCTGAGGATTTTGCTTAAAGATGGGATAGAGGCAAAGCTCTGAAAGCTTGTCGGCCAGATTAGGCGATCAAGACACTTGTTGAAGCTCATTTAAAGTATAGTAAGACGTAGTTGTATCTGTTACTGGAGTAACTCATTGCTGTTGTGGTTGGTGCATTAAATCCTTGCCACGCTCCCATTAATTTGCCTGCAAATCTCAGCTAGTTCATAACTAGTAAATTATATTACGCAAAACGGCATGCATACTAAATTATAGTTGTATTTTTTCTTCTCTTAAACTGTTGATTTAAGACTGTGTGGCCTTAGTACACAGTTTATAAGCAGTGAATCCTGTGGATTTACATAAACTCCTGTGTGAACGGTCATGTTAAGTTGCAGTCTTAGCTCAGCACTGTTAGCTGTAACACTGTGTAACAGGGATCTTCAAAATGCTACATTAATTAGAAGCCAAAAAAAGGAAAAGGAGATGTATATAAGAAAGTTAGATCTGTATGTACTGCTTGTAGTAGCTGGCTGTCTACTGTGGAAAAATCATTCAGTGGAAAAAATGGGTGAAGCCTAGTCAGAAAAAGAAAAAAGCAGGTGTTACTGAGAGGTGGTAGTCTTGTCTGTAACAGCTGAATGAAGCTCGTGTGAATCTTCACCTTGGTGTATCTCTTCTACCTGATGAGGCTGTTTGGTACCCTGTTTGGGCTTACAGGCACCTGTTTACTTCAGTTGCGGTTTATTTTGCTAAAGCAGTTCCGTATCATGGGAAGAAAATTACTATGTGTGAATATGATGCTACCTTAGCCCCATGCATATGTGATGTTACTAATGCACTGCAGAAGTCTTTTCTCTGTAGGACTTCAGACATGAAAGATAAGAAGCGATGATGGTGGGGCTAGCATAAGGCATCTGTAGTGATGGCGAGCAAAAGTGTCTAGAACTGATGAAGTGGAACAGTTATTGATCTGGAGTAAAGATCGTTTATCCGTGTGCGCAGGTGTATATGCGTGCAGTATGACGGTTCAGCTTGGAAGTCTGCCTTCCCAGCACAGGGCATGTCGGCTTCTTTTAATGGGTCTGGATGGCTGCTACTTAAATGCCAGCTGTATGCCTTCTCTGCAGAAGACCGGCTTGTTCTTTCTGTCAAGAGTGGCAAGAAGCATTCACCCTGCAGGTAGCTTTAGTAAAGCTAGGCAGAGCTTAAGTAAGTCTATGAATCTTCTACGAAAGTGGCATTATAAATAAAGCTTATTTGGAAGTAAGTTGTAAGTAGTGGCGTTTGAATTTAAATACCCGAGCTAGTTCCATACTGACCAGCTGTGTAGTCATGTTTGTGTAATGTTTGGACTTTATTTGCTTTTAATAGTTGATTTTGATGTGTTAAAGACTTCATTTTTGTCAGAAGTGGCCCAGTATCTGTTGTACTTAACTGCAGTGTACCAAGTTGTGTGAGTTTTAAGAAATCCTATTAAAATACCAAATGAGATTTGAATCTCTGTAGCGATATGCTAAATTGCAAAACTAGAGCATAGGACAAAAGGTCACTGTTTTATCTGTGTGAGTTATAGAACTTTCTTTGTTAATTATGCATTCATCCAACTCTGAATATGTCTTCTGCTATCTAATTAAGTTTTGTGAAGTCATTTAGCGTACTTATATTTAGAACTTAAACTTTTTTGGGTAATGCCATGAAGCATACTGATTTTTTGACAAAAAAAGACCACAATTAAATGTTACTGTCTTTGTGCATATCTTTCTGCTGTCTCTAATGCTCTGCAGAAGTTTTAAAATGTATTTCTGAGGACATGAATATGACGAGTCTTCTTTGTGTATTGAAATGTAGATGTATAGTGAGAGCTGATGTCTATTTTAGTTAATTGTTGTATTTGCTAGGCTTTTTTAGATTGGTGCCCCTTTCCTCCCCACCCTCCAAGCAGTTTGTCTACTGCATTTACTTACTATGAGTCAACAAAATCTTCTCAGCTGTGGCCAAGTTTTGTTATTTATTGTAGCACCGTTCTTCAGCATTTTAGCTGTGTGGATTGTATGGTTAATATCATCTAATTAAGCACTTTTTCAGGTTAAAGAGAATTGAATCACATGCAATCTAGTTTTTGAGTTGGAGCACTTTTAATTAAAAACGCTGAAGTGTGTAGCTGAGTAATTTTTTTTCTAGCCTCAAACACGAAGGAAAAAGCCAGTATAGCTTCTCCATCTCTTGTTAAGAAACTTTAACTAGGAAGAAAATAGAATTTGATCTCAACGTTCCATTAAATTTATAATAAAATAGGAAGAATTAAATTACTCTGACAATTTACATCTATTAAACAATCTGTCCTTAGAGCTATGATTTTGCTTTTGGACAGCGTGATGGCTTGCTCTCAGAAAAGAATTGAAGCTGCTTTATGTAGGAGCCTTATTTTATATAATTTTTCATTGTTTATAGGATTTTTAAAACTTTTATCAGGAAGCTGGTTTTCCTAAATCCCATGCCTAAGATGGAAAGATGAAATCTAAGTAGTCCCTTTAGAGAAATAAGAGCTGTAGGCAAGCTTCCCCTGTCCTCCATATTAAAAGCTAAAAAAGGGCTCTCTGCAAATACAATATTCAATCTCTGCTGGTTTTCCAAATGTCAAACTGCAAGACGAGTTTATTTAAATATTTTCTTAGTGTTACTTGTTGACATAACAGTTGTCTGAGTTCCCATCAGGGTGTCATTTGATCACTAGTAGGAAAGGCGTAAATTAGACAACAAAAAAAGAAAAGTTGAGAACCTTAGAGCTGGAACAGTTTTGGTGGCCTATAAATACTTGTCATTATCGGTTTCATGCTCTTGGGACTTGGCTAAAACATGCTTTCCGTATTGAACAAGAGACTAGATTGAATTAAATTTATATAATCTTTGTTGACTGCATTGCAGCATTGTGAAGGTCCAAAACTGTTGTAGCTCAGTTCACTCAGGTTTTCACTACCTTGCTTTTTAGATTACTGTCATTTATGTAGTACATGTACATACACACATCTGTTTATCTACATAGATAGATCGAGTTGTGTTTGTATATGTATGTGTATACGAATGCACATGCTGTTACCTGTATGTTTTGTTTTGTCCTGGATAAATGCCAGGTGCCCACAAAAACCGCTCTATCACTCCCCCTCCTCAGCTGGAC
>Ga0181612_101704_pt1 | contig 11271 bp, 13 predicted proteins | sample HoacroProtozoa21_FD_119630 | JGI IMG/M metagenome (GOLD analysis project Ga0181612, IMG submission 119630) | Hoatzin crop microbial communities from Cojedes, Venezuel. Combined Assembly of Gp0051906, Gp0051904, Gp0051908 | reverse complement strand
CTCTCCGAGGCTGGCCCCCCGGGAGTAGATGAGTGCATTCATTGCGGGAGCCTTTGCATTGAAACTGAACCCAGCTGATCCCTGTGGCCCTGGGCTGTAAAGACAGGCTAACGAACACAAAAGGGGTCAGTGAAGTTATGCCAAACATACGCTGTGCAATTGATTTCCAGATTTGGGTTGCTATCTGTATTACCAAAGAACAAAGGAGAAGAAAGACTTAAAATATGATGCAAGATACAAATGTTTCTCAATGGGATGTTTTTAAAAGTTCTCTGTAAGGAATCATCTGCTCTGTAAGCCTTGACTATTACTCCATTTTCAGAATTTATAGCACAAATAATAACCACATTTTCTTTCTTTTAGAAGTATCCATGAAGGTCCTCAAATAGTTTCCTATCAGTCTGAGGAATGAACATCTTAGAGATGGCTGTCCCAGCCAAGGCCCCAAGAGATAAGAGGATAATAGCAGTATGCATTAGTCCTAGGCATTCCCAAAAGCCACGATCCTCCTGCCAGTTACTTCCCAGTGCAGGGTTAGTTCCTTGGTAGCTGGCAAAGTTGGCTCCAGCAACTCGCACAGCATTTCCTGTCATCCCTTTCCCACTTTCTCAAGAAAACTGGGATGGAACAAAATAGCTTTTGAGGCCAGAGTGAATTGCCATCCCCAGATGCTTTATATTCAACATGCCATCTGTGTTTTGTTTTCTTGTTAAGAGGGTTTTGTAACAGTTTTTATTATCTACAGTAACTAGAAACAACAGCAGGAAATCGTGTAGTGCAAAGCAAGTATGGTGAGTGATTTGGTTTCACAATCACCAGCCATCAACCCTCCACTTGAAACCTCTCCATTGCAAGCCTTTTCCACCCTCGCCTGCATGTGTATGTGTGAGAGAGAGAGGGTGCAAGCAGGGGGCAAAAGCACGCATTTGGCAGAAAGGCAGGAGAAGGGTGAAAAGACCTCCAAAAAATCTAAGACATAGCAGGCTTTAATGCTGTTACAAACAGATATCATTTGCTCACAGCATGCAAATTAGTTGGCTCATTGCTCATTTTTCTGAGGGGAACGCAAACTTTTCTGCGTCTTTGGTCAGCCCAAGAGATTATCTGACTGTCCAATTTACTCGATCCTGTGCTCTCAGCAATTTGATTAACAGCTTCATTGATTAATAGTGATTAGTTTAACCAACGGAGTTCATCTCAGAACGAATGTGTGGTCAGTAATTTAAATGACTTGTAAAAAAAACATCTTGATTGCTGTCTTGCAACCTATTTCCCATTAAATCTTTCTTTTAATTGTAACCTACTGCTTTCTGTACAAACCCACCATCTTACACAAACTCATTTCAGTATTTCTACTCCTCTGTATATACTAAGTAGAGGAAAAATGAGAAAGCAACATGGATTATGATATCCTAGCATACTATTATTGTAAAATTGCACTCGCTGCATACCAGGGAATAGGAAATTTCATTTTCAATGGCTCCCTGGGGGGCTGAGATAAACCACAAAAGTCACAACTTGTCATAATTAAACACTCATGCCCATACACACAAAGGAAATTATGCACATTTATCTAGGTCATTGAAACATTCATATGGCAATACTATACATGAATGTCCATTAATATCTGGTAGGAATTTAGTGAAAGTGTTCTCCCAGAAGAGATGCAAGGCTGTCTTGGATGAAGGTGCCATGATAGCATGGAGGAAAGAGGCAGGGAGGGATGGGAAGGGTTCATGTATTTCCAGCAGGAATGCAAAAGTGCTTCAATGGATATACCCACCATTCCTTCTCTGCCAAGTAAAGCATAAATATGTTAATTGGATAAGTTTTTTATATCATTATTCTATATGGTAATATAGAGCAACAGTAGTGGGAATGCCTTAAAAACTGATAAACAGGAAGTGTTGTGCTGTTTGGAAGACAGCTTGGTTCTTCTAATGAAATTTGGTTTATTGGAAATTGGTAGCTCTGAAAATCTCTCCCACATGTTCTCTCAGATTCATATTTTGAATATCTACTTGCTGTGGGAATATGTGTGTGGGCTGACAAATAAGAAAATATTTTCCTATGGACACCACTGTAGTCATCCATATTCTCTTTATACTTATCATCTCCTTCATGGTAAACTGTAGTAATCTCGCCTGCCCTCTGGTACTTTCCAAAAGTCAAAAATATATTTTTCCCTATTAAAAAAGCAGCAAGGATTGTTAGAAACAGCCTTGATGAGTCTGGCACTAGGATCTCCCAGGGAATTAATGGCCAGGTGTCGCTAATGGCTCTCAGCTCTGCGTCAACACTCGAAGTCACTCCTAATCCCCAGGACAGGCTCTGCTCCTTATTGCTTAATTAGAACACAAACAGCTCTATGAAAATAACACTGATGGTCTGACTCAAACCCACAAAAGAAGATAAAATGCAGGAGTTAAGGGTTAAAAAAAAAAATAATCCCAGAAGGACTAACACATAGCCATCTGTGTAAGTAGGTTTTGGTTTACAGCAAGCACGGTTAATAGAAATGGCTGAAAATATATTTTTTCAGAATCTGACCTGTAGATGTTTTGCAGCTAAAAGACCTGCATTCAGTTGCTTTTATTCCTAGATTATGTTTTATGCTATTTGGACCACTGCCAAGTATGTGACAACCCTCGTGTGGGAAAGTGGCATGAATTTTAAGAATGAATGAGTAGTTCTCCAAGTGTTTGTGCCAGAAGCACCTCATTCACTAGTGGTGTTTGTTTTTTTCTTATATAAGATGTTTAAAAAAAAAAAACAACCTCAGCTTACCATATGACCCATGAAATTTGTGCAACACAAAGAGTCATCGGGTTGAAGAACCCACAATTTTGATCTTCTGTCAAAATATTGGGTAAAACTCTCAGCCAATAAACATGTTCACAGGAAATCGTCATGACCCATTTTTTAACCCCAAAGGAAGGGAGTTTGTGACAGCATTAGAAGCGATTCCACTTTCTTTTGCTTTCAAAATGCTTTTCAAGCTCTGACATGTACAATAGTTTGGTGTTTGAAGAAGTGTCCCATCCCCAGCTCCAGAGGTAGAAAGGTCTGCCTAAAGAAGGGGGCTCCTAGAAAGCCAGATCAAATTAGCCATGTGAGCTTATTTTTCTAGATTCAAACTTTATTGTCGGAATGATCCTAGGGTCATGTTTGTGAATATCCATAATTTTTTCTGTATGGATAAAGCAATCCAAATTGAGCCCAGCGCTCTGTTTAAAATGCAGGGCTTGCAATGTATCTCTGACTGTAGGAGAAATTTCCAGACCTGTACTTGTAAGATCCATGTCTGGATGTGGAGTCAAACACATGATTTTGCTTAGGACACTTTGTTCCAGCTGCCAAGGAAAGAATTTTTATTCTTTAGCTATTTGTGAATCTGGATATACACCAGATATAGTCCCACTGTAAGTAGGAACATGACCTTTAGACTTTTATAGAAAACCAATGCTAAAACACAAGTCAAATGATTGTTTCACAATGCATTAAAACAATCTTTCTCTCCCAAATTAGCAGATAACTCTATACTAAGTCACATTTCCTTCAAGATGATGCTAGTGAAAATAAAGTATTATTTTACAGGTTTTCATTGGTGGTTGTCACTTGGAAAAAAAAATAGAGACGTACCCATCAATGTTTTGAATGCATTTGGAAGATGTGCCATACCTATTAGCGGTGCTATTATCCCTGTCGGCAGGGCTGCTGTGCTTCTGCTAAGCTGCCTCGGAAGGCTCACACGCATACAGTGCATCCTGTTTCCTCTTAAAAAAAAAAAAATCACTTAAACTGACTTCAGCTAATCCCTCTGGCCACACAGAGTGGGCTCAGTCAGGCTGGGGAGCAGAGCCAATTTATAATGTGAGCTACCCTATCTCTCACAAGATAGAAACTCAGCTTCACATTTGGCAAGTGAGAGAGGGGGAGAGAAAGTCGTAAGGTTTTCATAGCTATCCTGGTAACAAAACCTGTATGAGCTCCATATCGGCAATGACAGTAATAACACAGAGCATCTACTGAGCAGCACTAGTTACTCTGTGTCTGTGTGTGTAGCAAACTTCAAACACAAGTTTTATGAATTCATACGCATTAAAGACAACTGACTGTATACATGCAAATTCATAACTTTTAAGATTTGTTGATTCACTTCTTTCAGCTAGTTCTAGCTTTCCCTTTTTTAGCCTGAGATGATACACATTTTATCTATGGTAAAGTACACCACAGTCTTGCACTATAAATTCTTTCCCTAGGATTTCACTACGGTAGAAGGGTTTCTTTTAACGAGATATCTATCCAAATGTGGCTGTGTGCCTTTATGAGTTGAGTGTTCAATTAATTGGAAACTCTTAATAGCCACATAGGACCTGAAGGTTTTGTCCAGCTTAGACTGTTTGGCTACATTTCCCACGCTGGCAAATAATTACTCTTTTGCACAAGCGGTACCCTGTGAGAGAAATTTCCCCAAGTGAGGGAAAAAAAATTGGCGTCCTCATTTTATGCACTATATTGTCACCATTTGCTAAGCATGATGAACTGTTGGGTGTTGCAGTACATCTTGCAGAATATCTCCACTGCAAAATGAAGTTATGAATGTAGCATGGCTGGACATATCTATGCCTCATTGAATCTACTTAGCCCGGTTAACAAGAGGAGTGAACCCAGCAACCCAATTGCCCTCCTGAGACTTGTCAGCAAGGCCTTAAGCCTGTTCCACTGCATCTTTGATGCTCTTGTACATCTTTATAAGCACACCTTCATTTTGCTATGGAGACAAACCCCTAGAAAGGGAGAGAAGGCACGATTTGTTTCTCTCCTAAGAGGTTAGGTTGGGAAATATCACCTCCTTCTTCTTTGCCTTTCTTTGAAATTGATACATGTATGGATTGGATTCCCCGGAACCAACGTAACAGAAAGAAGTCTTCAGGAAGGAAGGCATCAAAATAGGTAAGTAGCAAGCGCATGGTAGCTTCCCTCAGGAAAGCTCTACCACATCCTAAGGGTCATGGACAATTGTGCAGGTGTGACACCCAGGCAGATGAGTTGGGATGTGACAGGAGGGTGGAGGCCACAGACAGGCAACATAGCTCAGAAATACAACACATGGGAAAGGGCAGGGCTGTGCAGCACTCCAAATGCGAGTATAAGGCAACTCCAGCTGAGAGGAGTCAAAAGAGGATGGAGAGGGATGAGGCCACAAGCAAGAGGGACAAGCTTCACCGCAGCAGGCTTCCCAGACTGGAAGGTGCAGTGCCTGAGCTGGAGGGCAGTCATTGCTGGGACTGGGATGGCCCAGGGATGACCTGCAGCTCTCGAGCACAGATCTGTAGGCTGCTGAAGAAGGGACTCCCATCCCCCTGGGTGTGTTTTCCAATAGCGGTCCCTGAGAGTTAACATGCAGTTATAACATGTACATTTATATGCTTCAATACATCATCAGTTGTTTAAGTTATATCTGCATAAAATGAGTGTTCAAAATGCTGAGCGGCTGTGTAACCAAGAGTTGAGCAGACCTAAACACTTCATGAAATACCAACAAAATAGCTGTAAATCTGAAGCTTAAAATGCCCTGCTCAATACGAGCAGAATATTTAATCTTACTTTTTCTTCAGGACACACATCATTAACTGCTAATCAACTCAAGCTTCAGAAATCCCTAAGCAGTCTTCTCAGTTTTCAAAAATGCAGTCAAGAAACAAAGCACTTTTTATCCCACCCTTGGCAACAGTAACAGGTCCCAGAGGTGTCCAGGTGCAGACGACATCACCGTGCTGCACACCGAACCACGCTGCGCTGGATATACTTTGCCTGTGTTTTATAGGGCTTGCACGAAACCCTCCTGGTTGACCAGCGTAACTGCTCCGTGGCACACGGCATTACAGGCCTGGGAAGCCAAGCCAAGAAGCCGTCGGAGCTCGCCTGCTCCCACGAAGCCTGGGCAGGCAGATGCCGGCTCGGTGCGGGCAGCGTGCCGCGCAGCTTCTCCGGCTGGCTGGGAGGCGGAGGAGGGCTTGCTTTGCCGAGCCGAGCGAGCTGTGCTGCGGCTTCAGGCGCACAGCAGATCCCTGTTGCTGGAAGTTTTTATTTCCCTGTTGGAATCCGACCCGGGAATGGTTGCCCTTTGTGCGCAGGGGCTGAGCTCACGCACACCCACTCCAGCGCCCTTATTTGTAAGAGAGGGGGTTGCTATTTAATTAGCCCGTCGGGATGTGCTCTGCGTTTCCACAGAGTGAGAGAATGCTGCTTTGTTAAAAAGTATGCTTGCAGGTGCTAACAGGAGTAATTGGTGGATTCCCCCCCCAGCATAACGTTTCTACTGGTGAATTTCTGCCCTGGATTCTGCCGCCTCTCACATCCCTGAATAAGTGTACGGTAAGTGCCCCTGCAGCCTTGATTCTGCAAGCTCTTGCTACAGATTCTTTCCCCCATCGCTCTGATTTGTTGGGGATATTTATACAGCATGAACACAGTCCAGAAGGCAGGCTGGCTTTGTCTGAGTTCATGTTGTGTGCCAGAGACCTTGGCCACTTCCTTCCTCCTCATCTTCCTCCTCCTGCCTTTTCTCCCCCTCCTTTTCATTCCACAGGGGAATGAAACTGTTATTGCAAGAGGCTGCTGATAAAGGCACAGGCTCGGAAGTCAAAATATGGCAGAGTGTACTCCACCAGGCGCAAGGAGCTCCAAACTGTCTGTGTGGGAGATAGATAGGCACAGGACTAGCTATGCAAGAGGGGCACTCATGCTGGACTCCCCCAGCTCCAGAATCAAGCCTGGAGGAATTGCCTTCCCACCAGCTCTGTGTTAATAAACCCTGCCTAGTGGGCTCAGCTGCTGAGGTAGCATGTGGGTCTGAGCTGGGAAACCTGTGCTTTACAACATGGATGGACAGGATCAGGTCTCCATGACCTCAAACATCTCCGTACCAGGATAAAACTCACAGTAGATGTGCCTCCCTGTCCTCTGCCTGTCCTTCTGCTCTTGGTCTCCCGTGTCCAGGGTCCCACCTGATGTATCCTCTCTCCAGATCCAGCAAACTAGCAGGAACCCCATGATGTCCTGGGCACCTTGTGGTGGGTTCAAACGAAGGAGCCAAGCTGTTGAGCCAGACATCTCTGCACTGAGTGCTTCCCTAGTAATGGCTGCTGTGTTGCTCAGTGCGGAGGGCAGAGCAGGTTTTCAGCTAAAATGGACCCCAAAAATTAATGACCTGGATGATTAGTACCAGGCACTTGAACTGAACCCTCATCTGAAGCAGGAGCTAGTGGAAGGCTCTGGAGGGCTGTGCTAGTTGTGCTGAAGAAAGCTGCCTGGTGTGTAGCTTATTTCTGTGTAGGTCCATGCCTCCTAGCTGCAGGCTAGAGGACATTACCATAGCTGGCTTTTACTTTTCCATTCTAGAGGGACCTTTTAATGAGGAGGTTTTGCCTCACAGACGTCCCCTCCTCTGAGTCAGTCTGGTGCAAAGAGAAATAAGGATATGGCCCAGAGGGACTAATCGTATAAATAAGATCTTAGGATCTGACTCAAGTAATAAATGAAAGACTAGCAACTTCGTATAACGAAACCCCAGCTGCACGAGCTCTCAGCTTCAGCCTAGTGCCTCTGCCAGTTTCCAGCTGGCTATCAGAAATCATTTCCACTTCAGTGAGACCAGCGTTAAAACCTCCCCTTAATCCTTTTCCAAACCGTGCCCACACATCCTAGCGGTATTTATTTTTACTACAATTCGAGCAGAAAAGGTGGCCTGACGTCACTCTGGGAAAAACACAGCGTTCATTTGAAGGCTTCAGCCTGATGCCCGCCCTCCTTCCTCCCCTGTAAGGACCGGGGCCCCGCCGCAGCCCCGGCCTCACGGCCCCAGCCCGCTCGGGCACGCTATGCAAGGGCGGCGAGCCCAAAAGCAAGAACAAAAGTAAAAGCAGAATGAAAAAGGAAAAAAAAAAAAAAAGAAAAAGCAGTTTATTTCACAGGTTTCCCCACCCGTTTCGCTGAGGCTGGCGAGACGCGGGTATGGTTGGGCCTGCTCACCTTCTGAGTGTGTCGCAGCTCATTCATCAGGGGAAGATGGTGGGAGGCCAGGGGCTGGGTTTTGCTGAGCTGTGCTGGCTCACGTTCACCGGGCTGGCCCGCGCTTTCCGGAGAGGGGGAACAAAATTCTCCACCACCCCTGCTCTGTGAGCCCCGATCAGTGACATTTCAGCTCTCCAGCCAAGCGCGGCTCGCTGGCAAGGAGGATGGCGCAGGCTGGGCACACAGGCACCCTGCCGTGGCTCCGCACCCGGGGCAAGTGCCACTGGAAACAGCTTTCCGTAGGAATTTCTGGGTGACAGCACCTGCAGGACAGCTGCCCCAGAGGCGGCTGTGTTTTGATGTGCGGAGGAACCATAACTCTGTAGGGATGTGGGGAGAGAAGCCTTGAGGACACCCTTTGGGGTGGGCGGCAGGGCAGCTCCCATGGCCACCGAAGGCAGCTGCCGCTGCACCAGGGCCCACGGGGCAGCGTGGGCACGAGGGGCGGGGGACGCTGGCACCGCTGCTACTCCTGTCATTATTAATACTAATTTCAGAGACCGAGGCTGTCCAGAGGGGAGCATGGCTGCGTGTGGGGTGCCTGCGGCTTGTCTGGGCACGCAGCTCGCTGCAAGCCTGGCTCGTTTCAGTCACTGGGAACTGAGGCACCTGAAATCTTCAGTCGCTTTTGAGAAGTTTGGCCTTCAGGCACAGTGACAAATCAGCATCACTGCATCCTCAAGTGCCAGTCCTTTCCTTCCCTAAAATCTAGGTCACAAACAGTAGATTTTTCCAGCTTGTTTTAGTTGGTCCACATTTGTCTTTTTCTTTCTTTTGTTCTTTTTCTTTTTCTTTTTTCTTTTTGTTTTTATTCTTCCCTCCCTCCCTCCTTCCTTCCTTCCTTCCTTTCCTCCTTTTTTCCTTCTTTATTTTCTTCTTTCCTTCTTTCTTTTCCTCCCTTTCTCCCTTCCTCTCTATTACTTTTTCCCTTTTTGACAAAGTGAGCAGGGCTCCCTTCAGGTGCTGTGCAGAACTAGAGACCTATTTGCAATCTAGAAGTGCGATACACTGGCAAAGTTGCATGTGGAGAAGAATAAACCACGAACACTCCTATCATTGCTGATTGTCTTTCAATGGCTACAAAAAAATCCTCCAGATTTCTATCTGGTTTATTAAAAAGCAGATAGATACTGCTTTTTAATAAACCAACAACCCTCTCCTGAAACAACCTGAATATAATTCAGCCTCTTACTTCTGACAAGCTATCACTGCTGTGGCTAGGAACCCAAACGTTTGCTGCTCGTGAGCGCGCGGGGACGGCAGCGCAGGGGCAATGGCTGCAGGCCGTGCCATCTGCAGGGTTTTCCATGCGGCCACTCAGGTTGGCCTAACTTTGCGGCAGAGCTGCCAGCAAGGTCTGCAGCCAGCTGCAGCACAGCCCAGTCCCAAAGCTGTGCTGCAGCTCGCCTTTGAGCACTGCGATGACCTCCCCCAAAGTCTGTTGAAGGATTGACGGCATATTAGGAACGGTGTTGTTTCTGCTGAGAGGAGCAACCGGTTGTTTCCCAGCACTCAGAACAGGTTCTCCTTCGCCACCCTCATTACCCATAACACCATTAGCTACAAAGCACTGTCTCTCTGATAATCAGTTTTTGTTTATTACTACAAAATGATTCTTCTGTGCCACATGCCATCCTATATTCCTCTTCCAAAAACGTGCTAGGGACTCCATTCATGGCATTTGCTGTTTATTGGGATCACAGTAACCAGATAGCGCTTGAAATGTTCCTATTCACGCCGGCATATCACGTTAGAATTCAGAATAAACTTCCAAACAGACAAAGAAGCAACAACAGAGGGGAAACAATGCTCCTTTTGTGCTTTTATATTAACTTATTGACAACATGTAAATTCATCCAAAGTGAGCCGTCTTGAGGAGGCACTGACACCAAACCAAGGGCGCTAACACTAAACAGGAATTTCCCCTACGCTTATTTGCCTTTGACTGAGCCCTGCTAAAACATTTAAAGAGCCATAAGCAAAAGCAAATCCATTACCATCGTGGTGCTGTAAGAGTCAATATCTACTGAGCAATAATGAGCATAAAGACATTAAAGTGATTTGATGCTGGGAAGTTTAATGGGTCAGTACTTGAAAACTGTGACTCAAAGAAAAATCTTTAGCTCTGATGCTCAACAGCCAGCAAGGACATAGTGAAACCCAGGAACATTATTCCTTCTATGGAGGAGGGTGGGAGCCAGGCTGATTTACACCACAGCCCCCCCTTGAAAAACAAAGAAACAGATTAATTCCACTGCAACACTGTATGGACAGAGCTATTGTCTGCCATGTTTTTTGCTGGCAGATCTCCAGGAAGAAATTATTGTGGGGATCTTTGGTGCTATCTGGCATCTACACACGCTGGTGCATACGGAGAAAGCAAAAGGAGTGGAACCACTAAAGTGGGACCCAAAGCAGGACCAGTCCTGAATAAACCAGGTGGGAGACTGGGAGGAGGATTTGGATGGCAGACTTCAGTAGCATATGCACTCGGTTTTAAGACATATGCTCACAAGGAGACAGGCATACGCACACATCTGTGAAAAAGGCATACTGAAAGGACTTCAACTGCAAGCTAGTGAAGGTTAGGAGGATATGGTGCTCACCCACATGCGCCAGGCAAGAGTTTCCTGTGCTCTAGGCCCTGATGCGGTGGACACACACTTTGTGAGCATGTCTCATGCTCAGCGCGTACTTCTGCACGCTTGGCACGCACATTTAGTCACCATGCTTCCTTCGCAAACTTCTGCCCACCCAGAGGGATGTACTGTCTTCTGATGGACCAGTGAAGGAGCTGGTTAATCTTTGGGCTTCTCCCAACTCTTGCTGCACAGCTCACACCATTCATAGGCAAGAGTTGCCTTAAGCCCTGGTAGAGCTCCACTGCTCAGCCTGCAGTTGGCTGGCCACCTAGTAAGCTTTGGTTAGAGCAGAGCAACTTGACAGATGCTTAGCTGCTAACAGAGCCAGAGCAGCTGTTTCAGTAGCTAAGTAGGCATAGAGAAATTTGGATTATGTCTCGTTTCTTCCAAATGACTTGTCCACCACCTCCCTATTCCCTTCTTCCCAGAAACTACAGGGCTGATGATGAATGTTCAAAACCCTTCCAAGAAGTCCACAGCTCTGAAAGAAAATCATGTTGCTGAGCAGCATGAATGTAGTCAGAATGGAGATCAGAAGAGGGGCTCTGTT
>Ga0181612_104256_pt1 | contig 11272 bp, 7 predicted proteins | sample HoacroProtozoa21_FD_119630 | JGI IMG/M metagenome (GOLD analysis project Ga0181612, IMG submission 119630) | Hoatzin crop microbial communities from Cojedes, Venezuel. Combined Assembly of Gp0051906, Gp0051904, Gp0051908 | reverse complement strand
TATTTCTCCCTCCCCATATCTCCACCACTCTCTGGAACTCCTGGACAGTCCCCAGGCGCAACAGACTTAACTTGTGGGACTTTGGGACCCCCACGTTGCTAGGGCTACAAGGTACTACAAAAATAATAAGCATATTTCTGGGGCCCCCTATGAAAAGCAGTCTCTCCAATCCAGACACACAGAACTCGGTTCTGCTTTGCTGAGAGCAGCAGATGAGCCACCACTTCGCTTATGGTTCACCTGGTAGTGGCTGATAGAGCTTCTCCTGCATCCAGCTGGGTGAGAGGTGCTTCAGGAGGGACACAAAACAGTTGAAGAGAGCAATGAAGATGAACCGAGGGCTAGAAAATGCAGTGAATTAAAATGATGTTAGCTTAAAAAGACAAGACTGAAGACACTACGGTCTTCAAACCTGCGGAAATGAAATGATAGATTTTTCTGTTTGTTTAGTTATTCCATGGGGAATAAGGCAAAAAGGAATGGGTTTAAGCTTCAGGAAGAAGGTTAAGGTTCCAGGTAGAGAAATACATTTTAATGGTAAGGAGAGAGGGGGCTCTGGACCAGGTCTGATGGGCAGAGCAAGACCCTGAGAAAAGCTTAGATAAGTATCTGTCAGTGATGAGTGGGCATTATCTGAGGCTGTGCTGAGCAGGGGAGTGGATGAGATTATAATTCCTTTAGAAGAAAAGAACCTTCCGGTTCTACAGTTCCAATAACTTAGTGAGCCTAAAAAATTTGCAGTTCATATAATTTTCCAAGATCCTCGTCCCTTCAAAAAATGCGCAGGTTTTGACAAGGGTTTCATATAAGTAAAGCAAAAAAACCTTATGAGCTAAGCTATCAATTCACCTACGTTCTACCATCCTCTACAAAGAGCCGTTCTGTGCTCATAATACTTTATTGTAACATGATTTTGGGAAACAACTTTTGTCTTACACTTAAGTAAGGAGTGCAACAGCCCATAAACACTAGGCAGGCTTTTTTAAGGCCACTGGTCTATAGAAAATACTTCTGAAAACACCAGGAATTCTATCTACAGTATCTGATCTTAAAAAATCAAATGAACACTCCTATACTGGGAGCTGTATCATCCAGAAGGAACCATCTCCCTGCATGCTCTCTTGTCTGCCTTTCTGTTCATTCTTCTGTCCAGAGACAGAAGAACAAGCACCAAGGAACGATGGGCAGATTTATTATACTGGACTATATACTACAGTATTCAAAATAGATTCTGCAAAAATAAATAACAGCTTAAACTAATTTACAGAAAGGTTTTTCTTTACCTACGATGTCTTAAATTATGTATTTCAACTACAGTTTATAAACGAGTTAAAACATGCTTTTTAATCTTCTGTCTAAAAATATTTCATCAAAAACATCACAAGAAAAGAATGACCCCAAAATATTTTCTGAATCCTACAAACCAGCTGCGTACGACACGACACACAGCTTGGTGCCCCCTTTTGCCCTTTCTTGAAGTTTTTAAAACACACTGGGCCAGATTCAGCTCCTGTATAAAGCTTCAACATTTCTACCCGGATTCAATGGATTTATACCAACATCCACTGTTACTTTTTCCTTCTTTTTTGCTTTCAAGCAGGGCACAGGCTCAGGCCGCTTGCAGTTACAAATCACAGTGAAGTTTTGCGTCACTGATATCGCACCCTTGGACTTTACTGTGAGATCACTGCAATTTACAACAGTACAGCAGGTAATTTTGTTTATTTTTTTTTCCCTCTCCAGTCTGAAAGATGTTTTTCATCTCCAATAAATTCCCAAATGACTCTTCCCAGGCTTGAGCAATACCCGCTGAATGTATTCAGGATTTGACTGTATTATCCTTTAATCGCCTCATAGAAATTACCCTGGTAGAAAGCTCCTCCAGTTCTGAATTATTAGTGTTATATTTATTACTAAAATTGTAAGTTAGGGCGTATTTTGCATCTGCTTTCTTAGAGGATCTGCAGCACTTGAAAACATGTTTGGTTTCCCTTTTTCTTTCCAGTTGCCGTTTTCCATTTGGAGAACGCCTTTGCCAAATTTGCAGCAGGGGAAACGAAAAACGTTTTGAGCGTTTCGGTCTCTTCACACCTCCTGCGAAGTGCCACTGTCATTGCATAGGCAAGAACACGCAAATAATTTGAATCCCCCCTACAAGAAACACTTGTTTTAAGCTCAACAATTATACCCCCTTCTGTGGGCACAAATAGATTCCCGTATCCTTAAAGCGTATTTAAGTCTGAGACTTTTCAGTCATAAAAGTATGTCTTGGAAAAAGCTCTCCCACGTAGAAGGATCTGACCCCACCATAAACTACTGACATCCCCCTGCTTGCTCTTGATTCACAGCCTCGTAAATTAGCTGCGTGTAGTTCCTACACGGATGACAACTACAGTTTGTATTTTCTCCCTGGACACACTTTCACCTTAAACTTAAAAAGTTCCTTAACTTTAAGGGACTTTTGGCTTCCTGAGGGCACAGGAAAGGTTGGGTCCTGCGGGGACTGCAGTTCCCCCACGGGATCCCTCCAATTCGGCTGTCAGCTATGGCGAAGCAAACCCAAAGCAGCCTCCTGGTTGCTTGCGGTGTGGGTACTGACCAGAGGCTAACGCTACACACCCGGATAAAAACTTTCTACCTGTGCACCCCGGCGCCGCGGCCCGGTTGCTGTGGGAGTCGTAATCATGAATTTCCTGGCTGGAGTGGGATCGAAATCCGAACTTTCAACGCTGCATTAATGTTGTTTTTCACACTTGCAGATACAGATTTTAGCTGTCGTTCAGGCGTTCCCGAACCGAGGAAGCTCTTTTCCCTGACACTGTGCTAGGCTGCTAAACTTCAAAACAACAACCCCAAACAGCCAAAAAAACCAAACCGAAATGAAAGGTTAAAAAAATAATAGTCACATCCAGATAACCATCACACCCTTCCAGTATCACCTTCAGCTTTTCCAGCAAACCCCCACCAGTCTCCATTCAAACCGGCGGCTCAACGTACCTGAGACAGCTAATTAAAAAAGGAAGTGGTCAAAGTCAGGCTTTATTTTTTTACTTTTTTTTTTCTTCTAAACTTCAAAGGTGATCCCTCTCCTTCCTCCTCTTTACATTTTACTGTCTGGCTCTCTGCCCATCCTGCAGCTGTTAGCTGCGCCTGGGTTCCGCGGCGTCAAACCTGCCTCCTCACGGTCCATAAAGCCGCGGCGGGGCTCGCGCGACGCAGGTGTGGGAAAGCCAGAAGGGCGAGATGGGCCCGTTAATGATTTTTCTGGCACCCCATGCTGAGCCGCTGAAAAAAAAAAGAGAGCAGCTTGCAGAAGGCAAGGGACTCTTTGTTTGCAGAGGTATTTGAGATTGTATTACTTCTCCCGCAGCAAAGGTGTTGGGTTTTCACTTTAAGGGTTGTTTACAGAAATTATTCACCTTTTATACAGCTTTTAAAAAATGCTTTGAGGGTTTAATTGCGCACAGGATTCGCATCACACCAGTATGAAAACTCTTACTTTTCATTTAACCCCCCATTAAACCATACGGTGATCTTACTCGGTGATAAGCAGCCAGCTCCCTTTATACGGGCGTAACAGAGGAAAACAAAAATCAAATCGTTAGGGGTTCATTCACGTTGTAAGCTTGGATCTGGGAATTTCCACACCCATTTACTTTTGGGCAATGAAGGCAGAGGGGACCAACTGCTGAAAAAAAGAACAGGAAAAAGCACAACAATTTGCTGCTCTTGAAATAACTGAACAATGTAATAACTGACATCTAAAACTCTTGGCTTATAATAATGACTTAAAAGTCTGCTTTATTTTAAACCTTGCTCAAGCTGTCGTCTGAACTGTGCCCAAAGAACAACTTCAAACAACTCCAGCTTAGGATTTTTAGAACTGGGTGCCTGAAACTAACAGCCTACAGCAGCCATCTCCCAGAACACACCACTGACACGTGATATTCTTCGCCACTCAGAATCAACGGGACTTCAATTTGCACGGCCCAGATTTCAGAAATACTTAGTGCCCAGCCTCAGCTAGCGTCCCTGTCTCCCACCAGCAGAGCCTGAAACGCCGTCCCCAAGCCCCTGCTTAGGTGTGGGACGGTAGCACTTCTGCAACCTCCAGGTCCCAGCACCCCAATCTCTAGGCATCCATATTTTAACCCTCGTCCTTTGCATCAGTGTTTTAAAACTGGGCATCATTTTGGTGCTAACAAAGAGTAAACAAATAAGGACTACGAGAAGCAGCTAGTGAGGAGCATATTGTGAGAGGATGGGAGGTTCAAGAGGAGCTGCTGAGGCAGAAGAGTGCTGTGGTCTTGTCACTTGTCACGATGTCACTGTCGTCTCTGCTGTTTTTCCATACATCTTGTACTTATATCAAAGTTTTGCAAAGTAGGGATTTGTCTACATATATTTCTGTCAGAGAGTTACGATTTCTATTGCTACAGCTTCTAAAGATACAGCGCTGCTGGGCACTGCCTGAAGCTCGCAGATGCCAGTTCAGGTCTGGCACTGCACGTCCACCTCGAGATCCCTGATGGATATGGCCCCTCTGGCAAGCAGCTGTAGATGCATTTCAGGCTCCTGACCTGCTCACGTATTATCTTCCTCACACTTTACTTCCCTGAGCAGCCATTTCTGATGCAGCAGTTCCTAGAAACTCAAACCAGGACTGGGAGCAATCACCAGCGTGAAGAACAGCAGTGCCCACCGCAGATGAGTTGGACCAGGAGCAGTGTGCTTCTGCTACGGCTTCAGCATTCGGCTGTGTTACTGAGCGGCGTCTGAGGTTGTGAGACAGCAGGACATCTCTAAGAAAGGCCACTGGGAACCAGAATGGACCTTACTGTCTGCGGTTTTCTCCCTGCCTGCAGTTACATCTTGCTTAGAACTGGCACGGCATGGCTTTGCTGACAGAAAAATGGATCGGGTGCCCCATCAGGACACCAGGGAACGATGTGCGGCTGCTCCGAAGTCCAGTTCTGATGACAGAATTTCGAGGGAACCTGGTACATGTAAGACACCATCAGTCCTCTCTTCCAGTAACTGCTGTGGAAAATGTGCCGATGCCTTTAGCATGGAAATAGAACACAGACTGCTCATCCCAGGACTCCCCAACGATGAGCTGTACCCAAAAAAAGCAGCCAAAGCTCAAAACCCTAACTCAGGAACAGAGTATCCACATACGGCAGGGAAATGGGGAAAGAGATACAGAGAAGGTAACAACTCACTATCTTTTCACTAGAAACTTCTTTCCCAGCTGTCAGAAGGAAGAGTAAGGTGAGCTCATGAAGAATTGCCCATGCTGGTTCCCTTGCCCGCCAGACTAATCTTTAGCTATCCGTCCTGCAGCAGTCCCTAACACCCTCCCCATCCACGTTGGCAGACACATTTTAACGGCAAAGCACAAGAAAGAAAATCTTCTTTTAAACTCCACAAATCTCGATAGCCTTTCCGCTGCACCCACAAGCCACCTAAATTTCACGAACTGGGCTTTCTCAAGGTGTTTGTGATGCCCCAGGTTGTCTTCCCAACCGATGTTATGTAGTTCATGACAACCACCCTGCCATCATCAGCTTTTTGAGAAATGGGCTCTGACCTTGCAGCTCTGGAGGGCAACGAGCCGGTCTTCTGCGCTCTCACAAGAAAATAAACTTTAAAAAAAAAGCGTGTTAGAAACTGAAACTTCAGCTGAGGCTGAGGGAGGTTGGGCATGGTGGGTGGGTGCTATGGCAGCACAGCCCTCGTCCCACAGCAAGCAGCTGCACTGAGGCAAGCAGACAAACAGTCTCAAGGGTTGTGAGTTGCTGAAATGTAAAAATAATGGAGACAATAGATTTGTCTCAGACTGACTTTTAGGTTCTGCCTTTCTCTAGGATTCTTTATTTGGAGATTCCCCACCTGCTTTTTTACGGACGCTGCCAGCAGCAGCGAGTGCCACGAGCAGCACTAACCTGGTTTTCGTGGCATTACGAGTCCCCTTTGCAACGCCGCCAATCACCATTTGGCAAAGGCAGCTATAAGGCTCAAGCAGGGAGCATCTCAGCTCCAGGCGTGCTCAGGGAGTCAAGGACTGTGCCTGGGTTCAGCCGCCGAGCATCCTACTGGGACCACGCTACGGGTTTTTCTCTGCCAGCCTCAGCCCTGTCCTCCCCAGCACAGCCGGGGCAGCGGCAACGGCAGCTCCCAAGCCACACGCTACCCCAAGAGGACTCAGGTGCCCCAAGTGACACGTACCACAGCAGGGCATCCCCTGCTTTCCTAAATCCCACAGGCTACTTCAAACACATAATGGTTATCCATGTTGCACACTGGCAAATAATTTTTGCACACCACTTTTGCCGTCTCTGCTCTGTATCGGTGTAGTTGTGGGATATATTTTCATTTAAACCAGTACCTTTGTGATCTCAGACTCTGCCTTCTACCAGCTTATTTGTCCAACATTCAACGTTATGTTATTACAATGTGCTCCTTCTTAGTTCCCAATCAAATTGGGCTTTAACCCCGAGGCTGAATGAGCCGCAGCACAGCGCGGTTCAGCCTCCCGTTTGAGCCTGGATGGAGCACCAGGCTAGCAGGGCTGTCCTGCTGCTTGTAATTCTGCTGGCTTACTCCGAGAACAAGATGTTTCTAGTAGACCTTGATTTTCCCAGACTTGTTTGTAAACTTTTTCAATTAAAAATATTTGTCATTTGCAATTTTTCTTAAATTCTGATCGGCCAGCTTGTAACAACTGAAACAAGTATAAGCTACAGCCAAGTCTATGTGCTCTTATTTTCAAATCGAAATACTGTTTTCAAACTGTAACAACTTCAAGACTATCAAAAGGCTGAAAGTGTGTGAAATTTAAACCCAGTAAACACATTGTGAAAACTAGCAGAGTTTGAATATATCAATACTTCCCATTTCTCCACTTCTCCCTTTTTCAGTCAGTTCTAATCAAAGAAAACACTAAAGAACATTAAAACCTGATAAATCCATGATGATACGACAAGGGCTAATCCTTGTCTGATCGGGCAACCAGGAGGAAGGTGGGAGGCATTCTGAGGGAGCAGCCAGAGTGAGAAGTGAAACTGCAGGACCATGAGATGGTGATCAAAGGCAACAAGGACTCCCAGGCACAGCGAGAAGAGAAAAAAGCGTTACCGTCCTGGAGAGATGAAGGAAGAAAATCTGTAAAAAACGTGGTCCTCTTTGTGCTGCAATTCCCCCAGTGCTGTTTGGAAGAGTTGATTTTTAGCAGTTACATTGGCCCAATTCAGATAATTTCATTAGTTTCCTTAAATTTGCCTTGTTAAACAGTGTCTCAAGCTCTGGAGTGCATTTCAGTGTGCACTGGGTGCAAACCCAGCACCAGATCTGACCAGGTTTCAGGGACTATCCACCCAACTGGACAGCCAACGGCTTAACCAGCTGCTGTTACGTCTCATCTAAGACTCTTGAAAGGCAAATAGTACAGCAGCACGCTAGTAAGCAACAAATTAACCAGCTGAGTTTCTCTTTTTGTTGCTGTTGTCAACAACAACAGTCTCTATACATCAAGCAAGCGACTTTCAGACTCAGGAGATCATTGTGTTTTAAAGCCTTAATTAATGGTGTTCATTTTTCTCTTAGATGAAACACGAACTTTTCTCTGTTTTAATGGTAAGGGGTTTTCTGAGTCATCTACTCTGGTAAGCTGGAACACAAAGATCCTTCCCATGTTGTATAGACAGATACCAAAGTGACAGGAGATAAACCATGTAAATTAAAAACCAACCAAACAACACACCGAAAAAAACCCCACCCAAAAAACAAATCAGCAGAACAGTCTGCTCCTTAATTCTGCAGTCCTGGTGCTGATCATTTTTCCAGCTGGCACACCTCAGTGCTGCCCCACAGCACTCGTTCACACCATTTTTTTCTGGTGCTGAATGAAGCAGATAGATAGACAATTTCTGAGCATGTACAATATCTCAGGTGATAGAACATGATCACGGTGGGGAAGGGAGGAAGCAGTATTTTTTAGTGAAGAATTAGAAGGCATTTTGGAAGACTTCACTTCCAGCTAGCACTGAAATTTAAAATACTGTCTTAAGATTCTGTATTTTTTTCCCTGCTCCTGACCAAAGTTAGCCACCGGTTTCTAGGTGCAGCATCTATGGTTTGTGTATAGTAGTTTCTGTGTAGCAATAATGGTTTTTAATGTTGAAGAAGGAGCTGTAGCTCTCAAGTTGGTCAAGAAATGGACACCCAGAAAAAAAAGCAATGAAGCGAAAGACAGAACTTGTGCAGGGCTTCGAGACCCGCTCCACTGAGGGCGGTGGGGTGGGCTGTTGGGATGCCCGAGGTCTGGGCACTCTGCATGACCTCAGAGAACTTCTGCAATGCTTGGGCAGCAACATGCAGGCAGCAGTGGAGAAGCAGAAAGTAGCTGAGGATATTAGGAAAGCAAGGCAACACGAGGTACTGCAATGGAGAAGAAAAGTTTTCAGGAGCTTTGAAGATCAGAGAAGATGGGGATGCAGTGAGAGACACTCACATGGGAGCAGCACAACTCAAGCAACAGGCCAAGAAATTGGAGAGACACTCACATGGGAGCAGCACAACTCAAGCAACGGGCCAAGAAATTGTTTTAGCTCTTATGCTCTGAAGAGTGGAAGTATTCGTTCTGGAGGGGGTGAAGGGCTAAACATCACTGCATTGTCAAGGTGGAACTAAATGTAGGCCTGAACAATGGTCCAGTGCAAACAAAGAGGGGACATTCAGACAAAGTTCTCCCAGTATCGACTAACTGGAGGGAAAAAAACATATTAAAAAAGTACTGGTTCATGCTGAACAGCAAGGAAGAAGGAGGACAGCCACACATTTATAACCAGTACATATATAACATTTGGAACTAGAGATATATGTTTTTATTGAGACAATTCGAATGGGTAATTTCCTTGGACAGCCTGGAGGAGGGGGAACATTACAGTCACTGCTTGAAACCCCTCCCTGGGTGCAAAGCACAGGCAAGACCTTCACAACTCAAGTGATACTTCAGCCTCATGTAGTGCAAGGCTGGACTACTCTTGCACATTATAAGCACGTCAAGAAAGTATGCTTAAAGCCGGAAGATATGCACTGAATGACTTGGTAAGATTTTTTAATTATTATTATTATAAAAAGACACATCAGAAAGGCATTAAAATTAGAATTTAAAAAAAAAAGGATGGTTATAACATAACTGCCTCTTCAACAGGTGGGGATTGACAAGTTACAAATATTTTCCTTTTTAGTTCAGATGACTTTTTACAGCAATGGAAATGAAATCAGCTCTCGAGAGCTTTGAAGCCAAGCATACCCAAAACACCCACTTATGAGTAACTTATGAGTAACTCTGTAGAAATGGCTACCAAGTGCAACTCTGGTAAGGCCACTGGAAAAAACTGCCAGCAAACCTGGCCTTTATTTCATACGCTCAGCTTAGTAATTACAGAGCGAAATTCAGCTGAAGGGACCCAGCGAGGGCTGGGATTTTCACACTTACCTTAGGAAATATTTGCTCGGTTTCTTTGTGGGGCTTTGAGCGTTTATGCCATCGAGGCGGGCGCTGGCAGCGTGCCGACCCCCACACGCCGGCTGGGTGCTGCGGGCAGAGGAAAGAAAGAAAAGTGAGAAGGATGCGCTTAATAAATGGGATATTCAACTCACGATGGCGTGTTTGCCCCTTGATGTGCCATCCTAAAGCGCACCTTCACTTGGAAAAAAGTAACGTAACAAGAATGACATTTTTAGAGATGATGTTTTCCTTATTCAAGCTAAACTCCGTTTCTCTGAAAGAAAAGAAGATTTCTGAACAGGACCACATGCTGGTTTTTCCATACTTCGCTCTCTTTTTATCCTACATATTTTCTTTCCTTTGGGCTATATTCTGCTCTCATTTCTCTTCAGTGGAAGCAGAGAGTAAAAGCTCTGGTGTCAGCGAAACAGGCCAAAGCTAACCCGAAGAAGAACCCGTGAGCAGAGCAGGGAGGTGGTTTTCCCCCAGGTCAGCACCACGATCTGCCTCCCAGCGCAGATGTCGTGGGTTCCAGTGGGAGCACACGCGGGAAAGGGCTGGGGGCAACACCTTCGCTTTGCACAGCACGCTTACATCACTCCAAAATCGTTGTGAGACTCCCGTCCCGCCCTAGTTCACAATTAAGGGAGGCAAATCGGTAGAAAGAACAAAGAAACACTTAAAAAATAAAAAGGAATATATTTTTCTTTCTGTTTGCACTCTGTGAACTGGCTGATGCTGGTGTCGGGCGAGCGCTAGCAGAAGAGGAAGAGGAGGGGAGAGGGACTCGGCAGCAGCAGCTGCTACGTCAGCTGAGCTGTGGCACCAGCCCATCCTTTACAGCACCAGTGGTAAGCTGGTTGTTAGCAACAGTGAAACCTCAAAACTCTTGAAATTATTTCTTTTTTTTCCTTACTGGCTAGGAAATTACAGTGGCTTTTTCTGAGATACTTCATGAAGATGGAAGATCTGGCTCTGAGACCAAGAATTAAAACACTATGGCTTGGAAACTGAGATTTAAAGCCTTGGTCAGGCCACCTTACCCCTATTTCACCAGAATAAAGGGGGGATGGAGAGGGCCCTATTAATCTTTGCGCAAAGGCTTTTCTGGTGAAGCCTTCAACGCAGAGATTTCACTCCCAGTGGTCATCGCGCTTCCATCAGACCCACCGTAGAGCAGCTGCGTTGGTTCACTGTCCCCATGGCTTCCTCCGTCTGCCTCAAACCACTACTTGCAGCTCTCGGGAGCGGCGTACGGGCAGCGCTGCACTGGTGTTCCCGGAACGCCTGGCCCCGGCTCCATGGGAGCAGCGGATGAGGAAGGCATTCGCACATCGTCACGGCCAGGCCAGAGCTGTGAAGGTTCAGGACTGGGGCAGCAAAGGCAACCTCAGCCACGAGGCGGGTTTGATTTGGGTCGGTTGATGGCGTGTTGCATGCAAAAGTTTGTGTCAATGCCTCGAACAATTTAAACACCCTTAGATGAAAGAAGTTATCACAATGATGTACTGAATCAAAACTTCGTGAATGCAGTCAGCATTTTTTCGCTATTTGAGGAGTTAGGTTGGCAAGAACAAACTGTGTGGATGCAGTACACCTGGACTTTGCCATGGACCTGATTTAAAACTTCCCTGTGAAATCCTGTGTGGGAACATACTATATCACAGAATCACAGAATGGTAGGGGTTGGCAGGGACCTCTGTGGGTCATCTAGTCCAACCCTCTTGCCGAAGCAGGGTCACCCAGAGCAGGCTGCAC
>Ga0181612_182893_pt1 | contig 11273 bp, 8 predicted proteins | sample HoacroProtozoa21_FD_119630 | JGI IMG/M metagenome (GOLD analysis project Ga0181612, IMG submission 119630) | Hoatzin crop microbial communities from Cojedes, Venezuel. Combined Assembly of Gp0051906, Gp0051904, Gp0051908 | reverse complement strand
GCAACTCCAAATTTAAAACACTTAAACTGATATGCTAACATTGCAGGGGTTTTAGGTACTTGCAGATGTGTCGGTTTTTTGTTTTTTGTTCTTTTTTTTTCCTTTAATGAGTAGATGAAAGACTTTGTTCTCTGGCACAGACAATGCATGTCTGATATTTTTTGCCCACTTGAGTAATTTCTGTACTAATTATTTCTTGTTTTGTACTCAGAATATATATTCAACTTCTTAAGAGGCTGTGTATTTGTATTTGAATATTTCAGGGTTAGAGATGGGTGGAGGCCATACTGTTGAATCTTATCTTTTATGGCTCAGGGTTTATGTGAAAAGCTTGAGGAAATGCTGATGTCTGAAATTTTTAAAGCAATGATGAGTGTTTAGATAAGTAGTCAGGTTGGGAAAGGACAAAGTTAAATCTAAAAGCTGATTGTTATTCAGCTCAGTCCAAGGGTTTTTCAGTATAAATGACTTGAGAATCTTTTAATGAGGGTTAACTCTCTAGCAAACTTCATCTCCATTGAGAGCCTGATATCCAGTTGGCCTATAGTGTTCTCTCTCTAAAAACTTTTAGTTGAATGAATTTCATATTCCAGATGATAAGTGACTGCTCAGATATGTGGACAGTGATTAAAGCTGATAAAAATATTGCCCCAAAATTGAAGTTAAAGATTAGCAAGAATGCAAAGACTTATTTTAAATAATGGAACTTTTATAATAAGTGTACTGTGGTGATTTTCACATCTTCCAGAAAGATGTAGGTTCGTTGATCTGCTTTTTTCCTCTCATTATGTCATACATACGTATACGGTGTAAAGAAGTTTGTTTTTTCCCTGTTTTTGATTACCACTTGAAAGCATGGGAGTAATAAACATACTTACAAAATTTTGCAAGAAAAGACTTCTAGTGATTGAATTAGTTATTAAATAGTTTATTTCATAGTTGTAATGAAGTACAATCATCAATAGCAGTGATAACAGTAGTGTTCCATTCAGTACATGATTTGAAATTTATATTTATTTGTATGTGGCTTTAGGAAATGAGGAGGGGCACAAAGATTTATTTATGACTGGTTTTCTGAATAATGACTTATTTATAAGATAGTGGGGAAATCTTACAGGAAGAGATTTTATCCTTTATTGGAGGAATTGATAACAGTACAAAAGTAGGCAATCTTTTAAGCTTCAATTTTAGATCATAAGCAGTGCCCTTTTTGTCAGGAAATATTTTGAAAAATAAGGTATCAATACCTATTACCATGAAGATAAGCTGGGCATATGATTTCTTTTCTTTCTAGTTGCTACTTCAGTCCTACGCTGTTCTACTGAAGCTGTTCTTTCTTTTCAAGGCTGCTTAAGGCTGGTGCCTGCATGCCAGGCAGCTGCTACTGTCAGCAGGTTTCCCTAGGGCCAAGTTACTCTTTGTACTGGAAGGAGGAGGTGAAAAAAACCTGTTGACTGCTGATGATCTTAAAGCTGCTTTAAAGAGGTGTGATTTCAGGCTGTCTCAAACACCTTCAGAATGGTAGCTTCTCTGTCTGCTTTGGATTCTGTAAATCGTGAATATGGATATGGCCCTGAAAGAAAGAAGAACTCAAATAGGTAGAATCTGGAGAGTGTAAGAGCTGAGTTGGAAAACAGTGAGGAAAAACTGTCGTGGGCCCTTGAGATACCACGTGGCCCTGGTGTGGAGGCCAGAACTTGCCTATGGGCTTAGGCCTCTGCTACTGTTTGTGGCCAAGGGAAAACTGCGCCCTTGACAGAGTTAAAAAGCTGGTAGTTACCCGTTTCCTGTTTTCCCTCATGACAGTTCTTTGAAGGGCTTGCTCTACAAGATGTATTTTGATCACCTCCATAGCTTTCTGGCTGTAGTTATTTAGACAATTAAGGCACTTCTCCAACATGCTCAAAGGCATTCTACCTCTGTGAACTATTTAGTTGGTTATGGTACTTGGTCAGTTGGATTCCCAGTTGAAGAGGGCTTGAACCCACAGTTCACATAGAATGCTCTAGTCTGTCAATTTTCCTTTTTCCCACTGAAGGTGTGTTTCTGTGCTAAAAAGAGTTTAAGACTCAGAACATAAGCGTGTAGAAGCCCTATATTGTAGTTAATTGGTGCTAGCATGGCAATGGGAAAGCTTTGGGTTCCAGCTCTGGTCTTGGATCACTTTTTCTCGCTCTTATACCCAAGTACTGTCTAACAAGTGTGTGTGTGGTTGTGTAGTTGAGTGGTTCGTCTAACTCTTCATCTTGATGTAAACTGCTAGGATATGTTTTAAGACTGTACTACTTGTTCTAAGTTAAGACTTTGATTTCTCTATTTTCTTTATACAGGCCAAGATAAAAGCATGCAGAGGTTATGCTGTTTACCCTCCTTGAAATTTTCATATATAAGCAATTTAAAAATATTACTGTAAAAATGACAGGGAGCCTTTCAGAATTTTATCCAAGACTAACGTGAATTCAGGCAGGATTTTTTTTTAATGCCCTTTCTCTTTTCCGTAGGTTTGCAGTCTTCAAAAAAAAAATCAGTTTGAACTGAAGAATCTTGAAGAAACAGATATTTTTCTGCTGGCTGACAACAAGTTTAGAGAGCTTTGTTGCTAGTGAATATGCATGCATCCTGACTGTGTTTCTACATGACTGTGTGGGGCAGTATTCGGAATGAAGCTGCCACCATGTCATCCACAGGCAATGGCACTGATATTCAAGAATTCTTGGTCAACATTAACTTGGGGCAATATCTTCCTAACTTTAAAGAATATGGCTATAACATTGTGACAGATTGCGTGGGAATAAATAACAGTGTGCTTCAGCAAATGGGAGTGTTGCCCACAGGGCACCGCAGAAGGATTCTTAAACAATTAGACACCACTCTGTCAAAAATGCGAGGAAATTCTCTTCTCCGTGAAAATCTGAAACTCAAAGACTGGAAAGGTTTAGAAGAGAAGCAATATTCGTCCTTGGATCAGGAGTCTCCAATAAGCAATTCAAGTGCAGATGGGACTAGCTTGATACCTGCAACATTGTCAGAACAACTTCTTAATAAAGCTAACGATGATAAAGAAAGATTTGTACTTGCAGAGCAAAACTTAGCTGAGGCAAATGATGATAGCTTTACAAATTCGGATTTGTCTAGTTTATACCAGAATTCAGACAACATACGAAAAGCTATCAATCTAAGTGGAAGTGTTATGATGAATACTCGGCCGGATACATCACTGGAAGAAGCTGCTGCATACCAGGCTGATGAGCACTTGGCTGGCTGTTTGGCATTTCATGACCATCCTTCTTCATTCACTCATTCGTGTGAGACAAAATACAGTGAAAACAAACATCTGATGTTTGCAGATGAGGATGATTTATTTGATAGTGAGCCGAATTCTCCGTTCTTTAAGTTTAAAGGGGAAATGGTAGACAATGACTTATATGATTCTTATACGCAAAACTGCATGAAAGTATTTCCAAGAGCAAGTCGATCTTTTATATTAAGGCATCGACCTGTACCAGAAATTCCTGAATCAAGTAAAGTTCAAGCTTCATCAAGGTAACTGCTGTTTTTTTCTAATGAAGAATCACTGTCACTGTAGAAATTATGGTTTGGGGTTTCTCATGGTTTTCTTATGTCATTTTTTTGTGAATTTTTTTTTATATGTGCTGTAAATATGCTAGATCTGGAATGAATGTTGCCAGATGACCTGAAGTAGGATTAAGCTTCAATGCAAGTTAAAAGCTCAAATGAGAGTATAAAGGGAAATTTTATATATAACCTCCCCAGTCATCTCCGTGTCTATTTACTGTCAAAGAAAGAAGTCTTTATTGCTTTAGATATAACCCTTGTTAAAAACAACTATATCAAGCATTTTTTTAGACTTCATGTGTATGCTGAATGGAAGTACACAAGTGTTACAAAACCAGGATTGAAGAATAGCAGAAAAAGCTGTTGAATCTATTCCAGAATAAAACAATGTGAGTAATATTAATTAGACCTTAGCTCTAGGGTATCTTATGAAATTGTGATCCATCACAGGAAAATGATGACAAAACGGTGATTTCAAGAGAGCTAAAAATTCACCCATAAGTATAAAAAACTATTTTGATTGAGACAACAGTTATTGTGAAACACAAGTATTCAGGTTGTATCTTAGTAACTTTTAAGGTCGTATCTTTCAAGAGATACCATTATTGAAAAATACAAGTTTAGTATTTTTATAGATTTGACTTCTTGGAAAGATCTGGGAAGTTTTACATAACTACACATATTAATGTACTTTTATGTAAAAAGTGGGACAAAATTTAGAAGAACCTTCTTGTCTCTTGTGCATTGTATAGTGCAAGCACCTTGTAAACAAAGCAGGATGTATCTGATATGATTGCATGCATGGGCATAGCAAGATCATTACATGAGAGGCTTAAGTCTTAGCCTTTAAAGCACATAAAATTTATATGTAAATATAAAGAAGTAATTTAGAATAGGATATTTTGTGGAGGAGGAAGTTATGTTGTACTGTGGGTCTAAAGCAAGAACTTTCTTCAAGATGGCTCTTAGATTAATTTCTAAACTGGTTGTCACTTAACTGTTGACTCAGAGAATGAATGCAACCAGTTTGTCGTATTAGGTGTTGGTTTTTGCTGGTGTTCTCATACTAACAAAAATTTAGCTTTTAATGATGCTTGTAGTATAAAAACATTTTTTTTGAGGCAGTCCAGCAGGAAAAAAAAAGTGAAAAAAGTGTGTGTGGGGGGAAGGATAGATGTGCAAGGTTTTCAGAGTTTATGCTATCTTTGTAAGAATAGTTCTGTGCAACACTGGTGCTGGAATAGTATCGGACAGAGTCCAATAAAGTTTGTTACGATAAATTGCATAGGAGAGTTTTAATTAGTTTCAAAATATTTATGTGATGTGGGTGTGGATTTTTCTTCCTTCAGAACGGTTGTGTTTGTAATTTGAATCCACAAATTAGTGAGTAACACTTATTGTCTGGAATAAGCATTAGCTGTCTTGCAAAAATATGATGGAATGTAGAGGAAAAGGTCTGATGTTAGAACTTAACTCCAAGCCTATCTTAATAAAAGCAATATTGTTTGAATGTTAAAAATAATAGGTACTGAGTGTGCACTTGATCACAATATTACAGGCTGTGTAAATGAAGACTATCTCCCCACAGCTGAATTTGTGATATTTTTGGTTCTGTTAACTATAAGGTTTTACTCGACATGCTAGTTAAGTGTCTTAAACAGAGAAGAAAAATTCATGCAAAGACATATGCAAAGTTTTGTCGGTGTAGCCATATTCAAATCATTAGGTTGCACTTTTAGTCAATTTTTTTTTAAAGCTGCTAGCTATGCCTGGAAGGGACATGCCTGAGAATGTTTTGTGTTTATCTTTTTCATCTGCATATCTCAGCAATTAGAAACATCATTAGCGAGTTTATACATGCCCTTAACGCAGAGTTTTCCCAGCCCTAAATGCAGAGTTTTCCCAGCACTTATAAGTGGCTTTTAGATTATTGAAAGAAGTCAATATTAAATGTTTTAATACAATCATTTGATTGAACAGATGGAAAGGCAAAGATTCTTTGCAACAATTAAGAGATTTTTGTGTGCCTGAAAAAATGTTTCATCAGTGCTTTCTAAATTGCCAAAAAATAGTGCTTATAGAAACAAAAGTATAAACATCCTTCAGTGGGGAGTAGCTTTATGTTAACATTTGTAGAATGGTTATCCCTACTTCATATAATAAAGCTATTCCTGCTGAGCTGAAATGGGAGTCTCGTCCTAAAAGATTACAATAGCTAGCTACTAAAAGGGTACTCTTAATGTATTTTGAGAAATAATCATCCAGTAGAGAGAATATGCTATATTTGTAGTCTTCCCACCTTTGAAGTAAATCCTCCAAATCCCAGTCTATTAGTGATTGATATGTGACTGGGTTATTACCTTCATTACCCGCCATTTTGATTTGTGAGCTCCAGCTTACTTTCTGCGTCTTTATGCTCCGGTTACAACAATATGGAAATCTTGAGCGTCGAGTAGCAGTCTGTCTGAGGAAGAACACGGCTAAACCAGAACTTCAAAACAAAAATTAAACTTCACAGGAACATTCTTGATAACCTTGCTGGGTATTTTTTTAGAGGCAAAGAATTAATCCAGAACTTTAAAATGGCAGCTTGCAGCATATTTAACCTCAGGAATGATTGTGTCTGTCTCACAGAATTGCACAGACAAACATTCTCAGCTTTTATTGATAGGCGCTGGCTTCATCCTTATTACCCTGTGTGAAGGCTTTTCCATAGGGGCAGGGAAACCCCACTGAAACCTTCTGGGAAACTCAACGTTTCCTTCTAGTTGTGCATGGATATTAGTCATTAAATTTTTATGCAAGCAAATGGTTTTCTCACAATCTCCTGTGTGCCTTCTGGCACAAAAGGTTCATACAGTGAGTCTCCTTATGCCCCTTAGTAGTTCTGTGACCGTGTCACTTTTTATTACTAGTAATATGCTTGCCTCTCTTGCAATTGTATCTGCCTCACTTATGCTCCTGGCTCATGCCTGTAACAAAACATGCTGTCAGCTAGTAAGACACCATAGCATTTTAGAGACTGGAAATATTTTGGTTTTCTTTGTGTTTTGAAGTATATGTGGCATCACTGTAACACTGAGGGGTGCAGAATTTTTTTTTAAAAAGTGACTATTACACAGTGTTCTCAGTAGTGAGGTTATTGTGCAGATTTTAGTAGTGGTTTTGGTTGATCAGTATTGAAGTGATGTGTAATTGTGCTGGATTCTTGTCAGCTAGACTTTTCCCTCATAACAATATGAGCTCTCTGTTGATGCAAAATTAGTAAAGATCACTCTAAACGTGTTTAAAAGCACTGGAATTGTTAAGGAGATTGCAAATAATCTTCTAAAATTGAAATAATTTGCATCCAAAACATTTTTATTAGACAAGGTCATCACCCTTTCTGAGACCTTGCATTCTGTATTTTAAGTGAGTCTTAATTTTTTAATATGGTTCCCCAGCCGTGTTGTGGAATAGAGGAAATGGTTAATCAAAGTGGGTTGGAAGTTTTGTGATCCCTCTTTTGGTCTGTGACTTCTTCCATACAGACAAGAGTGAAAAATTGAGGCTTTTGTAAGACAAAATAGTGAAATTAATGCAGTGGATGGTGCTAACCACTGATGTGCTGTTAGTGCAAGATCAAAGATAGTTAAGTATAGGGATAGTTTTAGAGGCTTTGGATGCTTCGGATCACGTCATTTAGCAGTCACTCTTAGGTGAAATAGCTACTGTTGCATCATCCAGAACAGCAATCTGTTCAAAGAAAAACTTAAGCAGGTTTATAATGTGGTAAATCCATTTGTTATAAAGAATGCTACACGCATAAAATTTCAGGCTGATGAAGTCTATATACTTTTAGATTTTTTTCATATGCCCCAGCTTGGTTACTTGTGTTGTTCAGTAGTGGGATTGCTCTGATTCTTTATTAAAAGAAATAGACCAAAAGTAATTCTGGAAAATATGCTGTGTCTGAGGGGAAATATAAATAAATAAAATAGATAACAGTGCTTGGCCTGAACAGACACTGTTTGTTGTACGCAACTGGCAGATCTTATGGTTGAAACTTCTTGCTTGGTGCTGATATTCTTTAGACTCCATTTCTCAACATATAAATTATCAAGATTGCTAATAAAGTGCCTTAGCTGGTGCTGCTCTGTCACACAAAGAAATTTTTTTAGGAGAGAGAAGCTGCTCTCTCTCTTTTCTTGTGGTCAAGTGTTACCATTAATTTGTCTCTGCAAGCAGTCTGTGAAACCCTGAGCTCTAACACGGCGTGCTAGAACACTGTTGACATGTGTGCATTATGGAAGGGTTAGGTCTTGAGATGGATAGAAGAGAAAACATGTTTTGAGTGAGTTTGAAAACAAAAGCTTCATTCATTTAAACCAATCAGCAGATAGATGAGTGCTGATAAAGACTCTGAAGCACTGACTGCTTGCACTGACTTCTCTCCCTCACTTTATTTGGGAGGTGACAGAAGCGTATTGAATAAAACAGCTCAGCGCAGTGCTAAGCTCTCACCTTTCTAGTCTCTCAGCCTTTAGCAAGACCAGTCGCTGTCTCATCACACCTTTTCATCCTGTTTATGCATAAGAGAAGGGCGGTGGGAAAGAGTGTGCAGCCAGAGCTGCAGCCGGTACCTCTTCATACATGAAAAGAGTGGGCCTTAATCTCCACAGTTGTAACAAAGTGGTAGTTTAATTGAAATTCTTGTTAATGTCTTTGTAAAATTGGTACACTTTGCGATAGGCAGACTGCTTGCACTAACCTGCCTATAAAGAGCAAAATAAAGAAGATCATTAATCTGTAGAGGTATTAAATTTTGGAAATGGTTAAGGAAAATCATAGATTTGTGTAGATGTAAGGTGTTTTTTTTTAATCTTTTTTGCCCCCAAAGAAGTCTTCAGTACTTTTCTGTCTCGTAATCACGGTATTCAATTTGTACAATAGTTGTCTTAACTATTCTATTGAGCATTGACAAATTATTATGATTTCATATCTCGTACTGTATGTTGTTTGTTATATATAATCTTTCAAGCAGATATTTAAAGTAAGCTTGTTCCATTTATTTGATATCTTGAGATAGCTTTTGCTTCACGTAAGTTAGAACTTTGTTTTCCAAAAATGACAAAAAGGTTTTATTTTGATTGCTGAATAAGTCGACTGCTGTTTGCTTATTAGCAGGTTTTCTTGCCATGTGTACATACATGTAGGTGCGTAATCAAAAACCAATGCACAAGTCCTGAAAAATACATGAATTTAAAAAATGCAGATCTTTGTAAGCTGATTTGTTATTTTTGTTTCCTGATGAATTAATCTTCACTCATTGCTATTACCATTACCCACTTATAAATCTATCCACCCCAAAGCTAAGCCAATGACTCACTGTTTTACATATGGAAGAAAATCATCATTTTAAAAGCTCTTTGATTCAAAGCTGCTTATCTGTATCTCTAATTTACTGTAATGCTATTAATACCCTTAAAAAGACCCAACCTAACACCAAAAAATCTGGTCTGTGTTGAACAAGTTAAGAGTTTTTTTTGTAAGCATACCAAGTTCTTTGAAGTTAGGTGAGTGCAAATGCATGAAGTTAGTTTGCTAATGTAGCTTCAAATGGTGTAACTACATCAATTTTAGTAAAATCTATGAAGAAACACAGACTTCTAAAGTATTTGCTGTGTGTGTTCTGTAATTATAACTCAGGAGAGTAAACAATTATGTAGGGGAGCTAGGACAGGATGCATCTTAACTGGCCAAACTCACCCTGTGTTTTCTAAAACCAGGATTTTACAAAATATAATTGAGGAACTTAGTTGATTTACCCTTGATAACAATTGAAATGTTAAATAACTTTATAAGGTGTGGCTTCTGTCTTGAATTTAATCTAATAACTTGTTTGGGATAGATTTAGACATGGATTAAAAATGATGGTGAAATAGAGGTTCATAAATGTATGCCTTCTGTCATAGAGAAGCATCAGCCTGTAATATGGAGTGATTCAACTTGGTCTTCATGGGACAGTATTTGTAAAGTATGGACGATAATCTTAAAAAAATAAAATTTCTCAGTATGTCTAGTGGAGAAACAAAAATTGAGGAATATTGGTATTTTTAGTAAAACACACTTATCTTCGGCTTTGAAGGATGGAGGAGCTACAAACTGTTAGAACGTCAAGGATCTTACATTGCATTTATCAGTGAATATTCTATAAGGATGCAGGAGGATCTGTATCACTTATTTCAAGCACAGAAAATGAGATGAAGAGGAAAAATTACTTATTATTCATGTTAACAGGGGAAATTGGACCTTGGCTGAAAACAGCTCTAATACAGACTGCTTGAGTAGTGAAGATGGGCTAGAAATGTACTATTTCAGGCATATTTGTTCCTGTGTTGTTATTCTAAAGCTGCTGTCTCAGCCTGAAATATCATTAATATTAATAATACTACTAATAATTAAAAATGTGTTCCTTAGCAGCATGATGAGTGCCACTATACATGGAATTGTTGAAATACTTTTGGGCCAGCACAGCACTAAAAATACGCTAATTTTTCTGTTGTGTATGGGCATACATTCTTATCTATCTACAAAATGTGCAGTGGTAGTCACAGGCAGTAGCAAGGCAATGACATTTATGCCTCTCATTGAGAACTTTCTGGGAAAGAATTCGCCTTAGGAAATTGAAACTTTACAGCATTTTTTTTTTTCAGTGGTTGAGAGCATGTTTTCTGTGCATTTCAATGCCCAGGCTCCCTTTGAGCTTAATGTTAAATTAGACTTTCTTAGTACATCCTTCTTTAATATAGTCATTGGTAATCAGTGCAAAGGAGAAGGGAAGGTGAAGGATGGGGGAAGCATGGGGATCTCCACGCTTACCAGCAATCTAAATGTATCATAAGGTCAATTCAAAACAAAAAAACCCCAACCAAATTCAAGATGTGTGCTAGGATCAGAGAAGTATTCAGTGTCATAAAGGAAGGAAAACACATTGTTGGGTGACTTTTAAATTGAATCTGTAGTTTTCCTAAGACTTAAAATTGACTATTTCTATATTTGTATATAATTTTAACTATATAAGATGTTTTTGCTCCAATTCTGGGAAATTTCACTTAATTTTTTTTTTTGTGCTTTGTTTTGTTCAAGTTCCCTTCAGAAAAGAAGAAATGTGGATCCTGAAAATATTTCTTGCACTGGGAGGCAAATTTCACAAAACGGTGAGTGTAGCATGCTGATATTTACATCTTGAATATTGAGCAAAAAGAAACTTCAGATCAGAAATTGTCTAAAATGAGTGTTGGCTTGCTTATTTTTAGAAATATTGGGCATCTGAAAGGTCTGGAAAAAGCAATGTATGTAATAGCAGAGCATTTAACTACTTCTGCAATTTTACTTAATATTTTTTAATGAACTAATTATATGAAAATTAGAAAATCCAGTCTGTAAACCTCACTTATTTTAATACGTTTTTAGACTACAGTATTTTGAGTTTCTAAGTTTAGATAGAGATTTTTTTTTTGAGCAATGTTTGCTTCTTCTTGAAAGACATAAGGAGCATATTCCTAACTAATGTGATTTTAGAAGTCTTGTGCGGTGTGTTGTAAACAAAAGCTCTTTCGTACTCTAGAGATATGTCTCGTTTGAAGTTACGCATGTTAATTTCAAGCAAATATTTGGTGAATGTTATGGGTTTGTGTGGCAAGGTTTTGGTAGCG
>Ga0181612_148162_pt1 | contig 11273 bp, 4 predicted proteins | sample HoacroProtozoa21_FD_119630 | JGI IMG/M metagenome (GOLD analysis project Ga0181612, IMG submission 119630) | Hoatzin crop microbial communities from Cojedes, Venezuel. Combined Assembly of Gp0051906, Gp0051904, Gp0051908 | reverse complement strand
GCTGCTGATGTAGTTGAAGAAGCCCTTCTTGTTGTTTTTGACATCCCTTGCCAGCTTCAATTCCAGGTGAGCCTTGGCCTTCCTCGTTGCATCCCTGCATGCTCTCACTACGTTTCTGTACTCTTCCCAAGTGGCCTGTCCCTCTTTCCACATTCCATGGACCTTTCTCTGCTGCCTGATGTCCGCTAGAAGCTCCTTGTTTAACCATGCAGGTCTCCTGCCTCCTTTGCTAAATTTCTTTCTCAGGGGGATGCATTGCTCCTGTGCATGGAAGAAGTGTTGTTTAACTTCCTAAAGTTAATTTGGAAAAAGTGTGTATAACATAAGTGTATACAATACTTTGATATCAAATTAAGACAGCCTTTATAAATATATAAAGGTATTGGTATCAGCTTTCAGTGTTGTTGTGTTGCTAATCAAGGCCTCTAAAGACAGTTTCTAAAATAACATTCTCATTTTAGGGATAAAAATAGCAGAGCAACATAAAATAGTTTCTTCTTTCCCAGTATCTTTGAACTGTAAAAAGCAGGACTCCAATGGGAGATTGCAAAGGTCATGGAAACAGTTAAGCCACAGTTTAAGACAGCAGTCGTGCTGTCCTTATTCTGTATTTGTAACCTTGTATTTGCACTTATATTTTCAGCTGCTCTGCTTTAGAATCCCGGAGATAAATAATGAGAGGTGTAGTAATATCCCTGCTGTTAAAACAGTATCAGCAAATAACGTATGTGAGCCCAATTCTTTCCTCGTAGAGAATCCTTGGTTTGAAGGATAAGAAGTTTACACCGCTGTGTCACTCGTAACAGCAGTTTGGACTGGTATGCACCTAGAACGATGGAATTGACATCTGAGCCGAGATCCTGTTGGGGCCTTAAAACAAGACGTTTTTTCCCCTTCTTTGGGAATCCCTGAAATTTAAGTAAAGAAAGCAGATGTAAAGTGCTCTGCTGACCAGCAACTGAATAAGTAAAAAAAAAAAAAAAATTAAATACAAGGATGCTGTGGTTCTCATGGCAGTGATAGAAGACAATTTTGGAGGTTGCACTGGGATTTATAAACATCAGTGGACAGGCTTGGGTTAAATAGATTTTTTGAACTACTTGCGGTATTTACAGGCTGTCATAGCGTGAAAGGGAAAACCAGAGAACTGTTGTTAATAGCAGTAAACCTAAATAATTTGCTGCCATGCTGTGGGTCTATACTACCTATTTGGTGCTTCCAGTAGATTCTTGAAAAGGTGGAGAAGGGAAATAAAATCCTGTATGATTTGGCTAAACTTTGGGGTCAGGCAGATCATGGACTTGTGGAGTTTGCTATAGCCATTTATAGGAACGAGATGGTTTTACAGCTCTAGGAGGGTGTAGAGGATGCTCTGTCAACACCTGTGAGAACAAGGTCCCTGCTACAAAGAACTGTAGTTTTGGTCGAGACCGTGTATGACAAACAGGATGTGCAGGTGAAGTTAACCAGGTGTGAATGGGTAGCTGGGAAGAAAAAGGGGGAAGTAGTGGACAGAGAAGCAGGAAGGTATTGAATTTCCTCAGCAAAAACAGGCAGTGCTCATGAAGAAATAAGTTCTTCTGGTTTTGTTGGCTTCCTGCATGCCTCACAGAACTGAGCTTTCAGAAGGAATATGAGTGAGACTTTGAGCATCTACAGGCAGGTTCAGGAATGGCTTTCCATGTGGAATAGCACCTGCTCAGTGCAGGGAGTATGGGAAGATAGAGCTGCCATTATTTAGCACATCCTATACAGGAGCTGTGTGAGGAGTGGGAGTCAATGAAGTTTTGCGAGTGTTGCAATGAACAGTTGTGTGTCTACTAGCAGCATTACTAAAACGCCTGGAGAGCAAAAAGAACAATTCTGCAGTCAGTGTTCTGTAGCTCTGGTAATCAAGGAGTGCCAAAAATTAAAAATGAAAAGTCCTATTAGTCCATCTCCCCCTATAAAGGGATGTTTCCTTTGTTATGTATGATAGTAATTACCCTGCTTTCAAGGGGGAGGAAGTATGGAACAGAAGAGATTTAAAATAGTGATGGAGAGCCCAGAGCTGGGAGGATGAGACTGCAACAGGGGATTATCAGGACTGAGAGCAATAGTTTAGTACTTTCCACCTCCAAAACACTGCATAGATATTAACCAATTAATCTGCACAAATGAGCCATGAAAATGATCAGTGGCTTTGTTGAAGTCCAAACACAGTGAAATCATGTTTCAGAATTTAGCACCTAATGTTCCCAGTCTTACGGCTTGGACAGGGGAGAGAGAGAAAGTTTGAGATGTCAAAGAACTGCTGACTTCAGGGGAGTATCCAAGACCCCCGTTACGTTGCCCAGGGGTGCATGGCTGCAAGATCCTTTCATAGATGAAAAGGCAGCAAGGACTGCCTACTCTGACACCTATCATAAGCCGTACAATTTCACTAGTGATTCCTTTTAAAGTTCTGTTAGTTGCGATTAAACTGAAGTACACCTTTTCAAAAGGTTTTGGTTTTAGTATTCTAAAACATAAATAATTTGCTGTGCTACTTTAAAACTTATTCTAATAATTACTTAACTTTCCTCCCACTTTCTCCTTTTAAGCAGAGATAGTAAATGAGAGATCTTTAAAGACTGAAATAATTGTTCCTTTCTACAGGGATATAGAGTTGTGTTTTGTTGCACCTCTGCTGATTGTCTTAAAAGGCCAGAAATATAAATACTGTGTTCTTGAACTTTTTCCAAATCTCTATTATACAATGCAGAAACATTTGGGCTTCTCCCAGCATTTTTGAAATTATTTTTTAGTTGTTATGCTATGGCTTACATAGCAAATAACAGGTGTGTGTATGTTCAATTCTGGGATTTGCTCTTGGAGAAAAATAATTAACACTGGCAGGAGTTTGATTGCATTAATTCACAAAAAGAAACATCCAAATGATAAATCCATAGTGGGAGAACTGCCCATATGTTACAGATTGGCTTAACATGGATGAGGCATTAAATAAACTAAGTCTGAAAAATAAAAACCTTATCAGCTTTATTAGCATTGAACTCTGTGGCTTCCACTGGGGCTGACACACTTAATTAAAGATGCTCTGGTCTAATTAGGTTGCACATCAAAAATACAAATACAAGTTGGGTTTTTTAAAGACCTGTCTGAGCTCCAGTTCCCAATGTTGTGAATATTTATTTTGTTGAGTTGGTCTCCACCTAGACCAAGTGTTGTTAGGTTAGCTTACACAAGCATACAGGGGCTGTAGTATTCAGATTTCTTGCACTGAACAAGGCTGGCTCAGATCCTGAATGTCTGTATATCTGAGGAAGACGAGTGTGGGCTAGGGAGAAATACAACTTTATTTTGAATTTTAAATCATTACCTGATTCTATTTGACTGGCTTAATTCTATTGGTGACTAGCTCATGAAGAAATCCATCGCCTTCATTTGTTTTGCTACCTGTGGGATTGATTCCCTTGTGGGTCCAGTCCAACCTCTATCGAGGTCAATGGGAAGACTGCTATTGATTTAACAGAAGATGGTTCAGAATCAATGGGAATGCTGCACGTCAAAATGGAGGAGTGTTCCTTCTTTCTACTATCTCCTGTGCTTTAAAAACTGAATTCTTCTCTTTCTATCAAACAGGAGAGATCTGTTGTACCCTGTGGTGTATTCCTGTGATTTTTCTTTCTGTGGGCAAGGTTGAGCATTGAAGACTGATTCAGCCCTTCTAGTTCTTGTTTATGGTTCTTTTCTCAGATTTATATTGGAGCTTTATAACCGTATCGGCCTTTTACTGCCACTTTTGGTACTAGTTTTCGAAGGCTTTTTTCGTCATCTCTTTCTTTTTTTAATTTGTAATTTTCCTTGATGCAAATTGCAGCTGCTTTTGACATCCATGGCTTTGTATGCTCTTATGTTCAGGACAGCAGGTCTGAACTTCACCTCCCATCTACCAGCAATAATTTTCACTCCTGGTGATGGCATTTGGGTGATTACAAATCACTGTGAACAAAATGCTTCTATTTCTAATGCCTGTCTAACCAGATAATTTTAGCTCAGCCAAACATATATTGGCTGGGGACAGGTATAAAATGAGTGCATTTCTAAGCTTTTTCATTAATGTAAAATGCAAGCCCATACCTAGGTCTTTAGAATCCATCATTGATTTCTGGTGCTGTTTTGGTAGCTCTAAATCTTAAGTGACATCTAGTCCTCCTTCAGTGATAGAAGAGGGTTGAGATCAGCAGCACAAGGCCTGCAGTTCTTGCTGGTTTTACTCAGTTTGTGACACCTGAACCAATGTGTTGGAAAAGGGACGCCTACAAAGAAATGGTTGGCCACGGTTTTAAGTTTGGGCTCATTTGCACCTGTGATCATAGTAATATTTTCCAAGTATTATCCTTGTTGCATCCTATTGTGGAGTTGTTTTGCTTTTGCACATTCAGTGTTAACTTCAGTTTTTCTCAGTGACTAGAAAGCTCACAGACTATCTGCCTTGTGCAGTTTGCTGTAGCAGCGTTAGTTACTGGATTAGGATTTTGGAATCATTTAAAACTATTTCTTGGAGAAAGGAGACAGAGAATTCTGATTTATTAAGAGTGACTTAGTGTTAAATGGAGTGCAACTCAAATGGCAGGCTGCCTTGAGCTATTTTGGCTTTGTTTCCTGCTTGGCTTATTGTATGTGTGTATTTGTGTGTGTACATCCATACAAATTCAAATATCGCCTAAGAGACCTAAAGAGCCTAAGTTGCAGTCCCCTTGCTCAATCAGTGATCTACCTAGAGATAGCCAAGTACTATAAGTAGATGCGATGTCTCAGTGGTTGAATTACTCTTTTTAATAATTTCTGCTGAATAAGTCTACAGAAATGAGATAGATCCACAAGTCGGCCTCATATTCTGTGCCCCATAATCAAGAGCAATTCAGGATCCACGTTTCTCCATTATTTGCTTGACTAAGGGCATAAATACAGTTGCACTAGGTACTCGAAGGCAGCAGTGAGCAGAGGGGAGCTGCGCTGCTGCAAGGACCGTTCCTGTTGAGACGCTGGTTAGCTGTGTCTGGGTCTGGCCCAGGTACAGCAGCCCTGACAAGCAGCAAGAGCTACCTGTGTGGGTACATGGTGGGACCTGCCAGCGGGTTCGTCATTGCTGCTAACACCCACTTTGCTTGTAGACCAGGCTACTGATCTTATTTTTCTCACGCTGGATAGCATTGAATGTCATGCACCTGTAATCTGTGCTATGGCTTGCTGCTTTTCTCACTGCGCTGCTATCTTCAGGCGCTCTCTCGAGAAAAGGTTTGATGCGTAAATTGAGAGCCACAACAGAAAACCTGGCCTTGTATGTTTTACTAGAAGTATCAGTCATCTCAGAATGGAGTGGCAGCTTTATCAGTGAATATCCAGCATTTTTTTTAAGATGAAGTTAGACATTTAGGAATAGGCGCACCTCTTTCTACTTTCTGAACATACATTTTGTTATGACACCTTATGGAGCTCATTTTAAACCCTGCTTCAGGGCAAAAATATTTATGGCTCACTTTAAATAAAACATATTATGTGTTTTGTACAAACATACGTATCATTGTCCCCCTAGCTGGAGCTGATAAAATTTCTGAAACCAAGTGCTATGCCTCATGCAAAATTCATGACATGTCGTTGCATAAGAATGAATGTGTCCCTTTAAAATACAGACTTTCCAGCCACAATAACTATTTAGTTTTCAGTTTCAGGAACCAAAATCCTTCTTTGCTGTGACTGTTTGAGTGAAACACTCTGTCAGTGACTAGCAGGCTCAGAGTCTGGGTGGTAGGCTGGTCGTGCTTTTTTCCAGCACATGGTCTTTACGTCTAAGTCAATAGTATTTGTGGGTCTATATTCAACATAAATCGTCCCTTAGAGTAACAGAGCTGGTCAGTTAAGACTTGTCTAACTCATGGATATATATGCATCCCCTTGTTAAGAGCTTTCAATACAGAAACTTTTCAGTTTCTAATCCAGATCTTTTAAAGAGAGGGGAGAAAAAATAGTTCTGTCAACAACATACATGTGGTGGAAAATTATCACCAAGTCATAATGTACTGCTGCATGGGTGTTACAGGCATAGATTAAATCCGCTTTGTGCATAGCACTGTGCGAGCAGAAGGTGAAAGTGGTCCCCAGCCTCATGGATGAACAAATAGGGGGGCACAAAGACAGTGGGGAGAAAAATGCTGATCTGAGGAAAAAACCCACAAAACCAAACCCCAGAAACTTCCAGGGGTTGATGGAGAAGAGCTGAGCAGTGTCAGGCTTTGCCTCTGGCTGATACTGGGAAGCACCTGCACTGCTCTGGGCTCTTCCGCTTGCTTCCCGGGGCGAGAGGCAGCAGCCTCAGCTGGGAGGTGCTGCTCTTTATTCTTCCCTCATACCTGTGGAGCCAAGGAGCAGGGTTTGGAAATTCAGCGCTGGTCTCTGTCAGCTCCTTTAGAGCTTCGTCTGTCTGCTGGGGAAGAGGTGGTGGAGAGTCTCCTTTAGAGGTGACTTAGAGGACACAGAAGAACATGATTACTTTTTGGAGCAGCTGAGGGGATGATTAAAACATAGCTTTAAAAAGGAAATATTGGTTAAGAATTAAAGATTGGAAAGTTAAGAATAGAAGGGTTTAAAGTAAAGGCACTGTTCTTAAGTCATCCTGGCCTAGCTGTGCTGTTTGCAGGATCCGTGTGTCCCTACACAGCAGTTCTTGAAGAGACCTGGCGCATGGCCTTCTCCCAGGGAAAGTGGCTTCCCCTGTGGCTGAGGTGAAGTCTGGCTGGCACTGGGATGCATACGTGATGATTTCGAAGACCGGGTTTTGCAGCACGTTGAAGGCCCAGTACTGTGACAGCTACTGCCCCTTAAAACCATGCCGGATGTTGATGGAACACGGCAAAGCCCATTGAGTCCTATTAGTTACAAAGGCTGGAGAGTGTTGTCTTTTCTGTTAGCGCTAACCTCGTCTTCTTGTGCAGAAAATCACTGCTCTGACACACCTGGCTCCATCTCCCTGCCATTAAACCGATTAATACAACAAATGGTATTTTATAATAAATACATGTCACTTTCATGATTTTAACTGGTCTTTTGATTTGTTTCCTATTTTATGTTGTTTAGACAGACTGATTTAGACAGTTAAAAATCCACTTAACCATGATACATTGTGGCTGCCTGACAGACAATAACATTGATATATATGACTAGATGAATCTCTAATTAGATTTTGGCAGCACTGTCACAGTCAGGGAAAGTTTCCCCAAGTACTCTATTGAAATTATATTTTATGCAACCTTATGGAACAAAGGCCAGTTTTAATTGATCAGGCCCCCTCAAAAGGACATTAAACTTCATGTCATTTTTTTCAGTGGCCTTTGCCTTTGCAGTATCTGCCTTCTCGGATATATTCTTTGGTAGCATGACTTGGTGTATGACAAAAAAAGTACATAAAACAGATAAAAATAGGTTAAAAAATGATAGCTAAAACTTGCCCTGAATGCTGTATGTACAATTAGTTGTAAGCATGGAAGAAATGGTAATTTGATAAATTGTTGTTGTTATTTGTGTAGCCAAGGAAAAAGGTACTTTAGAACCAGAAAATGATTATGTGATTGCATAATAATACCAATATTCTGTAAATCTCAGCTTTTATGAACACTCCAAAGTAACTATAGAACAGAAGAGACTGTTAAGGAAATAGAAAACCTATTTCCAGTAACATCTCCTTAAAATGCTTCGGGTTAGTTTCAGAGCTGGAGAGAGGCCTCTCAGAGGTCTCTGCATACTAAGGGCAATATAAACGTGAAATAAGAAGTACGTACAGCTATGCTGCAGTTAACGGAGAATGTACATCATCTTACTTTCTCCAAACCTGCAGTGAGCTAGGTGTTAAAATCTGCACTACTTAACGCTTGCCGTGGTAGCTGCACATGAAAGATATAAAACAGGCAATCAGATTTCCTCTCCTGGATCTGGACTGTTGTTCAGGTTTCATCAAGACTGCAGAGAGCAGATGTGAGCACGAGATCTGGAGTGCTAACCTGGGAGTATCTAACCAGCCCACTGGCATACAAGTGAAATAAAAGCTTTCTCTGGGGATGTTTACAGCTTAGAGAAAAACAAACAATAAATGTACTATTCCTGTATCCTATCATTTAATGAGTAAAGATCCGTTTACTCCCAAGTACGTGTTACGAAATCTCTAATGATATTAGTTGGAATTGTGTGTGTGGATCGCTATATGTCAAGAAAAAAAGGAGTTGAGGAGAGCGGTGCTGTGGGGAGGGCCAGAATGTCCAGAGTATGTCGGATGTTTTCCAATCCCATCGATTTCAATGGGAGCAGAGCTTTTTCTTTTAATCCTGTAGAGATGAATCCTCTAATTAGCAAAACAAGGGCTGTTGGACAGTCATTGATGTCTGTAGCAATTTTGCCACTAATTGCAAAAGTGCGGAATTTGACCTAGTCTACTCAGGTATCTATACATATCGCTAAGGAGGTCATTCGGTGGGTCTGCCTGCGCGAAGAAGTGAGTGTGGTCATTTCAAGTGTGCAGGCAGTATGTAACTCACTAATGTCCTGCGGGGGCGTGTGTGGTGCCCTGTAAAGCAGGAGTTAGGCTGTGGCTTATTTTCATACGAAAATAGTACACGTGAAGATACAAGTGGGAATTTGCTGTTCCTGTTCCATCTGTATTAATTCCAGAAGTGAATGGCAACTGCAACATTTGGAAAGACTTGCTCCTCTCCCATGCCAGCGAGCAATTTTGTACAAAACTACCCTTTCCATATATTTTTGAGGAACCAGAATGTAGTAAACTGAAAAGCATATTAATTTCTTTGCAGAAACAAGTTCTATGGACCTTGTAACATGATGTGATCAAATGAACTCAAATGCTAAACATCCCAGAACTGCGAAGAAAAGGTAACTACTTTGTTTAGGGTTTTGGTGGTTGTTTTTTTTCTTTTTCCACACACTGTTTTTTTTTTCCCTAGTTGCAAATTTATCTGGAGCAATTATAATTCATGACTTCTAATTTTTTTTTTTTTTTAATGCATTTTGGCTTTGTACAAGTATTTGGTGAGCTTTTTACAGCAGCCTTGAATGGAGAAGATAAGTTTACTTACCTCTGTTTTGCTCTGTGATTTGTGAGGAAGACTTGTTTAAGGTCAGGTTATAACACCCAAGCAAATAGAAGCTTTCTGTGCGCGATCACTCAGCCCCTACTAGCTTAGTACTGTCATGGTGAGCCTTGTCAGGAAAAAATACACCCCCCAGTGCAGATTCAGGTGATGGTTTCTGGGATGTTCAGCTCATTTTCTAGTCACCCCTCTCTGTCTCCTCCTTGAGCTCTAAATTTATTTGCTTAGGCGTTTAAGTCCTGTTTTAGGGCAGGAGCTTATTTTTCCGCAATAACCTCAATTTGCCTTAAACAGTAGATCTGGTATCTTCTCTACTGATGAAAAAGATAGGAGACTGTTAGCACCAGTGCTATTTATATTGTGCTAATGAGTTTTAACCCTCTCACAAGCCAGTGCTGATGGTTTAAATAATGACTAGGCAATAAATTTTTATCGGGACAGGTGTACAAACAGTACCAAAAAGAGAGTGCTGCTCAGGGTCAGACTATGAAAAGAATGGTGTCCCAGACTATAGTGCAAGATGAAACTGTTTCAAATGCTGGTAAGACCTGACGACACTTGATTTTAGCTTTAGCCACCAAGACTTATTTGCTGTGATTAACAAGATTGACATGTATCTAATACTCAGACCTGTCTGAGTCGTCATCATCATCTCAACTTCTGTTTCAAAACTATTCCTTTGAAGAGGGAAGGAGCGTCCCTACCAACTGTTGGCTTCAGTGGGAGCCAGAGGTGCACCCAGAAAAATTCTGGCCTTGCATGGGTTGTTACAGTCCTCTGCCATTTCCAAAAACTGAGACTCCTGGAATTCCTATTATGACTGTACCAGATGTGAATAATGGGAAGGCAATTAATTAATCCTGACTTTAGTATAGGACAGTGTAGCTAACATGCTAATTAACCATGATGCCGTCCTCTTATACTGAGTATTGAGCTGTTTGATAGTAATGTTTGTTTCAATCAACTGAGACTTTTTTCATAAATATTTTTCTCCAGAAAATTAGAAAACAAACCCAAATATTTTATTTTCCATTGTTTCTATTTCCAGCTTCACACTTTAGTTTTCTTACTACAAAAAGTCAGATTTTGTTTTTACCATTTAAAAAATGTCCACACTTAACCAGCTCTGATAATTCACATGGCAGCATCTACTTTCCAACAGATCACACTAAGATATTTTCCGATAAAGAAATAAAGTATGTAGAGCAGGTGGTGAAGAGTGGGTAAGTTTAAATCAAGTGTAAAAAGTCATGTTAAAATTGTGACTTAAAGTATAAGCAAAAAGGTAGATCCTTTTGACCTAAGTGGTTCATCACCTGTTTAAATCACTAACCAAACTTCAGTGAAATTTCTGTACCTGGATAACACTATGCCAGTATTTACGAAGTTCATGTTGCATGGATGTGGAAGAACCCAGCAACGTTTGTTTGTTCAGCAGATAAACATTTTGAGGTCTGTAGTCAAACAGGAGCTTGATAGCTTTCAATATGATACAATCAAAACATTGTATGCTTTTGCTGAAGATAGCAGTGTCACTGTGAAGGCTCTGTGTTTGGCTGATCGTCTTAAATACCTGTAGTGCACACACTTTTCTCCCTGAGGACACTAGGCTTGTGAGATAATATATACAGTACTTCAGAATGTAATAAACCACTCATCAACTGTCAAATGTAGAATTCACCTGCCCTATGTTCTAGTGTGGGTTTATGCTGTCTGATTTGGAGAAGCAATTAAAAATTCTCAAGCCAGCAGTTAAATAGTTTTATTCTGTACTTAGTTATCATTGCGTTAGAGACAGTCCACCAATGGAAAAGATGTCAGTTTGGCAAAATATGTAGTTTACCTGTTGGAAGCTGTAGTGCTTGTATGTCCTTCCAGATACCTTTTATGTTTGCTCTGTTATCACTGTACAATAGTAAGCATCACATGATGGGTGTTTCATTTGGTTATAATGTTTTCTTTCTTCTGGTTGAACTGTAGAGATAAGTGGCTGTTCAGTCCAAGGTCTTGGATTTTAAACGAACAGCTAGCTGTTCCTTCATTCATCGCTTTACACCCAAATGACAAACCACGAGCACAGAAAAAGGAAGGTAATACAAGGATCTTTGTCAGCAAATACAGACATACTTTGAATTG
>Ga0181612_139185_pt1 | contig 11273 bp, 9 predicted proteins | sample HoacroProtozoa21_FD_119630 | JGI IMG/M metagenome (GOLD analysis project Ga0181612, IMG submission 119630) | Hoatzin crop microbial communities from Cojedes, Venezuel. Combined Assembly of Gp0051906, Gp0051904, Gp0051908 | reverse complement strand
TTGATTTGTTTTTTTTAATCTGAACATGTCTGGATTGAGACTGTTGGTTTTCATCGTTCCCTGCTTCCGCTGGTTCTCCCTGTCCGTGCAGAGGCAGGAGGGCAGTTACAGGCGAGGGGGCTGCTGCCGAGGTGCAGAGGAGCGGGCAGGTTAGATCGCTTCTGTGGGTAGCGGTGCAGTTAAACTGGTTTGAAGTGGTTCTGCAGACACAGTGCTCCTGTAGTCCTGTGTAATGTTCCATAGATGAAATTATTTTGTAAAATCAAAATCTGATCTATTGAGGTAGGAGAATAATGCATTAATATTTATATTTGAATTCATTCTGCCAATGTTTCCTACTGGTAAGTCTCTGAAAGATTTCACTACACTGATGATGTAGTTTTAGGCTGGATCATCCAATAATTCTTGCTTTCAAATATTTTTCCTGACTTCAGGAGATCCTACGGAGAGATGAGAGGCAATGCATTAGAAAAGAAGTCCAACTATGAAGTGTTAGAGTAAGTACTGTGTTCTAGCTCCAGGTTTGAACAGTTTCTTAATCAGGAACATGAAATTCAGTAACAGAACGTTTCTGTTGTAATTGTTTATTCCATGAAGATTGTTGAGATCTTTGAGAGCTTTAATATAAGAAACGGATGATGAAACCTGTCAAGGTACAGCAGTAGGAAGAGCACCTTCAACTCTGGTTCAGGAAAACAGGGTTGGAGTTGTTCAAACTTGATCATGAGGCTTATGAATTTTTGCAATTTTGCTAATGTTGACGGGTTCGTCAAGTCTAGTTCTAATGGTTTTCTGTGCGTAGTTGCATTCTTTCAGCTGTGGTAAAGTTGGAGTTACTTGAAAATGTTTGTGGCATTGTTGTTTCTTCGGTTTGCTCAGTGTGTGGATTTCCAGAACTCTGACCTGGCAATTGGCAAGCTTATGGCTTATCTATGTATCGCAAATTTTAAGAAGACCAAGCAGCATCCTTATACTGAAGGTATTTTGGTTACTGAATCATGTTGTACAGTAGATGACTGCAGTCCAAACAGTCCACAGTCCTGTAGAAGCTTCAGGGATTGAAAACTGGGTTTATTAATTTAGCAGAACAGTGATTCATACATACATACATACACCAATGATCTCCTCTTCATTACTAATAATCTTTGTGAAAAGGTGCTGTACAGTTTAACATAAAATGGGGATAAAAGGTTGATGTAGCAGTGAAGTCTCTATTTTTAGCTTTATTTTCAATAAAATGTGCATGTTAACTTACAGAGGTGTGAAAATAGAGAATTTGGAGGTGGAAGGTAAGATTTTTTGTCACCGTGAGTAAGTTCACTAGGATTTTTGAGGAAACTGTATGATTTTAATAGGTAAAGCTAAGTTTAATAATTTGCCTGCTTGTGTATATAGTGCTTGCTCTTTATATAGTGCTCCTCTATCTGTGCAGAACTTTTAAAGCTTTGGTTTTGTTTGAATTAGGATTTTTTGGAAGGACTTCAGTTTTCTGTCAGTACCCGCTAGTAGAAATACACTTGTTGAGGAAACGCAGAACAAAACAAGAAAGGACTAATAAAGAGGAACAGGATGAGCAGATAGACAAGGCTAAAAGGTGACAGAAAAAAGATCTGAAGGTACTGTGACCTGGAGGAATTCAGAGCCCAGAGAGAAATTCCTCTTCGGGAAAAGGGAGCTTGTGAGATTGCAGGTTACGTATGAGAAAGGTGTTTTTAAGTCAGCAACTCATAATGTGCAAACATTTGTAACTAGGTTAACGACTTTGGAAACGATGAGACAAAGGAAGCAAGGGTCATAACAGATGACATGATGTATTAATTAATAAGTGTAACAGGTGAGAGTTCCTGGAGGTCTCGGTGTGGGGCTGCTTCAGTTGATCAATGACTGGTTTCTCTCTCTCAGTGCATGTGTTTTCCAAGCAGCAACTGTTTTGGCAGGGAATAACTTAATTGCTCCTGTGAACGAGAAAGTGAAGCAAAACCCTGATATGCAAAATTGTAACAGCTTAATGCCATACAAGATGGGAAATGTAGAATTGTGCACTTCAAGATTTTAATTTTTTTTTTTTAAGCAAAATGTATTTTGTATGGGGTTCAGCTGGGAGAGATGAAGGATAAAAGCACCTTAAAGTGGCTAACGATAATTATAAGGTGCTGAGAGTCTGCAAAAAATGCCATCAATCCCCAGAATGTGCTCATTCGACCTTACCACCTTAATAGCCTAGAAAGCTTCATCTACACAAGTAATATTTATTTCTCAAGTGAGCCTTTTTTGTTTATTTTGGGGTTTTTTTTTTGCTAGTTTTAGGACATCGTGAGGCACTTAACCAGCTGAGTGCAATTTTTTTTGCATTTGGTGTGATTGCTTCTGGCCTGTCTTTGTCAGATGTCTATTTCATGTATATTTGTCTTTGATGAGATTTTCATACAAGACCAGATCTGGATGGGAAATGGTAGATAGAATCAAACTGTTAAGTAGCCTTTAATAGTTAAGCCTTCTTGTAATGAAAGAAGTATTTTTTCATAATAAATGTGAAGCCTGTTAGCATAGAACAGGGATAATTACAAGTACAAAAATGGGAGCTATATGAAGGAACAGCTGCAGCCACGATTTTGTAAAAAGCATGTTAAAGTCTATTATGTTAATCTAACATTACTTTTTTGTGGTGACTTCAAATGAGATGAAAAATAGAAATAAATATATATGTTGCCTTAAAGCTGCTTATCATTATATGACAAGTGGTATCAGCTATCTGTAGTTGCTATTTTACTAATCCTATTGAAGTTTAGACATAAAAAAAAATAAATTTGCATTTAAGCCCACAAGTAGGATGGAGTAGATGAGGTTAAATACAAAGCTGTAGTAGAACTGTATGAGCCAGGATGTCTCTACTAATTACCTCTTACTGGCAATCAGAAACCAGATGTCGGAGTTCTTAGTCTGGAGGACTGGGTCGCTGTGTACCCCAGGCTGGCCGTTTTACCCCGACGCGGTGCAGCCGAGGAGGGAAGGGAAGGAGTTTGTAGGGCTGTGTGCCTAAAACTGTTCGTATGTTCCAATTTCCAGCACTTATTCTCTTATTTGTAGGTACCCGTAGACTGTTGATGACCATGACATTAAATCTGTATGCTGCTGATGTTAAATTCTTCTCCAGTAAATACATTTGCTGTCTCCGTTAAACACGGGATATGCTTTATTAGCAGATTTTATTGCGTTGTGTTTCGTTGCACTCTGCGTAAGAATTTCTTCTGAATTTGTTGCATACAGACCTGTACAAAAGGCTACTCTGCAGCTCCTTTGAATAACGAGTCGGATCAGATTGTCGCAGCCATGTGCTGCAGTGCTGTGAAGAGGAGTAGTCTGGCGTGGTGGAGGGTGCTTTGTTACTGAAAACACCATTTCTCTCTCAAATGCTTAATGTTAGACTAATATATTCCTTGTCAAAATGTCTTTGCATGTCATTTAGATGGTAATAAGTGCGTTAGATTTGTTTAACTGTGTGGGATGATAAACCACATATAATTTGCATTCGAGAAGAAATGCATCAAAGGAATTAACATTTATGAAAGTTTTATAATCTTTTCAGCTTACTGTCAGTGCAGAGATGCCAGCGTTCACTGCTGCGCGTGAACATTCTGCTCTGTTTTTAGTATGATGTTTTGCAAAATTTTAGAGTACTTGTCTTTAGAGAGCTTTAAAAATGCTCTGTTTATTGTTTTGAGTAAGCTTTTTATATTGGCTTTAATGTTGGCTTTCTTCTTGTGCCGTTAGGTAGCAGTAAATATATACTGTGTATCTCAGGCTTGCTAACAGCTTTGCTTTTCTTTTTGCCAAATGTAAGAATTCCAGATGTATTTACGTTCAAAGCATGCAGTCAGGGAAAGCTTTCTGTCGTACTCTTTGCAAAAGCAGATAGGGGTGTTTGTTTAAAAGAGATTGTAACCTCTTAAATTTAAAGGGCAAAAAGTCAGCAACACCTCTGAGAGGCAGGGATATAAGTCCTTTTCCTATTTGCATTTTGCTTTTAGTTTTTCCTTTTTCTCCTGCAAATTTTCTGCTAACACTGCACAACTAGTTCACGGTCATACACCGCTTGATGTACTTGGTTGTGTAATGATCTCCTTCTCCACTAACATATCTCTGGCACCTTCTCCGGCATCTTCCTTAAAGGTAATGTTTAGTTATAGTGATACATACGCACATCAGACATCAGCTGGGTGCAGCACATCTGGGCCACAAAGAAATTTAATCCTTACGGCTCTGGGTTTCAAACTAGGACTGCAGCCCTGTTTATGAGTGTGAAAGTGATGTCATTCAGTTTGCAAAAGCCAAGCGCACCGGCAGAATTGGGATCCTGATTTACAGATGTAAAAAGTGAGATTAGTTGCAACAAAAAGCTGGGAATTTTAACATTAGATGCTGGATATGAGGAAAACGTGACAGCAGAAATTAGAAAGAATCTTTAATTATAGTGCTGCAAAGGGTAAACCAGTAGTGGAATGGCAGTCAGTGTACTTACTGGGGTGATACTGTAAGAAGTCCTTTTTGTTATATCTCGTGCTCAATTCTGATAAATGTTTTTTAGAATTTGTCATTTTCGTGTTGTTCCCTTCTCACATGACCACATGCTGTAAGAGTATTTTTTTTCAGTATTCTTTAAATTATTAGAACACGTACAAAGAACAGGTTTTATTCTCAAAACTTCTCCGTGCCCAAGCCAACATTTCAAAAAACACTTTCCACGCCAGGTGCCTGTTCTAAGTGCAATATCCTTTTGAGTTTAAACTAGAAGATATTGCTGTCCCACGTTTGCTGTGGAGTGGCTGTCGTTAGCATTTTAATGGTACTGTGTTTGCTACTCTGAGATTGTCAAGGACGTTACTATGAAAATCATTTACTATATTGCGTGTGTTAGTTAAAAAACCAAAACAAAACCAAAGCCAAAACACCACCCTGAAAAAGAGCAATACGGTACTGCGCAATGTTTTCTGTATTAATGCTCTGTGTGTTTGTGTTTCAGGAAAGACGTTGGTTTAAGACGTTTTTTTCCGAAGAGTTTACTAGATTCAGTAAAGGTAATTATAGTTCCCGTCAATGGTATACTACTTTTAAAAAAGCCAGAGTGTCAGAAATCTGAAAATTGCGTTACCATTTTCACCACGTAGGTGTAAGGGAGTGGCTGTGCACTTGTGCTGGCAGAGCTGAGACAGATGGTAGTGACGTACGTGGCCTTGCTGAGCTACTGTGAGAGAGGTACACCTCCACCTCGCAGACCTTGTGGAGAAAAGTTCTAAACGAGTCCTCAGATCCTTTAATATCCAATAACTTCACCCCCCCAGCCACGAGAAATGAGACTTCTGGAGAAAGAGGAAGGGGACATGTGAGACGTCAGCATATGTTTTGTGGCAACTCAATAAACCATATTCTGCCTTCCTTGCTCAAGACTCTATCCAACTCATTTAAGGAAGATTTCCAGCAATTTCCACTTCTGTTAATCCTAGTTAAGACTATAAACGTTAGTCAAATCTCGCTTCCGTTGGAAGTCCGCATATTCCCAGAGTAAAAAATGCAAATTTTTCTCAACATGTTTCGAAAAGGGGGGTTAAGAATGGTCACCAAGTATTTTTACAGCTATAGCGATCTTGAGATGAATGTCCTGGTAAAATACCTCTTTCCATTCCTATGTGAAAGTAAAAATCATGAGTTGGGATTTTAGAGCTGGTTTTGGTAAGCAATGATGGTTTTATAAAAATAATAGTATTCAGTTTCAGATTTAGGAAGTTTCTGTGTTACGATTTAAATGGATAAACAGAAAAGGTCTGTTGTGAAGGGGCTTGGTTTCAGAAGACTTTTGAAAATCAGAAGCTAATGAAGTCAAGTGGATTTAAGTAATCCCTCTGCATTTTAATTTATGTAATCATCTGAAATTGTATTATCTGCTAATGGGAGGAATTGTGGTGAAAGGCTCCAGATGTAAAAGAATGAATAACTGTCTCAAAAATGATACTACGGAGCCAGAAAACTGACCAACAAAGAAAACGGCTCTTTGGAAAGCCTGAAATGGAGAGAACAGCAGAAAGAAGCAGCAAGAATTGCCGGAAGGTGAAGCTGAGTAAAATCTTGCAAAGACATGAAAAAAATGTTGGATGTATGAAACAGAAAAAGAAAGGAAGGAAAAATGGGTCTGCTTTTCAATGAAAATTAAATCTCTATTAAAAATAAGGGAGGATCAGTTCAAATGATTAAATGACTCTTTGACTTTGTGAAGACCAATGATTTTGAACTGGTAGGCAGAGGACAGCTACTGGTGGCCATGAAATATAAAATTAACTATTTCTCTCTGTTAGTGAGGTAGAGCTTAGAGTGTAGTGCAGTGATAATCAAAATTGTTGGTGTCGTGCATATAGGAGATGCCAGCTGTACAGAAGATATATCACTCTATGTATAGGAAGACCAGAAGGCTGGAAAAATGAAAATGGAAGTGTTTAAAGGTGCGAAGTATGAGGTGATACACAGGGGTTAAAAACCAGAAAGTTCAGCTTTATTTGAGGAGCTTGTTAAAGAAATAAACAGGAATTCAGAGACATCTATGTATTAGCTGATCACAGAGGGTCTATAAAACACAGTGTTGCAAAAGAAGAAAGCAAGCACTGTCCTAGAAGATGTCTAGGGAGGTTTCTCCAGGAGGAAAGTAATATTAGAGTCCTTGGACAATGCTCTATATCTCGTATGTGGTGCAAATAGTTCTGTTTATCCGTGTTCAAGAAAGAGTAAGTCAGCCTGATTCAGGTACAGAGGAGAAGTTACCGAGTCATCAGGCCTTCCAAATTTTCAGTGCATTTCTCATGAAGTTGTCATTTGCAGCTGTTTCTCGGAAGTGGCTCTCTGCTGTTGTGGAAGAGGTGTGTTTTTCTAGCTGCCTTTCTATGTTTACACCTTACTAATGATCTCTGAAAGTGAAGATTAAGTCTCCTTCGTGGACTTAAAAGAACCAAATAACATATGCCACTATGCATGAAAGTCGAGATGATGCTGGAATAGGCCAGAAGAGCAAACCATGGGCAGAATAAAGCGTCTTTCAGCAGCTGAGTGCCTGAAATTCCTGGGACAACTTCAGCTAGCAGATTTTTGTCTTCTTGTAGTGCCTTGTTCCTGGTATTTGCCAGGTGTTCAGTTAAGGCTAAGGTCTTCACTTTGCTTAATGTTGGTTTTCACTGTAAGAAGGAAGGTAACAGAAAGGTCCAGTATAGTATGTCTTGGTCTTAGCGAAGCCAGAGGCAGCTCTGGGTGCAGTAGGGAGGTCTTCTGACTGCCAGATGCTTGCTTTGTCCTAGCCAAGTAGAATCATAGAATCATTAAGACTGGAAAACACCTCCAAGATCATCAAGTCCAACCGTCAACCCAACACCACCGTGCCTGCTAAACCACGTCCTGAAGTGCCACATCTACACGTTTTTTGAACCGCTCCAGGGATGGGGACTCCACCACTGCCCTGGGCAGCCTGTTCCAATGCCTGACCGCTCTTTCAGGAAAGAAGTTTTTCCCAGTATCCAATCTAAACCTCCCCTGACGCAAGTTGAGGCCAGTATATGCAGCCTATTAGAGTCATGATCCACCTCACATTTGGTAGAAGGTTCTGCTAAAGTGACGCACTAATTTGAAATTACAACAAAATGGCAGATTTGTTAACTTTCTACCATAGAGTTTACGTGCTGAGCTGAGGGGTTTTTCAAATCATATGAGCGTCATTGCAAAACCAGTCATCATTTTGTATGTGAATATGCACCACCCTTGGATCACTGCTATTAGAGTAACTTTTCTGAACACTCTTTTTTAAAAATTCAGGCTATTTAGAGTTCTAAACGCTCTTTAAAGGCTTACCAAAATTAAATGTCTAATCTGGCTGGAAGTGCTAATGACAAAAGGAAGTTGGTGTTTGTGTAGTGCCTGGAGCTGTTAACAGGCAGCATGGAAGAATGCAGGGTTTTAATGCTGTTACAGTAAGCCATTTGCATATTATATTCATAGTGGAACGGTGGTAATTCCTCTCCCAACCTCTGCATACTGCAAAAATAAGAATGTTTTTCCTTCTGTCATTGTTAGTTGGAAGATATATTAGAAATGAGTATTACTGAGGGGTTTTAAACCCAATCAGTCACTGTAGACACGGGTCAAGCTTTGGCGAAGGGGATGAGACCAGATGTGTGTCCTTGCAGCTGTGACATTGTGGCACTGTGTGACGTGAGCAGCGGGTCCCCGGGCCCTGCGCTGCTTACAGAGCGTACCTCTGCTCGTGGGGCTTTTCCAGCCTAAACGATGCCGTGATTCTTAGGGTTGGGACAGGCGAGGAGGAGGCACTGCACGTCTGTCGAGATGAATTCCAGTGTTCAGAAGCGGATGTTTTTATTCAGGATTCTTGATTGCTTGTTCAGTTTTGGGACGTGTTACAGAGATTGCTTCTCAGATTCCGTTTTTATTTTCAAATGAGTGGCAGCCTTCCCAGGGATTATACATTATATACAGGCAGGTACTGCACTTTTCCTAGGTCTTAGTTTAGTGGGGTTTTTTGTTTGCTTTTTTTTTTTTTTAATGCAGTTGTTTGAAAGCCTGTTTATGTCCTCTGCGTGCTTTCTTTTTCAGGATATGTAATTGGGTGTCTTGCACTGTCACCGATGGAGGGATGATTTGTGCTGCTCTAAGTGGTTATTTCTACCCTGGAAACAGTTAATAAAATGATACACAATATAGTTAAAATGATTTAACTTAAATAGTTTACTTTTTACATTAGTTTTTAATTTACTATTTAAATTTTGTCTTTTTATATCAAAGTTATTTTTTATATTATCAACTTTAAGAATCCAGTATATTGTGGATAGTCTAAGATATTATGCGCAGAGATTTAGATAGAGCTACAGCTGGGTTGTTACTACCAGAAAAGGGAATGGAGATTTAAGTGTAAAACCTAGTATGCAGGTGTAGGTTGCTGGGTTTTTGTATTGATACATAGTTATGAAGTTGGGAGAAATGAGAAATCTAGAAAAAATAGCTCCTGCAAAGGTTAACAGGTTGTCTTTTATTATAATTTATTCAAAACATGGTTAGTTATATATTGCCTCTGTAATATATAGCAGACATAATTTTGTTCCCAAGCGTAAGTTAGAAGGCAGAACTGTTACTCATATTTTGAAGCTTCTTTTTTGCTTGATAATTGTCTGCATCTCATTGATAAAGAAACTGTTAGTCGTACTAAGTGACTGAAACTTGTAAAACGCACTGCCACTGATTAGGTTGAAAATAATTGCTCCTTAAACATTTTAATGCACAGGCCAAAACACTACGAAAATTAATCCAACAAACATTTCGACAATTTGCCAACCTCAACAGAGAAGAAAGTATTTTGAAATTCTTCGAGATCCTCTCTCCAGTGTACAGATTTGACAAGGAATGCTTCAAGTGTGCTCTCGGTGTAAGTAGAGGAATGTGACAGTCGCCAGAACACAGGCTGTAGTTATGAGTCTAATTGGTTTTGCTTAGGTCTGCAATTAATTGCTTGCTTAGTTCGTGTTTTGAAATAGAGAGGAGTTCTTGGATTTCATTAACAAAATGTATTTATTGATTTTATTTAGAACTTTCTCAGTTCTTTCACCATTCATTAGTAGGGAAAGAATTGTACATTAGTAAATATTTTTAGTGGTGCTTCGTTTGTGAACGTCGAGCGATTTTTAACCTGGTTTCCAGAGGAAACAAGACGTCCCAGCTGCTTCTCTTTGTGAATTTTGCTCTAATGCCTTTGAAAAGCTACCAAATTCAAACAGATTTTGCGAAAGGGTCTTAAGTCTGCGAGCTGTGTGAAAACAGGCACTCAGGTAGAATTTAGAACATGAATATCAATGTCCACAAGACGAGGAAATACAGGAAATGTGTAGTTCTCATGTAGACCTAAGGTAAAACACACGGAAATGCATTTTGGGTAGCATGGATCCCCAGGAAACCAGTCATGAGGAATTTTGCTACTTACAGAATTACTTGATTTTAATATATTTTAAATTGTTTGAAGAGTTTAAAAGCTTCTAGAGATTAATTACTAAAAACTGTAATTGTAACATTGGAGGGTAGTGTTCCAGTCTCACTATTGAAATTTTGCCCTCTTTCTCCTTTGATTCTGAAGTCAAGCTGGATTATTTCTGTGGAGCTGGCAATTGGCCCAGAAGAAGGGATCAGTTACCTGACAGACAAGGGTGCAAACGTAAGTCCACTTCTGTTTCCTTTTCTCAGTTGCTGTCTTAACAAGCATGACCTGTTGTGAACGGAACTTTACACAAAAGGGAGTGACAAGTCTAATCTTTGAGTTAAACACAGAAGAGCTAGGAAATTCAGCATATACAGCTGTTACTCAGATACTAATTCATGATTTAGGGTTGAAGAAAATGCAGTTGGGTTAAGTAGAGAGACAGCATCAGCCTTAGCACTGAATTGGTTGGCTTTTGTACTCAGTGAAGTGCTTGCTTGCAGAACTTGAAGCATTAGCGGTGACTTTTTAACAATGAAACATGGAAATTACTCTAAATTGTTCTCGTCTTTCTTAGGAATGTGTAAATGAAGAGCTTGTTAAATCAGTGTTTAGCATTTATGCAGTCAGTGCTGGCTTATTTGCTTTACTTCATACCCTTAGTAGCCTTTGCATTACCTGATGTGAACTGTGTTACAGTATTTCTTGTACACCTCCGTGCTGCAAGGAAGTTAAGGTTCAGACAGGCTCTTCTAGCAAACAGTTTGGGACATTTTACCCTCATGACTTAAGTTGAGCCCATGTCCACCTTCTACTGAAATTAGTTCAAAGATAGTGAAAAGGTTTGCAGATCAGGAATACGTGGCCAGCTGAGAACGTACCTTTTACAGCAGTCTGGAGGTACGGTAAGTGTGCTGTGAGTGCGGGTTCCAGGTAGTTAACCTGTTGAGTTAACCTCCAAGAGGCCGTTTCCAGTGTGCGCTTCAGCATGTGCCTGGAGTTACTCAGCAGTGACCTCCAAAGGCAAACTTGGCGCTTGGTTTTGTTTTGCAAATACTGAAGACATTGGCGCGTGTTGGTAGCCAAAGCCTAACGAAACTGCAGAAAGAAACAGGGGAGCAGACTTCACAGAATCACAGAATGTTCGGGGTTGGAAGGGACCTCTGTGGGTCATCTAGTCCAACCCACCTGCCGAAGCAGGGTCACCCAGAGCAGGCTGCACAGGACCGCGTCCAGGCGGGTCTTGAATATCTCCAGAGAAGGA
>Ga0181612_120606_pt1 | contig 11273 bp, 11 predicted proteins | sample HoacroProtozoa21_FD_119630 | JGI IMG/M metagenome (GOLD analysis project Ga0181612, IMG submission 119630) | Hoatzin crop microbial communities from Cojedes, Venezuel. Combined Assembly of Gp0051906, Gp0051904, Gp0051908 | reverse complement strand
GTTCATTTCTTAAAAAAATGAAGTTTATGTGATTCCACTGCTCTTCTCATATGGGTTATCTTTCTCTTTTTCTCTGTGCCGCTGCTACCACTTCTCGGTCAAATAACAGTCCCAACGGTTGTTCAGGTCTTGCAGTGAAGGTGACCTTCCGGACTGCCTAAGCCAGGGGGGCTCAGGAAGAGCTCACCACTTGCAAGACAGCAGAGTGTAATCTCCAGAGAGAGCTGAACCTGTGACTCCAGCTGGAGTGTCCGCCTTTCTAGACACACCAGTAATTAATTACAAGACAACGCTCCATAGAAAAATGGGTTTCTTTCAGTTTCTATTGAAATCAGTTCTTCTGGCCTCAATCCTGCCTCATGTTGCAGTGGACCTGGTGGCAGGGTACAAGCCATCAGGTTTGTGTTAATGCTGTAGTTTTAGCTTCTGTGAAACACAAACTTCTGATTACTTCCCAGGGTGTTCTGAGTGATGGTGAATTAATTTTTGTTTAAATGTTTTGAGATCCCAGGAGCTACACAGATGGGAAATCTTTTCATTCATAATGGAGGGCCCCTGACTCAGAAAACCATTCTGCCCCATTCATTTACTAATTCAGCATCATTACAATTTCAAAATCAACATGCATTTCTAAAATAACCTAAGTGACAGTCGGCAATCAGGACTGTTATGGGCTTTCAGGTTAGCAATTAGGCAATTATTAGCAATGTGGATTTAGTCATTTAAGTTGTTTGTGGTTACTGTTTCTTTTTTTTATTCATATGGTTTATTCAGCAGATGTAAAAACAACAAGTGTTTAGCCATTCAAAAGGGAATTTGAGGTTCCTGTTTGAAAATCTGCGTAGTTGCTTCAGTTCTTACTGGTTGATTAATCTTAGCTGCTGGAGGACTGCTGGATTAGCATGTCACAGGGCCTACTCTTCTAAGGCCCCTTGTAGGGCCACAAAAGATTAAAGGAAAGCTGAGGAGATGGCAATTCCACTGCATTTAAACCAGTCTACTTTATTCATTATTCAAGTGGCTGTGTTGACCGTGAAAATTTTCAAGTACTGATTTCCTGGAGAAAAAAATAAATCGTTCCTTTTAGCCTTACAACCTTATTTTTCATTTTAACCTTCTATCCTTATTTCCCTTGATTTTAAAGCATAAATACGTGCTTCTTTGGGAGTGAAGTGCACCTTACTCTCAAACACTTCTTTAGTGCATTTACGGATGATCAGAGTTGCAGTTAATGCTTCCATTATTAATTTTACTTCAGGACTGAAGCCCTTTGCTGCTGAAAAAGGGATGTTAAGCAAGCAAGGAAGCTTGCCTTGAGGAGCAGGGGATCTGTCTTCTAAGCCAAGAAGGGAGTCCCCAGAGCAGCAAGGACAATATTAATTGCATCCTTGGGATCTGGGTGGGCATAGGTTGGTACCCTTTATGGTAAGTACTTCATTATTAATTAAACCTGAAGCTGGTGGTATTGTCCGTGAAGGTGCTGCACAGCGCTCAGATCCCACTGTGGGACAGGAGATTACCCAGCACCAGTGAGAAAGATCTGGGGTGTTGGTTGCCTAGTGCACTGCTGAGGATTTGTAAGATTTGTTATTGCATGAATGCCGCTCACATACCTTTTTGGCAGTAAAGAGAAGGCTTTGCCTTTTGGTTATGTGCTCAGCACACCAGAGAGTTCGTCCTTCTGATTAGTGCTACATATTGCACCATCAAAACTCCCTCCTGAGGCTCACTGGAGAAAGTGCTTTGGGACCTACAGGCATAGAGTTGTGCGTCTCTTCTGTTGCACTCGCTTCAAGCTCTGCCTGCTTGTTTCACTTCTCACCGGGCTGGCAGCAAGCAGTGGGAAGAAGCTGATTTCCCCCACCACCTTTTCCTTTTATGAATTTCCTTCAGCTTTGAAAGACGTCACCTTCAGCTGAAACAGCAGGTAAAAGCATGGAAAGATATTTCCTTGCTCAGCCCTCATTAGAATCCAGAAGTTCACCTGTGCATTTAATTAAATTGAATTTCAGCTTGAAATTCATAAGCCAAAAATATAGTTGGAGGAAAAGCTACAGGAACATGATTGATTCAGAAATTCTTGTCATTGTAGAGATCTTGTACAAAGAAAAGGCAAAGGCAGTTGGCTGCTGCATGGATTTGAGGTCCGTGCAAGTGGAGATGCTCATAGAGGGCTTCAGAGGGGTGGGTCCCTGTGAGCCCTGATGCCTCCACACCTTTTGTGTAGATGGAAAACCAGGAGAGCCGAAAGCCCCAGTTCCCAAGACAGCTGAGTGTCACAGACTCGTGGGGTTTCCAAAGTACTTCTAATTCAGTAGCAACACACACATAGAATCATAGAATCATGGAATGGTTTAGGTTGGACGGGACCTTATAGATAGTTTAGTTCCAATCCCCTTGAGATGGACAGAGACACCTTCCACTAGACCTTGGCCATCGCTGCCTAAATCTCAGGGAAAGATGGTGAGAAAAGAATAAAATGGGAAAGCACACCCTGAGGTCTGCAAGGATTGAAGACTTTCTTAAAGACTCAATTGGTCTGTTGGGCTCACTTCAGAAAGGATGCTTAAACACATGATTAACTTTAAATGTGTGCTGAAATCCCACTGATGTCTTTAAGGCCTTAAAGGTGCCCTAACATCAAGAGATTTCCTTCAAAATTGGAATGACTGCTGCTATCTTCCCGAATCGGACTCAGATGCTTTCTTGCATGGAAGTCTAAGTCTGCAACATCAGCTGCATCCATTTGCACTTTCCTGTTAGAAGCCAGACATTTAAGGGAGAATATTTACCAAGGAAAATGAAAATATTAAGTAGATTCAAAAGTCCTTAGTAGACTTACCTGTGATTTGGGGCCCTCATGGACTTTTCTGGCTTTGCAGACGTCGGGGGTCACATGGTGGTGCTTACTTCACTCTTGTCCTCAGGCTGCAGGTCTGATGAGGGTGACTTTTTATTTTTTCCTCCCCACTTTTCTTTCTACATGCAGCCTGTTGTAGTAGAAAATATAACTTTGGATGTGGTAATTGATTGATTTAACGCTTGAATATGGGAAACATTTTGTTCCATTTAAGATATTTCCATCTTTCTGCTGCCAACCATGGGGTGTTATCACCGATCTTCTTAGACAGTCCAGGAACCACGTGTCTAAAGAGTGCAATATTTACCTCAAAAATAAATGCCTACCTCAAACCCATGAGCGCCACAGAGGTTCTCACAAGCTGATGAGATGGCTTTCAGCCTACGAAATGATCGGAAAAAAGTATTTCAGTGGTTTTGCAAAGGATTATTTTCTGAACATGAATGCAGATAGGCCATTCTCGCTGCTTTTGCAGGAGCACAGCCAACAAAAATTGTGCTGTAAGAATGCATTTTTCTGAACTTTCTTTAAAAGTAACCATGATGGTTACTAAAACTTGACTTAAAAAATACCAGCCTACATGTTTACTTTTTCTTATTTTGACCGAACTTGGGAAAAAAAAAAGTAACAAACAAAAATAACCAGAGAACCTTTTCTTTGTGCTTCATAGTCAACTTATTTTTCAAGTTTTTAGGAATGAGAAATCTGGGTTTCCTACATTGCAGGGAATGACTGCTTAAATAACTCCTGTGGATATTTTAATGGGAGCTTCTGTTCTTTCTATATTTGAAAAATGTATTAATATTACTAAACATGTCAATAAAGGTTTATTGAAACTCAAAGTTTCCATTTAGCAGATCTTCACAGCAATGTACGACTATGCAGCACAGGCTGTGTCTAACAGTGTCTCCTCTTTTCTCTTTCCTCTTTCACAGGGTGCCCTGTTACAAGAAACTGAAATGAAATTTTGTAATGTACAATTTTTTTCAGTGTAGGCATGTTGTAAGATCCAAGCAGAGATATGCTATTTGCCATCTTACTCTCCAGATCTTGTTTACAAAATGGAAACAAAATAATTAAGTGATGAGTCTATCTGTAACTTTTGAAGGAAGAAAATAGAAAAGGTATAAAAAGTCTCAACAATTCTGTGGTTTGGGAAAAAAAAAAGCTACACACAAACAAGGCTAAAGCTAAATTTCTTTTAAATCTTTAAAGACATCCTGAGCAACGCTTGAGATGATGGCCAGAAATGCTTTAGACCAAAGCTTCATTGGGCTCATCTTCATAAAACTCAAAATTGAATACAATTCCCTGGGAAGCTCAGGAGACAAGGGCAAAGCAATTCAACAGCGGCACGTACGTTTTTAGAAGCTTTTTACAGCCCTGGCTATTCTGACCTCTGCAGTGGTCTTGCCATTGTTTAGGATGGAGGAGGTTTCTTTTTTTTCTGTTTCAGAAAGTTGTTTATGCGACATGCTGTTTTCTTCTGCTCTGGATCATCTTGTTCAAAAAGAATTTCCTGTGCCCTGCAGCAACCGTGGGGCTGTAAAGGAAACAAGCTTGCCAAAATCAAGGCCAGACATTTCACAGGTCAGTTAAGCGTATACCATCAGCTCACAAAGTGCAGATGAGTCCACACACTTCTTCTGAGGACACAGAAATACTCTGCTGCTGTTATTTCTCATTGACTCATTCCATTTCAGATTGTAGTCAATGACAGAGCCTCCAAAACGAGCTCCTTCGCACAGAAGTAGTGGGACACTTTTGCTGTACCCAACACTTTGTGAGCTAAGAGAGAAAAATGGCACAAAGATTAAGTGACCTGAGAGAGGCTCTAATGTGCATCAGTGGCAGAGCATGAAATAAATCCTGTGTCTCAGCACCTTTCCTGCTATACCTGGTGACAGTCATTGCAAGGTGGATGATAGAGCCCATGGGACTAACCCAGCTCTTCCCATAGCATTGCAGCAGCACATGGCTGGAGACTTGCCATAACCACTCCGCCTTGCTTGACTTCTCTTTGCCATGCTGAAGGATATGCATCTAACAGGAGGTGCAAATGCCCAGAGGCAGGGAACCTGTTGTTTTGTGTGGTTAGACTGTAAAGTAGCCTGCATACTTCAGGGTACAGTAGCTTTGAAAGATGCCTGTGGCAGTTAGTGGTCCAGATGCCATTGAAAGTCAGTGAGAACTGGGTGAAATCCTGAGAACGGGTGAGCAGCCAAATGCTACCATATGCTCATAAGCTTTTCTTCAGTCTAGCACAAAATGGCAGCCAGAGTAAGACTTAAGACTGTGAATGGCAATTGAGATAAGCATAATAAATACAAACTCAAGTGCCTTTCTCTAATTCATGCGTAACAGGCTAATGACATGATTTTCAGTTGGGAAAGTTCATGGAGCACAGGAATTACCAGCATTGCTTTTTTCCATTCCTTGCTTTGATGGCAGTACTGGCAAAAAGAAAAAGGTCAAGGTGGCTATATAAGAACTTGGTTTGTGGCTTCATCTTCTCCCTTCCTTGGATCAAGAACTAAATAAAGATGGAACGGAAGAGGACAACTAATATCTCCCACTGTCTCCCATTTCCTTCTCAGGTGCACAATTTGGCTTCCATTTAAATAAGCCCAGCATTTATTCTGTGAAACATGTAAGAGTGTGGAAAATGAAATCCCATGAAGGTTAAAAAAAAAAAAAAAAGCTAAATCATGCATTTTCCATGCATATACAAAATATCCCTTGTTATCCTGCTTATTCAGGGACCACTCTGGAAAAACCCAGATGAGTTTAAGATGAAGAGGGACTACAAGAGATCTTTTTTCTCCTTTCTCCTTGCACATATGTCCCACAGCAGGGGAGGGATGCTTCAGTGCTCCATAAACACCTTGCTTTTGTCTTGCATTGTTCCTGTGAGAGGCTGCATCATGCCTTGTAAAAGTGACACCGCTGGAATTGTGCTGTGGAAGTACAAGGGAAAACAAAAACACAACCCCGAGCTTTAACTGCACATGTCTGACAGCAGCTTATTAAACTCGGAGCAGTCATCAGAAAGGAGAGAGAAAGCATGTGGCTGGAAAAAAAGAGGTTGTTTCTCACAGCGTGAAGGAAAAATATTTTCTACTAAGTGAAAGAAAACAAGGTGGGGGAAACAATTCCCGGGTTGGGAGGAAGTTCCTTTTCATGGAACCCAAGTTTGGGATGTCACTTGCTAACACAATGTCTACAATTTAAATCTCCATCAAGCTTATCAGCCCAAATATTTGCACATGCTAATTTGTTCAGCTGAGGCCCCTTGATCTGTCATATTCCTGTGAATCATGTTTTCTGTTGGCTCATTCTTTGGGACAGCTTGCCTTCTTTTCGATTTGTTATTAAAAGATAATATTGACTTAGTTTCTTTTACACTGAGCAGCAGTCTTGTCTCCTAAAGCTTGCCTTGGCTTGTGCGTGAGTGCACGCTTGTATGTGTGTGTGTGAGACAAGCTGCTCTCAAAGACTCATTTCCTGCTGCTCTTAATGATGAGAATAATTAACATCATCTTCCCAGGACTACTTAGTGTGCTGTGTCCTACAGCCATGTCGTGTCTGCAAGGACTTCAGCCTAGATTTGAGCATCTGCATTGGACTTTGGGACCTCAAGGAAGACTTTGCTTGCACTTTCTCCTCCTGACACCAGCTTCTTCTTGAGGCCACCAAGGCTAACAGGGCCCCCAGTGCTAAACCTCATTGGGCCACTGACCCTGAGCAGGGTAAACCCCATGAACTCTCATCCAGCAACCCTCTGCGTACAAGGGTCTTCTCTATGTCCACCACCTTCTGCTCCCAGAAACCACACCTCTGGGGAACATGTCAACTACCTCTTCTCGATCGCACTCAGCTCTCTTGTCCTGAAAATCACTCACTGACTGTTAAAATCGCTGCTGGCCATTCACTGCCCCCACCCAGCTCCAGGGCTGAGTTCTGCCACTCTAACCTCCTTGTACACAGGTACATGCCAGGGAAGCACCCCAAGAAATGAGTAACAGGATCTTTCCTTGCCCTTCTCCCCATCATCTGCCTGCCAAGGGCCAGACAGCTGGGGAAGGTCATGCCTTAGCTGAGAAGCAGCTGTGTCTGCTACTGCCTCCGCTCAGCTCCCACCCTCACTGCAGACCTTGACAGCTGTAAATCATCAGACTGACAATGATTTTTTTTTTCCATTTCTATGCTTGTGCCGGTGCACTTAGCACTCCTTATCTCTCTCTGCTGGAGGTTTCTTTGCGTTGTGGTGGAAAGAATCACAGAGGAAAGATTTAGGATTGCCTGTCCCTCCGGAGTTGTGATGGTGGACAGAGCGCCCTACCTCTGTACAAAATACATGCATGCACAGCATAGTCCTGTCTGCTATGCACAGAATCACAGAATGTTAGGGGTTGGAAGGGACCTCTGTGGGTCATCTAGTCCAACCCACCTGACGAAGAAGGGTCACCTAGAGCAGGCTGCACAGGACCTTGTCCAGGTGGGTCTTGAATACCTCCAGATAGGGAGACTCCACAACCTTCCTGGGCAACCTGTTCCAGTGCTCCGTCACCCTCAGAGTGAAGAAGTTCTTCCTCATGCCCCATTGCTGCTGCCATGAACTCAGCATTGGGACCAGCAGAACCCAGATGGGGTGCAGATGGAGATTTTGGGAGTTTGAGGGATGATAAGAAGATTCTTACTTACCTTTATTTTAAGTTTCTCCACTTTCCTTCCCAATGACTTTAAATGACATAAGTTTTGAAATACTGTGGTCTGTCATCACGTTTAATTTTTTTTTTTTTTTTTTTTTTGCATTTGGTTTCTTCTAGTTTTAACTACAGATTTGAGCCTGGTTAGTTTCAATCCTATTTCTTATTGTCTCCTGTTTATATATATCTGGGAAAATGAAGTGAAATTCTCATTTGCAGGAGAGTATGTGGAACTGATTTTCAGAAATCAAGTCTGGAGAGTCAGGAGCCTTTTTTACTTTCCTTTTTTTTTTTTTTTTTTCTGTTATCTTTTTCTGGAACACTGAGGAAAGCACTTAGTTCATTTGGAGAGTGGTCCCAGCATCCACTTGTTCACATAAAGGACCTCAGTTATCTCATGGGCTCACCCCCTTTGCACACCCTCCCTTCTCCTGGAGAAACCAGTAGTGTCCATTAATTTAAAAGACAATTTAAAGGAATTGCACAACTTTATTCACTTATCAAAGAAATGTGATGCAGTTCACACTCCCTTCTCCTCTAAAACACAAACTCTGAAATTGAGTTGCTTAGGCTATGTAGGAGTGAACTTCACTAAGCATAGAAATTTTTCAATAACAGTAGGACCTATCCACTTCGTTCAGCTAGAAAACACAGATGCAGGCAGAGAGCTCGGAGAGGTTATATTTACATCTTGCCTAGCAGCTAGCTTTTCCTTGGATACTGTGGTACGCTTCCCGCTTTGAAGAAATCATCATCATTCTTCAGCTTCTTTTCCCTTACTCACAGACTCCGACAGAAAACCAGCCCACAGAACAAGAGTACAATTGCTGTGCTTCACTGGATGTAGAAAATAAATAACTTGTCTCCTGCACCCATTACTTATCCTAGCTGTGTGTTTTTAGCCTAACTCCTATAAAAAAAGAAGCTAATTTATAATCATGTTGTTTGTTGGGAGCGTTTGTTCACATCTGTCTGTCGGCAAGTTTTATAAATCAATTAGCCCCAGACAGACACACTCTGTAGCTTTCTGTGTTCACACAGATGTCACTTACTCATCAGCAGAAAAAACACTAGCCTTCGCTGTCTCCTAATTTGGGTGCACATGAAAAACAATTAAGTATGTCTCGTGCACTTGTGTACCAAAAGTATTCCAGTTACCTGGCAACAACCAAAAAACTATGCTGGAAAGCCAAACACCTGATTACAATACTATGCCCTTTTGCATATATGTGCATATATATGCCTGAAGGGGATATATGGAGTTATTTTAGTATTAAGGAATAAGGACTTGGGGAATTTCTTAAAATAACTGAGTTAGTGCATTACCATTTCTGCAAAAGTGAACTTAGTAGTAAGGTGGGGGAAATTAAAGCTGTGTATGAGACAGGGAGGGATTTTGGGAAGCTGCGGGGTGTGCACAGCAGCCGCAGTGGTGTACTGCAGTCAGAGGGATTTACAGGGAGCGTTGAAGTGACAGGTAAAGTTTACAAGCATTGCGCAGGAGATAACTGCACTCAGCTGGTGCTTTACAGTCCTACTAACTTCTCTACTTTGCTTGAAGACTCGTAGCAATATATTCTGTTATTTCTCGATGCATATGGTCTCAAATTGATCTCTCTTTTGTTGCAAAGCACTTGCTATGGAAAGCTTAGACTGGTCAGTCCTTCAGCTCATCTTCTCCTGGAAACAAGAGATAACAGGAATGGGCAAGGTATGGACAAAGATCTCCATTCAATGTAAGTGCAGAAAGGAGAGGACTGTAGTAAAACTTTTGTTTTCTTGAATGTGGATAAGTGTGTGATTTGAGGGAATGGCAAAGAGTGGGATGTGTGATGAAGAAGAGGATGGAAAGTGGGTGGGATAAGGCTGAGGGTAGGTATGGAGAGGTCTGTGTGGAGAGGAAGAGGGGCATAGCAGGGCGTGAAAAGGAGAGGCTGCCCACTGGTAGATGTGCAACTTCAGCTTTTGCAATTCTTGCCCACAGACGGGGTTGAAAAGGAGGAGATAAGGACAGTATGACATGAGCACAGGTAGACATCTCCAGACCAAGCAATACAACCAGACTATAAACCTTGGGCAACTGCAGCACATTGCGTGATGGAAAGAAACAGATGTAGTGGTCATTCCTGTGTGCTCTTTTCTGTGGTTTTGTAAAGCCTTCTATTTCCTCACCTTGACTTTACTACTTTATTTCCTATAGACCAGTGGAGGGGTTAATCTTTAATACCTTGCAGTAATAAAACTGTTTTAATTAGCATTAGCTTGGAATGACAAGACTACGAGTAATTAAGTTACACTGGGATCTAGTTGGAATGAAATTGATACCAGGGGATAGCATAAACATAAATCAGCATTTAAATAAACTGAAATCAGATTGCTGTAATTAAAAGGAAAATCCATTGGCATTAAGACATAAAAATAACAGATACAGGTTTAATAAACACAGTGAAGGAGGGGGAGACAGCCTGGAAAAAGTAAATTATTCCTCCCCACATACTGACCGTCAAAAAAAGAAAAGAAGATAAGAGATCACTGTTTGGTTAGTATTAAGGAAATACAATTATTTCGAGACGAGAGAGAAGTTAGAAAACAGAGAGAAGATTATGAGTGTCTGTACAGAATGCTATTAACATTAACCTGATGCATTGCAAGTGAGTTCTAGTTACAAAAGTAATTACTGGCTACCGAACCCATCTGGAATATGCAATCAAAGGACAAAGAGAGAAGAAAGAATCGAGGAGAAAGTGATTACTTCTCTGAAGTTAGGAAAGACATGTGCAGTCAGGAGCCAGCAGCAGGCTGATGTATCTTTCTTATGCTACGGAAAGAGCAAGACTGCTTATGCCTACTAACTCCTACTGTTTTCTTTAGGCTGTTAACCACTATAGGACATGGAATTTTTGTATGATTAAAAATGATTCATTAGCCTTTTGGATTAAGGGAATCATGTATCTTCTTTAAATCTTATGGTAATTAAGAAATACTAGATGAAGTGCCCCATTTTTTTTTGCAAGACAATAATCTCCTTTCAGAGAAGATAAAGGATTTGGAGGAATTGATGTAGGAAGGAAGATAATAAGAACTCTGCAAGAAGTGATTCCTGTTCAGTTGTGACCTCTCAGGTAAGAAAACTCCACCTGAGCTGTGAATAACTCACTGAAAGTGCCCAGGCAGGTTACGGTGACAGTCACAACATAGTAAACATTGCTTTATGCTCTGGAACCTTAGCTCTTCTGCAGGACAGGTCTTACCTTCGACTGCAGGGTCATCCAAGATGAAGTTGTAAAGGCCAGCATGGATCAATGTGGACAGGGAATAGAAGCACAACATTATTTATACACTATGCAGCAGAAAGCGTCAGGCCAGCTTTACAAACAGAACAAAGATGTGGCTGTGTTTAGAGCTCTGCTGGTTAATGCGAAAGTTTGCTCAAGGCTAAACTTTCTCTCTAGGCTATTTCTAGTCTATACAGATGGCCTGCACACAATCATAGAATCACAGGATAGTTTGGGTTGGAAGGGACCTTTAAAGGTCATCTAGCCCAACACCCCTGTAACGAGCAGGGACATTTTTCACTAGACCAGGTTACTGAGAGTCCTGTCTAACCCCACCTTGAAGGGCCTCTACCACCTCTCTGGGCAACCTGTTCCAGTGTTTCACCACCATCATAGTAAATAATTTCTTCCTTATATCCAGTCTAAATC
>Ga0181612_111949_pt1 | contig 11273 bp, 11 predicted proteins | sample HoacroProtozoa21_FD_119630 | JGI IMG/M metagenome (GOLD analysis project Ga0181612, IMG submission 119630) | Hoatzin crop microbial communities from Cojedes, Venezuel. Combined Assembly of Gp0051906, Gp0051904, Gp0051908 | reverse complement strand
GCCCCACTCCAACACATCCATGTCCTTCTTGTGTTGGGGGCTCCAGAGCTGGACGCAGTACTCCAGATGGGGTCTGACGAGAGCGGTGTAAAGGGGCAATGGTATGAACAGAAATGACATGAACAGAAAGAACTCTGGCCTATGAGGGAGGAAGTGAAAAAAATCAGACTGTTTCGTTCCGGGAGGAGATGAATAGGAAGGATGGCAGTTGAAATCAATAAAAGACATAATGCAAGATGAAACCAAATTCAGAAGAATATAACCAGTAGAAAATAATGAAATATATCCCTACTTTGCAATGGAATTTTGTGGGATTTCTGCAAGATTTAAGCAGAAACTGAGGAGCTGCCAGGAGGCAGCTGTTTAGCAGAGGAAATTTCTGGGCTGGTGCAGTTGCACAACTTTTCTTTTGATTGCACATCTACTTGCTGAGTTCTGGGGGCTTTGAAGCACTTCGATTGTAAGGTACCTTTCATGTAAGAAGAGCTCTGCGTAGATGTGGTAACCAGCCAACTATCTTTCTTGGTGAAACTAAATTTTGAAAAAAATTATTAAATAAAATCAAGATTGGAGGCATAAATTGCTGCCTTGATATCACTTCAGTATGTATCTGTTGAAATGATCTTGGTTGGGACTATGGGGCGGCTTGTTTACAAGATTGTGAGGGGCTTCTCGAACCTCGGAAAGCTCTGGTGACTTTTCTGTGCCTTTCAGAAACTGCAGAGGCAGAATGTCAGCGCTGGCTCCAGCCTTGTTTCAGGAAAGCCGGCTGGGCTGTAGAAGTGGATGGGAGCTTGGCTCACACTTGTGTTTCTGCTCCCACAGTTGGGGTGGATGCCGTTGAGTGAAGCCACTTCTACCCTGGAGGCTGAAGCCTGACTCCCCCAAGCAATATACATGGTAAAGGCAAGGCCAGCACCTTTCAGACTTGTACCAGGAATACACAACTGCATGTACTAGTTTTTACAAGTGCCATTTTCATAAGATTCAGATCTTTTGGAGAAGTCTTTATATCTCCTCTTCCTTCTGATTCAATTACATTATTTCCTTCTATCTAACCAAACATCACAGCTTGAGCTGGGACTGCATCGTGGGTCTCCTGCTTGGAGTCCAGCCATGCCAGATGCTTTACAAATCCAAAGGATGTATAAACACATACATTGTCGTTCTGGATCAGATCTCATGTGTGTCCATAACAAGACCCAGCAGGAGATGTTTCAGAAAAGTGCATAAAAAGGGTGCAGTAGACAGAGAAGTGATAGTCTGCCCTCCCATTCCAGAAAAAGATACCGTTTTATCCCTTGAAGCATGAGTTTGAATAATCCTTCGACAATATTTTGGTATCATCATCAACTATTATAATTGCTCTGGATCATCTTGTCGTTTTTATAAATGCCTGCTCCACTTTTTAACTATGCTGGACCAAAAAAAATTATGTGGCGATGAATTACATAGTTTAGATTTATGCTGTATGTGGTGTTTAGCCCCAAAAGTTTACAAATACACAAAAGAAACCACAAATCCATTTTAGAGTGAGGATTAGGCCGAAATTTTAGTTCTGTGAAAGTGCAGGGATCTAAGAGGATTTGCAGAACGCCGAGATCGATGGGAGGGTAGCACACGTAGGTTGTTAAAAACGGCACTTTCTGCCCGTTCCTGTCTATAGGCTCTGATGCATTTGTAAATCCCCATCCTAAAGATGGGATTGATGTCACCCATCTTCTGCCATCTAAATCTTACCTGTCTCGATTAAACTAATCTTTGGGCTCCGTCTGCAGTCAGCAGGGAGAGATGGATACCACAGGGGAAGATTCTTACCAGAAGACAGCTCAAGGTAGATAAGGGGAATTGCCTTTTGGCAGTACCTCTTGCTGTCGTTGAAACTAGAACAGGGAGAGATCTCGTGTGACAGCAAACTCCATTTCCCTAGCTCAAACGTGAGCTAGTCGAAAGCTTTGTGCCTAACAGATGTTTCCTCAGAAAATCAGAGAGAGAGATCCTGCAGCAGCCCTGAGCAGCCCAGTTCAGGGCTTACCGTCCCTACTGTCACATGGAGTTTTGTCGTCACGCCTTCGTTGCTCCTTGCTGTGCTGCAGCTCTGCATCCCCAGTCTGTGGGGAGAGGCGGTGGTTTGCAGCTGCAGCATCCTATGGGGACCAGTTAGAGGTGTTCCTCCAGTCTGGGAGGGGAAAGCACGTCTGGATGGAGTCAAACAGAGGAGATACCCAGTGAAGCAGACCTGCAGAAGCCCTACGTGCTGTTAATTAACCCACATCAATCAATACAGTTCTTTCAGCAGGTGACTAAACTCGTGATTTAGCCCCATGCGTTTCCACATCTAGGTCCAGGCTGACGTAGAGATGTGAACACAAGCACTTCTCTAACTTTGAGCTAATGCCATCTTTCTGCCACCCCGTGGTGTCTGAGCATGTCGCTGGAGTTCTGAGCATTTCACATTTTTGCCGTCTGCCTCCTTCATTCCCCGGCTACGTCTCCCTGCTTCTCTCTTCTTCTCTCTCTTCTCTCTTTGCCAAGACAATGGGTCAGAGCCATGATGAGAAGCCACGGGTCTCCAGTTCTTGTCTGGCGCATGAGCTGCTGAGTGTTGACTACCACCTTTCCCCTCCCTGCCTGGAAGGAGAGATCGATGTCGATGGCTTTGGGAGCCGAGGTTTCTCCCTGAGATGGGCAAGCACAGGGATGGCAGCGGGGCTGAGCGTGTTTCAGCGGTGGAAGGACTAAGTCCAAATGGCCACCAAGAAACTTCCAATCTCTCCATTCCTAGGCCAGAGCTTGGCAGCGTGCACAGGACAATAAATCAGGCAAACAGTGCGGCAGACTCCGTACTATCCTCAGTTGCACCATCAAGGTGAAAATAAGAGGTTCTATATTATTGGTGCATTGTGATATGATGCTGATTATCTGCAGGGCTTCAAGCAGAGAACTATCAGAATAATAGCTCGTTGCTGTGGATTCGCCTTCTACTCCTAATAGACATTTGACCCTTTAGATGCTACGCTGAGTTTCATTTGCTGGAAACCTTAATGTCCCTTCTGAATTTCTTAATATTCTTTGCTTTAAATTGTGCTTTTAGCAGTAGTAGTTGAGTGTATTGCTGAATTTTTGTTTGTGTTTGTCTAGTGGGATAGGTTGTAGTGAAGTGAAATGTGTGGTGTAAGCAAAGAGGAATTGCTGTACACAAACCATAATTTTTGTGTACTTGCTGTTCTGAGTGCTGTGATGAAAGGGATGTGTCACAGCATTTGTATCACATCAGCTGCTATCTTTGTCTCTCTACCTGAAGTATGGCAAAAGGGCCCCTTTCATCTGGGGGATTATGAGGCCATTACGGTAAACAGCACCACCAGGCTGGTTTAACATCGTTGGAGCTTTCATCTTTTGTTCTAAGTTTTGAAGCATTATTTCTCTTGTTCCCTGTCTCATGACTTGATGCTTAGTGAGAGCAGTTCCTTGCCAGAGTTGTTCAGGGAAAATCATTCAACTCGGGAGGGAGAGAGGGAGGGACAAAGGGGCCAGCTGAGTGCTACCCTTTGGTTGATCACAGAATCACAGAATGGTGGGGTTTGGAAGGGACCTCTGTGGGTCACCCAGCCCACCCCCCTGCCCAAGCAGGGTCACCCACAGCAGGCTGCACAGCACTGCGTCCAGGCGGGTCTGGAATATCTCCAGAGAAGGAGACTCCACAGCCTCCCTGGGCATCCTGGGCCTGGGCTCCGTCACCCTCAGAGGGAAGAAGTTCTTCCTCATCTTCAGCTGGAACTTCCTAAGCTGCAGTGATGATGACCCTAAAGATCTGGATCTCAGTTTTAGCTGCACAGCAGGTTCCTGGACCTGTGCTTCTGCTGCTTTTGCCCGAGCGAAATCTACTTAAGCATGAAACATGACATACTGCCCAGTTTCTTCTCTCTAATCCCAAAACAGAGGTCCATCAACTGATGGATGCACCAGCTGACGAAATATATGAGGTCTGGGACATGAGTAGAGACACACAGTTAGCGGGCAGTGCTGACTTGTTTTCTGTCTGTATTTTTAGCCATGCACCCCGTTTCTTCACCTTTAAGCTGGTTACATGAACCCAGTAATTTATGCTGGGAAGTGTCTGCAGCCTCCCAAGCCAGGAGGAGCTGGAGGAGGGGGCTTTGCTTGTAAACCTCTGCTCACTTAAAGTCCTTCCCCGGCGGGGGGCTGCCTGTTCTCTCTGTGCTAGGACAGGTGTGAATGAAGTGCTTCCCGTTTGTGCGCTCCAGCTTCCAAATGCAGAGAAGGCTCATTCCTCTTGGGTGAACTCCAAATAAGGAAAACCCTTTTTTATAGTTGCCTCTTGTATTTGCCTTTAGTAAGCAGTGTGTATTTCTTTAATATTGAAACAAGCTCCATATAGAAAGCAGAACACACACGATCTGTAATACAGAACAGAGATAATATATCCCTGTAATAATGAGGATAGTGATACGATTTTTGGATGTAACAGTTTTATTTTCTTTCTTTTTTTATTGTCACGTTTGCTGATATTCTTTCCCCAGACTTTCAGTCCTTCAGCTTTATGCCTATGTTTATTTAGTATTGCTGCTTCTCCTGTCCTAGCAATATGTATTTATATATTGGCTCATCGTTGTGCAGTTTAGGTTATGCCTTCAAGCAAAGCCAGAATCTAGCAAGGGTGGATCCCTCGACATAAATGACAGGGGACGTCACACCTTAGATTGTGACTTTAAATTCCAGCGTCTAAGATTAATTGTCCTGCACCATTCCTTCATACTGCTCATTTCTGTTGCTCCCCTTATGTCACATGCAGATATTTCATGGAAAAGAAGGGGGAATGAAATTTAATCACTTGCTTCTCCTTTCTGAGAGCAGCAGCATCTTTCCATTAGCGTGTGCTGCAATGTATTCCAGCTGGTTTGGTGGTCCTGCCCAAAGAAACCCCCTGCAGCTGGTCATAGGTTATAGGATGGGAATTAGTAGGGACCCAAGTCTGCACCTCTGCCGTGTCTCTGCGAGGAGATGGAGCTGTGGCCACGCTGTCTGCTGGGGCTGTGAGCTGCAGGTTGCACAGCCCATGCAGGGCAAAAAGCATCTGTGCTGGGTTCTTCAGCTTCCCACTGTGCAAGGAGATGTCCCAAGGGAGATGACTCTTCCCGATTCGACAGACCCAACTCAAACTCTACAAATTCGTTTCAGTTGGCAGCCAAGTCCCAAGGAGTTCATAGAGGTGGTGACTGGATTAAGAGGGCTGGTTTTCAAAGGGCAGGATCTGACTTGAAGAGAACAATATACTTTCCGTGCCAAATAAGAAGATTGTTACTAATTCCTTTCTTCCAGGGTTTAAAATCCCGTGTGCTGGCACCTGTCCCATACATTAGACATTACTTCTCGAGCACAGCCGCGGGGTTGTCCACAGATAAATCCTCATCTGCAGTTTGACAGCAAGGCAAAAGGTGATGGCTGAGCGGGGTGCAGAGCAGGGCAAGAAATGTGGTGTCAGGGGGAGCATCAGGATGGGGAGCACCCTTATCGGAGGGCACGTGGTCGTGCCAATAGCACTGTAGCTGAAGTTCTTTGCTCATCTCTCTTGGCTTGAGCATGCTTGTCAGGACTGAGCAGCACCCCAGGCATAGCCCCGCTACACCCTTCTCTTCCCCTTATGTTTTGCAGCATCCCCTTCAATTAAGCTTCTTGTGGATGACCCGATAGTGGTGAACCCTGGAGAAGCGATCACCTTAGTCTGTGTGACGACAGGAGGGGAGCCAGCCCCCAGCCTGACGTGGGTGAGGTCTGCAGGCATCCTGCCCGACAAGACGGTCCTGAACGGCGGCACTCTAACGATACCGGCCATCACGTCAGAGGATGCCGGCACGTACAGTTGCATCGCCAACAACAACGTTGGAAATCCTGCAAAGAAGTCCACCAACATCATCGTGAGAGGTAAGCTGAGCTGGCAAGCCAGCGACCTTTACCTTGACCTACGAATGGACTCCTAATCTGGCATGGTAGCAGTGTTCACAGAGTGGTCTCCTGTGCTTCCAATTGTGTTTCTGGTCATTTCTAATAATGTATGAGATTAATCAGTGCTGGCTTCCAGTCGGCAGTGGCTCTTGTGCTGGGGTCCAGCCTCTTGGCTGGAACAAGGGCAGCGTGGTGCCCCTTTGTACTGTGAAGATGCAGCAGCTCACCCATCCAAACCAGAGATCTCTGAAGCACCCCAGGTCCTTGGGGCACTGCCTGTGCTGATCCCCTGCGCACGCTCTTGCGGCAGTGCCCTCGAGGCAGGGTTGCGTGGAAGAGTTTCCCTCCTCTGGATGCATCCCCAGCTCATGGAGATGTCGTTACCTACTTCACCCTTTTCTTCCTCCTCATCAGCTGAACGCGTTGTTGAAATTAAGGCTCTTGAGCATGCTGTGAATCTGCTGCCATCAGACCACTGCTCCCTGGGAAGGAGATTTAGATCAGTACCTGTGCTTTAATTATACTAAATAGCAGGGTAAATGTCTGTCTTAGATAAAAGTAAGAGAAGAGTGCTTGCAGAACAATTACTGCCAGGCGGAGAGCAGCTCTTCCCTGTTGTTTATCGCTTTCTGGATAACCCCAGGGAAGTGGCCAGTTGGTTTGAAGCAGGAGTTCGATTAGCTGATAGGCACCATCAGACTGGATTAATCTACCTGAACCAAACAGTCCATCTAAAACTAATTTTCTATAATCTAATCTGTGAATGGTAGTGAAACATAAACTCCCACGCTATAGGAACTTTAAATAATAGCATGTGATAAATCATACTCGGGAGAGACTGCTGTATAAAGAGCCAGTGGTGTGAATATTTTATGAGAGCCATAACCCCTGTTCACTCCTTATTGCCCAACATATCGTAATCTTCAGCAGGATGAGGAATTAGAAGCTATTTCTGTTCTGGGGGTCAGGGAGAGAGCCTTGCGTCAGCCTTGGTCTGCAGGAGTTTACTGGGAGACGTCCACAGATTTATTTGCAATATTGTATTTCCATTTGAATTTTTGACATTTGGCTTAGGGGTTTTGTTGTCAAGAGGCAAAAGCGGTCTTGTTTCAGGAACACAGCATCGACGTTAATTTGCTGTGATTTGCAATGGCGATGAGGTGGTGAAGGGGAGACGTGAGTGAAACACACACTCGGAATGAGCAAACGGAGAGGAAGGGCTTTGTGTGAAAAGAAATCTCGATATTTTAATTGACCCAGCAGACAGCACTGGAGAGCCCAGAGGAAAAGCCAAAGGCCCTAGCTCCCTGCAGATACAAATTTCATGAGTCATAGCATAATAATAATATGCCCTCACATTTTTATTTATAGAAGACTGTGCCTATGAGATGCCTGGGAGCTGCCAGATGTTGAACAAAATATCAGTAAAGCATCTGAGGTGACTTTTTCCTTTTTTCCTCTCTGCTGTGTGGCCCTGTTAGTTCTGAGCAGGGACCACAACGAGGAACAACCCATCAAATAAATGAAGCACAACTCCCTTCTAGCCCCAATGCATTTCTACCCACGAGGCTTTTCCCCCTTATTATTTCTGTTAAAGGGGAAGAACTGTCGTTTAGGAAAAAAAACTTTGTTCCAGTCTTGGTTGATTTATCTTTGCTAAAAGTAGTGCTGAGTTTAGAAGTGAAACAGGAGAGAAATTTGTATCCGAGTTTTGATTTTACTTTGCAAATAATAATTTGTGTATATATTTTTTAGTATTTTGCCTGTAGCTCATTGCTTCTCTCTGTTTCATCTCTTTGTATATCAGGATTTTCACACAGCAGCTGAGGAAAAAAGAGTATTTACTCAAAATAGCATCTAAGCCTTGCAGGAGAAGCATTTGGTAAATGGAGTTCACATCTTCTGTTAGGTGGACTAGCAATCCCAGGACTAGATGATAATCCCCTGATTTTACCCAGAAAGGAATGTAAAAGCATCATCAGGGCTGAGATGAAATTTGTTCTCTTTAAAATTCCCTGAACTTCATTGTGCATTTATCTGAACGTGCCTTTACTGCACGTGGTTCATTCCATTGATGCTGCCTCACCTTCAGCAGCTCTTGCCTTTTCTCTGGGCATTTTTGTGTCTGTGCGGCTGGCTGCCCAAGGCTGGGGCTCCCCGCCACACAGGACTTCGAACCCATCATTAATGATATCATATGACTGCTACGCATTTAAGAATAATATAAAAAATCTAAAACTAGAGAGGATCCTTCAAAAAGAATCAAATAAAAGCAAGTAAAAGAGCAAGAAAAATAATTTATCTTGTTTGAAAGTCGGGAATTACGTGGATCGATAAGCAATAGAGGCAACAGAGGAGGCTGTGTTTAAAGAGCAGATTCAGTCATCAAGGCACTGATGTGACACCCGGGCGTACCCAGGTCAGCTCTGTGCTGCTCCATCAGTCTTTGCCGAGACCCTTAAAAAATGGGGATAAATATAGAGAAATGGTAAGAGGAGCAGATATGACGGCTTGGGGGAAGATGTGTCACCTGAAAGATGGTGCAAAATGTGCCCATGTGGAAAGGCTGTGTAAAGAGTGTTCTCTGCTTCTCCAGGGTGTAAATATCTAGTGACATGCGTTCTCACTTCTGCAAGGTGTAAATAATTAGATCCCATAATTGCCACGTGTTGCTCGAGGAGTGCTGGGACAGCGGGTGCCACTAATGGTCTCGGTGCGTTGCCTGCCATTTGTTAGCTCCCTGGATTTATCTGCAACCCTCCCGCTCTGTGTAAGCATTTAAGGTGTTCTGTTACTTGATCTCTTCCCCTTCCAGTGAGCGATGGCATGGAAGGAGATGTTTGTTCTTCAAATAAAAATCAGATCAAAGCTGCCATTGCAGTGAGGAACGCATTTAGTCATAACCATCTTTGGGTGGGTTTTGTTTTAGGTTTTTTTTTTTTTTCCCTCTTTCGGCATGTGTAACTTAAAAGGAATTGTAAATCCTTTCAACAAAAACGAGCAGTTAAATGAACGCTGTCAGATAAAGCAAGGTCCTGGAAAGATACCACTTTCTTAAGCAAACTGTAAGCCTCAAACTCTGCTCCCGTTGCCTCCGTTCTGCTGAGCTGCTGTGTTCGTGCCTTCCCCTTTCGGCCGGCAGATAATGTTAATGCGGGCTTTGCTGGGATGATAAAGGGAAATTGTTCCGAGTACCACAGTGCCGTTCCTTAAGAGGCACAGACAGAACACCAGATCTTTCATTTCCTCTGTTTGCTCTGAGCACAAGCTCACCAGAGGCAAATCAGTGCCCATGTGTTGTTTACCTGGCAAAATCACCACTTCGTGAAAAAGTCTGCGTAATACAGCCATTTTCAAGACCGCTATTATCAGCCTAACTGTACCCAAAGTTATGAAAATGTATTTCATTCCATCAAAGACATTGTCATCCATCAAGGTGTCTTGGGTCAAAACAGAGACAGAAGAAATACTTTCTCATTCCAGCAAATCTGGCTGCTCACTGTTTGTAATTAGGAAAGTTTCTTTCGAAGTATTTTCTTTAGATTAATGAGTTCTTTAAATGATTGCAAGGCTGCTAGCACTTGAGTATTGGTGGGTGTTCTCATCAGTGGCATCTTCGCATCCTGCTCTCAGACTGGTGATTAGAATAGCTTCTCGTAGCGTGTTTCTGGACAAAATCTTTAGGAAGCAGAAGCAGCTCTGAGCGAATATTGACTGCTCTCATTCTGGTAAAACTTGAGGTTTTTCTGCTTCTCTTAAAAAAAGAAAAAAAAGCTCTCTCAAGTAGCAAATCCAACACACCCTCTCTGCTTAAACCAAGAAGTTCCTGACAACCTCCATGCCCGATGTGTGTATTTTTTTGCTGTGCTTGTTTGGAGGATGTTCTGGTTTGTTTTTTTTTACCCGCCTGGACAAGGTCCTCTACAGCCTGCTGTAGGTGACCCTGCTTCGGCAGGAGGGTTGGACTAGATGACCCACAGAGGTCCCTTCCAACCCCGACCATTCTGTGATTCTGACTTTTTCCTGGCAGAGCAAAAAAAAGTTGTTAGGATGCAATGGAAACAATTTGTCAGAAAGTCCCGGATGGGAGACATCTGGTGCACTTCTTTCAGAGTTCTCTCCCACCCAAAATATTTGTGTTAGATTGCTTTCAGCATGAACTGGTCACTATATACCTCTGTTGGTCCCAATTAGAGGAGAATGATAATCAGTCTTCCTGTGGATATTTTGTTAATTAAAACAAGAAGCAAACACAGACACAAACATTTGTGCTAAAATCAAATGCAAAACCTCGTTTACTCACAGCCCTTGGGCCAACACACGTGATGATATGGATACTTCTTGGGGTCCCACACACACGGCTCTGCAGAGAGGACTTGGCATTATTGCCGGGAGCGTGGTAGGACCTCATCTATGATGTGACCCCAGGCTCAGTTCCTTGCCCTGATCTGGCACAGCAAGTTGAACATCCAGCTTATCCCATGTCCTAGGAAACTCTGCTAGCCTGAGGATTTTTTAGACTTTGCTCTTAGAGGTTATTTTACTGCTTTAATGTGCTCTCTTTGATGCGTATTTGGAGAGGGAAGCAAAAGGCATTAGAGAAGTGGTAATATTGGCATTGTAATCCTTAAGATACTACATAAAAGCATGATCATCACAATACCGTATTTTGGGTGACAGTTGGAAATGTCAAAAGAGGCAGGAATCAAGATAATCATATGTCTGTGGCTTCTGGAAAATTATACATTTTCAACGTGACTCAAACTGGGTAGTCAGAAATATGAGAGCATGGAAGAACAAATTCTCTAAAGACACGGCGAAAATGGAAATAATATCTCTCTGTAGATACCAGTATGTCAATGAAAAATTAAAGGCTTTTGATGATGAAGGATGTAAGATGTATCCTCCATCCAGCAATAGATCAAAAATGCTAGGTAGCATATCTGAAGGGCACCTGTGCATCAGACTGGGAAACAGGTAGAGCCAGAGAAATATTTTACATGTCTGAAAGAACTGAGCACTGAAATGGTTTGGAAGGGTGTCTGCATGCATCAACCCAGATTTCACAGAATCGTAGAATCATTAAGGTTGGAAAAGAAGTCTCAGATCATCAAGTCCAACAAGTACCCCCAGGTCCTTTTCTGCTGGGCAGCTTTCCAGCCACTCCTCCCCAAGCCTGTAGCATTGCATGGGGTTGTTGTGACCCGAGTGCAGGACCTGGCGCTTGGCCATGTTGAACTTCATACAGTTGGCCTTGGCCCATTGATCCAGCCTGTCCAGATCCCTCTGCAGAGCCTTCCTACCCT
>Ga0181612_158158_pt1 | contig 11274 bp, 3 predicted proteins | sample HoacroProtozoa21_FD_119630 | JGI IMG/M metagenome (GOLD analysis project Ga0181612, IMG submission 119630) | Hoatzin crop microbial communities from Cojedes, Venezuel. Combined Assembly of Gp0051906, Gp0051904, Gp0051908 | reverse complement strand
TAGCCGGTCACTTCGGAGTTAACCTTAATTACAGGTCAAGATAACTGAGCTGCATGGGGAAGCTTTGGTCCTTACAGTAAAGTGCATTCAGGAGACATTTTTGAGGAGAAACACCAAGACAAATCCCAAGAAGTTTTATGCACACTTTTCCCCATTCCTGCAAGTTTACCTCTGGGATGAATATAGTCTGATCAGTGGTACATGTAAATGAGACCTCCTACTAATACAGGACTCAGACCACAGCAAAATTTCTGTTGACATCTGTGTGTGACACAGGCTACTTCACTCAGTGTGATGAATTTGTTGCATTTGAGTGGAATTTGTCTTTGCCTTGTTTAAAATCTTCATGCCTTGTTTATCAATTGGACCTGCACAGGGCAGTGAACAAACAGGCTGGAACAAAGAGCACGAAACCGGTCTGTGACTACTGCGGAGAGGGGTCCCTGGGTCACACCACTAATAGTGATATTAAAATGTTGCTACTCTCATTAAATAGTTGTGTAAGACTGTATTTTTGCACATGCACGTGTTCCTTTGTCTTAGTTGTTTAAGTGACTGGGTATAATCTGTGGCTTCTGACATTCATACAAGCAGCTACTGAAACACCAGCAATCCTGTAAAGATGTATGTCTGTGTTAGTGACCTTCTGGTTTCTCTGCAGCATATACTAAAATTAAGGGGCTCGTGAGGGAAAGATATTTGAATTTTCCCTGTGGGTGTATTTCTATCTAGATTGTGGACCAGTTTATGCAAATAAAATAAACTGAGAAATGAATATGTGCCAAAGGCTATTAAAATCTAAAATACTTTGTGATATCTGTAAGAATGCTCAAATTTTTATGCTGTGTTCCCAGTATTATAAACCTAAACTTTATGGTAACTTGAAAAATACAAGCTCAGTACAATTCTGTCATTGAAGTTGCCTCCACCCTTTAGCACAGAGCAAACCATTCCCTCTGAGTGAGCCCAACATCACAAATGAAAGTAAATGTGTAATTGTCTGAGAACTGAAACAGAGCGTATACTGCTGTTTGATTAAGTGTTTAATATCCTTCCTTAGCTGGTTGCCTGTTTACTTGCTGTGATACAGCGTTTTCTGTGGGACTGTTCAAGCTCTTCCACAAACGCAGTGCAGATCCAATGCTTAAGACTTCTGAATTACAAATGGACTGGCGAAACAGCAAGTAGACAATCTCTAATTATTACCTTCTGGGCACTACAGATGGTGTTTCAGAAGCTTGTGGGTTTGTTGCTCACCTTTAAATAGTGATTTAAGACTTCTTTATATTTGTACAAAGGCTAGAATTAAACCTCTGTTAGTTCTGATTGAAATGTTTTTTCAGCTGTGGTAGCAGCAGACAGGTCAGGTTAATATTCAGCTACATATTCTTAATTGAATAAAAATCACTTTCCTTGTTTCACTAGATTTTTTGATGCTGTTGAAAGCATCCCACTCCCAAACACCTTAAACTCTTCTTCTAGGGGAAATACAAATATTTGTTGACACTGGGAACCAGAATTGTTGCAATTAAACTGGGAAGGGGGGGAATACTTCAGAAATAGTGGCTGTTTTAGTGTACAAGTGGAAAAAAAAAATTCAAGGAGGAACTTAGGAGTTACAGAAAAAAATAGTAAAGTGTGAATGATTAAAGGAAGTTTAGTAGGAGTGATCCCAGCTGAGCTCTGTGTACTTGCACTTGATTGAAAGGACAGCCTTTCCCAGGCAATCCTTCAGTATTTCGATTCTTTTATCTCTCTTATAAATCATAATAACCTGGGCAATTTCCTGTCGTAGTCTTGGTTGGTATAAGCTTCTGAGTTGTCTGACTGTTAACTGAAGAAATTGCAAACTTTAGATTAATGGCTGAACGGACAAAATTGACATGTAAAAGATGTTTCTTTTCATATGGGAGCCATTGAAATATTTATCATAAGAGTATTCTTGAAGTTATGTTTCTTTGAAGAACCTCTGTATCCTAATTGTTAGAATAAATAAAGTAGTAAGAGAACAGAAATATACAAAACCATCACATTTTTTGCAATAGGAAAAAAATGTCCCTTCCCACATATGAAAACTTAACAGAAAACACAGGGGCTTTAATTGCTCTCCCTAATGTTATTTGGCTTGGTGCTACAGAAATCTACTTACTGTATGTAAGTGTACTATTCTTTTTAAATTACTATTCAAATATTCTTTGACAAGCAAAGAATTCTTGGTGAAACTTCTGGTTTGACCTCTTTATAAAGAACTTACATTTTATTCACACCATTTTTAATTTAACTTTTTGTCAGCTTTTTAAAGGCTGTGTTGGATGCGGAGGTCAGTTTGGAAATGAAAGACTGCAAAATTTCCCAGTTGGGGTATAAAATACATAGATCAGAGATATTTGGAGGCAACACTCCACCTGAAGTTCCAAAATGATAATTATTACCTGACCTCACTGCTGTAAGATCCACAAGAAACTGTTCACATGCTGATCACCCTTTTCTTAGCTATTGTAGATAAGTCAGGGTGTACCCAAATATCTGAACTTCTCCAGTATTTGCAAACCAACCCAGTCTCTTTGAACAAGAGTCCTCACCCTGTCCAGTTCCATATTTTCAGTGCGAAAACCTGCTTTAGCCCTGCTGGAAAAATAACAGAAAGGAAGCCCTGAATTCTGGAAGCTGGTATCTAGTTAGGGAACAGCTGTAATATGGGAGAGATTTTCAGGGTTCCTCCAGATGACCTTGGGAGGGTGGCTCAAGCCCAGCATAATGCAATCAGCTCTTGGCCTCAAAGGATTGTAGGGATCTGTTTTCTCTTCGACAGTCCATTGTCTGTGCCAACAATTATGTCCTTTCTCTGCCATGTCTCTTGCACAGTGAATTGAACACCAAATTTCCCACACCTTCATGTGTTTTGGCCATTGCTAATACAGGCTGGACTTAGTGAACATTTTTAGGGCATATTCCTCATACATTAGTTTACACTCGGTAATGCCATTTCCAAAAGGCTTGTTCTCAACTCTTCCTAATGACACCACTTTAAAGGGTTTTTTCTTTAAGTTTAAACTTTAACTCAAAGAAGTTCTAAAATCTAAACTAGTGCTTTGTTCCTGAAAGCCCCCATTCAGCTGAAGAGTTTGGTAGTTGCTAGAGGTCATGAGTAGTTCCAGGACAGGCAGCAGGACTTTTCAGTAGATTTTGTGCTTTGAAGGACCAAGCAGTTTGCTGTCGCTAATGCACATTAGTGTGTCTGACTTTAAAGCCTTTACAGTTCCATTTGACTGATGAAGCAGTGAAAGTTTAGGGCTCCTAAATTTGTTTGCTCTCCTCTCAATTCAGCTGTTCTGATTCCTTGTCCCCAGAATGGTATCTTACACCAGAATGGTTAGCTGCAAACTTGCAGGGCAGGTCTGAGTTCCTCCTGCTTCATATTTTGTAAACTAGCAAGTATTTTCCTCCTGAAATCAGATGCTGCTGGACTGGTCTCATTCACACAGACAGAATCTGCCTCTTCACTACAGCACTGTCCCCAACAGCAAGTGTCATCAGGTCAGGCCAGAGCAAGAAAGGTGCACCAGCAACCTCGCTGGATGATATTCAGCCTGCTGCAGCCGTGAGGCGAAAGTGCTGGCCTCAACTAACAGCACTGCAAAACAGAACTAACTATTTATTTCAAAGAACATGATTCTTAATGATGGTGGGAGGTAATGGTTTGGATGCCCACTGACCCAGACTGTTCATTCATGGTAAGTTAAAGCTTTATTTTTAAAGTTTAACTATCTTTTACTGGGCTTTTACCCTATACCAAAGTTGCTCTGGTCTCATTCTGTGGTAAATGTATACAAAGCAAGAGGTTCTAAGAATGATAAATCCTTTGGAAAAATTATCTTCCTGAACACACATGTCTATCAGAGAAACAAAACCTAAACTAATCTATTAGAAGTTTTTTATCTTTAAGACCCATCATGGTACCGAATCAGAAAGACCAAAAAGTGATGGTTTATTTTACTTTTCTTGTTGCAAAAAATAGATTAGGGAAGGGTGTTATTCCCTCTGCTGTCCCTTAGAAACTTTTGCAGATGTGGAGCCCTGTACTGAAGAGGAGAAGAGTGGGTCCAGCTGAACAGTCATAAAGAAACTGGTTGAACTTCTAGCTGTGGTGAGCTGTGTACATGCTTTTGGGGCTCTCCTGGGAGGACGTCTTTGTATTGTCCCTCTCAGAGGAGCTAGGAGGAACCACTGGGATGTTTTTTATAATAGGTCTGGGCTACTTAGTTTATTTGGTGAAAGGGAGTGTTTAATATTATTGGCCTGATGTGGCAACAAAGAAGATAAAGAATATAAAACAAAAGATAGTTGGACTTAAATGTGAGAAATAATATGAGTTTCTATATATAATGAGTCCATGAAGATTCTGTGATGTCTGATATCAACAAATATGTGTTTAAATACCTCTGCTCATCTGTGCTATCTCTGTGGACACACAAGCACAGGAAAATGCATAGTTGTATTTTATCAAAGGAAAATTGGCCAAAAAGCCAGAGCCATCAACTCATCAAGAAATTGTTTGCCAAGAGTAGTTGGTGGTAATGAGGTTTAAGGTCAGTCACAAAATGTTTTAGAATGCATTTGTTTCCTGGAAGCTGTGGGCTCACCCTGAATTACATGTGACTTTCCAATTGGTTTGTGACTGCAACCATGGAAAAAAAGGAAAATGCAATCCATCTGGATAGTGCTCCCCAGGTACTTGCAGCAGTTAACTAATCCTCATGTGATGACAGTGCTTTTTTCAATTCACAATGAATAAAGCAGGGAAAAGAAGTTTCAGAAAACCATTTTATGACAGAGTCTGGCTTTTGTGTCACTCTGCTGCCTATATAAGTAGAAATTAAAACAGCAATGATATGACAACTTACTGATCCAAGTAACAAATGAATAGGGTATGTGTACGTCGGTCTGCGTAGACCCCATACATCCCAGTGGTAAGTGAGAAATAAAAAAAAACTTCATAGGAGATCAACCAATAATATATGAATAAACTAATTTCTATCCCTCGGAGACCATTTTTTTATTACTGGGTAAAGGTGAGATGTTCTGTCCTCCTGACGCTCTTTTTCTCTTTCCTAGGTAGGAAGGATTTTTTGTTTCTACTGTTCATAAAATTGCAGTCTTTGCAACTACTAGAAGCTCATCCTGCTATGGCTACTTTAGCCACAGATGTTTGAACCACAATGCTAGCGCTACAAAAGTCCCCAGATCTCTCTGTTAATGCTGAATTCTTCCAAAGCTAATATAATGATAAATATTCCTTCTTGTCTGACCTATTCTCCTGCAGCACAGTAAACTCCAGCTTTGGTACCCGTTTCTGAGAAGACGCCTCCTGGTACGTGGGACAGTTGGGGCCAGGCATCAGGGTAGAGGCCTTGAACTAAAATTAATAGATCATGTAATCAAATTGCTATTTAGATAAAATTACCATGACTTATACTAAGGCAACCTGGGATGCAACGGTTTTAGTAGAGTCAGACCCAGAAATCACTGCCTCTTCCACTAACTTTCAGAGCCATGTGCATTTTGTTACTTCTATTTTCCGTAACTTCTCATCAGACTAAGGATTATTTTCACATGAAAGTGTTGGGGTTTAAGCAGTGAAAACATGTCACACATTTAGATCTGTTTTGCCATAATTTTCTTTGCAACACACCATTTTGCATGGTAGCTTGCAGTGTGCTGGTCGGCTCTCTGAAGAGTTTTTCTTTCTGCTCAGATTCTGGTGTCTACCAAAGAAAAAGGGAGAGCAAATCCAAGAGGATGCTCTTCAGACATGTCATCCACAGATCTGCAGTAAAACTGCAATGTGAAAATGTTTGATGTGAAGGATAACAGATCAGAACAAAAAATCAGTACTTGAATAGTCAGGTATTTAATGAGAAAGTCTGCTTTGCTGTTAAATAATTTCTCATCTGAGATGGAGAAAAGTTAATAAGAAATAGAAAGAAAAAAAATAGATAGCAAAATTTGATCCATCTTTTCAAAGTAACAATTTGAAAAATTGAACTATTTCATGTTAACTGCATAGGAGCTCTAGGACAGTTAAATGCCATGAAAACTTTTGATATTATATATTAGAGATTACTGTTTTATTTATCAGTATTGGAAACAAAATGCCTTTTTGATATAATCAAGGTTTTGCATATTAAGACTCTAGAATCATAAAAAATTAGAATAGGTTTATCAGCACACCATCAGTTTTTTGTGATTTCAGTGATGTAGATGACAGTTAATCTCCGGCATGGTACATGTCAGAATACTTTACACTAACTAGCCTACCTTTTCAGAGGCAAATTTAAAGGTGAGCTGAGTTGAGACTTCGGGTACTGAAAATTTAAGAGAGGACTGACTGATCTGTGACTTAGCTGAGGACATTTTACCAAGAGTTCTATTTTGCTGCTGAGCTGAATGACTTATAACTTTAATTTGGTTCATGATCTTGTTTGTAAATTTTTAGCTTATTGGTAATTATGGCTGAATCTATGTGTCAATACCAAAGTTGCCTGGTAGCCTGTGTGAGATTTAGGAAATGCCTCTCTGTGTCTTAGGTGTGGAAATTGTCTCTCCTCTCACACTCCCATTTCAGGAGACCTCTGTGAGCACCAGCAACTCAGGAAACGAGGTTGGTGTCCTCCTGCCCAGCCACTCAGTAACCCACAGTAAATTGGTACATGACTGAAATATTTCCTGTCTTAGCAGTTCTTAGTTCCATTAAGACATGGTGATACAGACCAGTTTGGGGCTTTATCAATCCCTTAGTGAAACTGAGTGCGCAGACTCAGGCAGTTCAAGAAAACCAGGTATGTATCTGTCAGCTTCCACAGAGAGGTGGCAGAAGGGACGAGTTGGTGGCAATGTCTTCTTCCACTCTGCCCTGTCACCCCTCTCCCAAAGGGAGTGGGCAATTAGTGTATTCAGTTGAGCAAAAGTATATTAGTATAAACACATCAGCTGTAACAAATGCTCTGAAGTTCCGTGCTGAGGGTCACAGTAGCTAAACAGCAGTGGCCTGGACCTTTCAGAGCTTTGCCATCGTCTGTCAAGGTCATCAGAAATGCAAGAGTATGGTCTGTGAAACACTGTTCAACAAGTGAACAGCCAATTTCATCTGGGAGGAATGCCACAAGAAAATGAGGGGTATTGTAAACAAAAATGTTTTTATGGGTTTGACATCAATGCTAATAGTGTGAAAAAAAAGTTTTTTATTTAATTGTAACTGCTTATGTTGTTTGCTTCTCTCTGGAGTGTTTAGCTGATATCTTTATGTTGCTGACAAAACAAACTGAATTTATGTTGCTGGAATCATCACAATGAGTCATTAAAATAATTAAAATGAGTCAATGAAGTGAGTCATCAAGTGAGAGGAAGTTACACCTACAACCAGCTCCTGTCCCTGTGTTACACAATTGAATTTTTGAAGACGGGCTTCAAAAACTTCTGGCTGTCACATTGAAGTGTTTCTTAACAGCTCATACTGCAATCTGAGTTGTGATATTTAGTACTGCTGAATGTGTCTTTGTAATTGAATTAACTTGTTAGTCACAGAAAATAGAAGCTGCTACACAGAAAGGAAACATTATTGCTTGAAGTGTTCTTTTGAAAAAAGTTTTCCTAAGCATATCCTTGGGCAGAAATTATAGTGATAATCAGGGTTAGCCTTCAAAACTAGCATGTATTATGGAGGTATAGTCTGCTTTCCAGATTTAAGTTTATTTACACCTGAGTTCTTGCATGGTTGAAATTTTCATTTATGTGTATTTAAAGGGCTTGATTTTTGGGGGGAAGGAAATTATATTTCACTGTGTAAATTAAGCACTCAGGCTTTTTCAGTAGGGGGATTACACATTATGGGTATCTGTATAATGCCTGTAGTACCTGTTTCTCCCTGTTACAGTTGGTACCTTTATGATTTAAAGAAAAAATACAAGTAGTATCCTTATTTATTATGTACTGGGTATTATTTACCAAATACTGAAGATCGGAAAATGTTTCAGAACTTGTAGTGATTGAAGATACATCACTCATTTTGAGGAGAAATTCAGTGGGGGTATTATTGTTTTTACTGACAGTAAGATGCAATAATGAAAGCCAAAAAGTTGAAAAATTGGGTACTTAAATACTGACTTCAATTATTTTCTTTTTTCCAGATCTGTTGAACATTTGGCTTGATTTCAGGTACGTAAACACAACTTTTGTTGTCCACCTTTACAAAACCATCAATGAAAACTTTGGCCTTAGGTATTTATATCAGGTTTTGGGCAGGTGTGACTAGAACAGAGAATTTGACTTCGTTTTGAGCCTTCTTTTTTATGATTCTAGTTGTTTCTTTCCAACTTTTCCAATTAGTACATTCTGATATAAAGAAGCTCTTAAGAAAATACATTTCCAGTTCTTAGCTGATTAAGAGGTTCAGAATGTTTTTTAGAAAGTACCAATAGTAATAGATCCATAATTCAATACAGATTAATAGCTAAATATAAATCCAATGAGGAAGAATATTTCAGAATAAACTTATTCAACTCATTAAAAATGTAATGTCATGGGCATATTGTCAATCTTTATTCCATCTTTTTATCACATATATTTTTCCCTTTTTATTTCTGGACTAATGTTTCAGGTTGACAGAGCAAATAAGTAACATGCTGAAGATGAAGATGCCAGTTGTAACAGCTACCTGTACAGATAATATCAAAGGGCCAGGGGATGTCAGTGGCTTAACTACTTACAGTATCAGTAATACTCAGGGTTTTTGCACACTTGGCCCAGGACTCGGCTGAATGCTCTGCTGCAGGTGGGGGATGTGGGCCTTAAGGGACCCCTGGAGAAATGGTCCCTGTACCCTCTACCTAGGTGCACACTCTAATTGCAAGGCAACACGTGGAAAGCAAGCAGATGCTTTTGAAGGAAAAGAGATTACAAACTCTGTTTTAAAAGACATAAAATCACAGTGGTGTGTTGCTGAGCACAGTCCTTAAAGAGCAAGGCATGCAAGAGCTAGGTTTTGCTTCCCAGCAGGGCTCAGGAAGATGGTGGCATCCAGTTATTTCAGCACTTTGTCTCATGAAAAAGATGAAAAAGCCTGGTGGATCAATACATTCTTTTTAAAAAGTTTGGGCTGTTTCATAAGCAGTGTAAGATGATGGAGCAGGAAAGTCACACCTCTCTCCTGCTTGCCAGGTGCTTTTTCTTGAGTAGGCTTTCCAAGTTCACTGAGGAATTTAAGGGGTTTTAGCCTTTCTTGCAGGTTATCCAGTAGAAATTTATACCATGCAACAAAATGTCTTTTCTAGACAGACTACGCAAATTTGTTCCATGAGTCTATTTCGTAATCTCTCAGCTCACAGAGAGGTAGCAATGGGAACTGCCTTTTCTTCTGTGATAAGCTTCTATTCTAAGTGTGATTTACAATTCCCAGGCAGAAAATCACAGCGAAAGAGCCATCAAATTTATTATTGTGATCCTATCACCTTTCTCTGAGGACTTCTGAGTATTTAGTAAGTAAAAGAGAGAAAATCCATCTTCTGTGGGTAGTACATCATCTACACAGTGATGGCAATCTTTCATTTCACTTTGGCTTGCATGAACAGGGAGATACCATTTCTATTGGAAAATCTCAATCCCTTTCTGCCTATAGTGACAGGTATCTCATTTGGAGCTTTCTAGAGAGAGCACTGTGCTTTTAGTCCTCCTTTTCAGCATACAGCAGAATAGGGGTTTGGTCACTAAGTAATGCCTCTTTTTCTTCATATCTGTTTACTACCCAAGTGTGTTGTTTGTATATGGACATATACTGAAAGAGTCATACTTGGGATTGACAGTTTGGACAGAGAAGGGAAGAAGTAAGTTGATTTTGAGACACCTAATTTTCAGATAAACCTGTTCAGTATGCTAGAGTCAGATTTGCTGATCTAAGGCAAAGTAACACTAAAAAGAGCCCCAGATCTGTGAAAATGATGATACTTTTACAGTAAAATTCCCCTTTTTTCTAACTGCTGGTGTCAGAATATTTCAAGTAAATATATCCTGCAAAAAATAATGCCTCCAGCTGAATTCATTGCCTTGCTTTATCTTTGCTTTCATTTTAAATAACACAAGACGAAAATCAAGAGTGGTTTTCCTCCCGTTCCTTTCTCAGTGTGAATGTTTCAAAAGTCTTAGGGGAAATTCTCCAAGGACTCTAATAGGCAATTTCAGTAATGCAGCAATGTTATAGATTCTTGGCGTTTCTGTAAGGTGGACTACGATTTAAGAGACAGATCTTTTCTTATTGGCCTTAGTTTTCTATTAAGGAGTTTCTGCCTTCCTGGAAAAATGCTTATTTCTATCATTGATTGATGTCTTCAGTGAATCACCGTTTAAAACCTGGCTCAAAGGTTAGGTAATTCTTAGTGGTATGATTTAAAATTTCCAGACAATAACTTCTAAAATCTAAAATAATGATAAATTTCAGGAGATAGTGCAGGCTACTTTGTTGTACCAGCCATTCCCAGACTCAAGCCTGGAGCTATGGTTAGGACAATTCTCCTACAGAAGAAAACAGTAAAAAGGCAGAAAGCTGCTCCTGGGCTTTTGCTCTGCTATTGGCCCTCAGAAAACAAATAACCAGCATAGTCACTAGTCTTCCCCAAAGACAAGTTTTACTTAAGGGAAGTGAAAGTTTGAGCAAGATTTGATAATAGTCTTCAATTATGTTAAAGATAGACATAGAAGAATAAGTACACCCACCCTGTTTTAAGTGGGACTGGGGATAATGGGTTTAAGTTATTATAAGTGACAACAAACTATATGGGAAGAAAACTTTCCTATAGCATTGAAATAGTTTGCTTATAGAGATGGGAGACTCCTGCCACTCTGGGGTCTTTGGAATAGACAGGACAAGGCTCTGTCAGAAATGCCAGTGACGTGTTTTGGAGAAGGGTGACAGACTAGATGCTATGTGATAGTCAGTTCCAGCTCTATGGAAGCCCTATGAGCCCTGTGAGAAGAGGGACTTTGAGAACTGCAAGCAGAAAGAGTAACATTGATCTCCCCTAAAAGTACATAGTGGAGAGTATGCTTCCCGCGGTTCCAACGGCAGGCCATCAACCCATATATAAGACAAGTAGGGGAACAGCAATACAACCTGTAATGGAAAGATGATGGGGAAGACAGTGCCGTTTCTATTCTGCCTGCAAGGTGTAAGCTCACTCTGCTTTCTTCATTGCTAATGGAAGAGGAAGCGTTTACTAGCTGCAG
>Ga0181612_148257_pt1 | contig 11274 bp, 11 predicted proteins | sample HoacroProtozoa21_FD_119630 | JGI IMG/M metagenome (GOLD analysis project Ga0181612, IMG submission 119630) | Hoatzin crop microbial communities from Cojedes, Venezuel. Combined Assembly of Gp0051906, Gp0051904, Gp0051908 | reverse complement strand
ATCCAGCAGGCCGCGGCCGCGGCGGGGACATCGCCCGCGGAGCTGTGCCAGCGCGTCTCGGGCCTGTTCCGCCGGGCCCTGGCCCAGGCCGCCGTCTCCTTCACCGACTTCCCCCGCACCAGCGAGCCCCGGCACCAGCGGGCCGTGCGCCGCTTCTGGGGCGCGCTGCGGGACGCCGGGGCCCTCTACAAAGGGGCCTACGAGGGTTGGTACTGCACGGCCGAGGAGTGCTTCGTGCCCGAGAGCCAGCTCGGCGAGCGGCCGGACGCCCGGGGACGCCGCTGCAGGGTGGCTCTGGAGAGCGGCCATCAGGTAGCGGCGCGGCTGCGGGAGCTGCTGGTCCTCCGGCCTGGCCTGCTCTGGGGGTGCTGAACGCTTCCCGTGGCCGTCAGCCCAGGCTCGCCTGTGTTTTGCAGAGCCACAGAACGGTGTGGGCTGGAAGGGGCCGCACCTGGTTCCAGACAGGGACCCCTTTCTCCAGCCCAGGGTGCTCCCAGCCCCGTCCAACCCGGCCTTGAGCACTGCCGGGGAGGGGGCAGCCACAGCTTCTCTGGGCAACCTGGGCCAGTGTTTCACCACCCCCAGGGTGAAGAGTTTCTTCCTAACATCTAATCTAAATCTGCCCTCTTTTAATTTAGAGCCATTCCCCCTTGTCCTATCACTGCACCCCCTTTCGAAAAGTCCCTCTCCATCCTTCCTGTAGGCCCCTTCAGGTACTGGAAGGCTGCTGTAAGGGCGTGGGCAGAGCTGCTGGTTTGTACTGGTGCATGTTGTGTCTGTCCTGCAGCCCCCAAGGGGGAAACAATGGCAAAAATTTTGCCAATAGATGAAGGTGGGATTTGATGTTAGCTGCTACTATTTAGACAGAAGAGGCAAGATACTAGTGATTAAGTGATTTCGAATTTCTGCCAGTATGGATTTTGTTAAAAACAAATAATGCTGTCCAGTTAGATGAGGTTTAAAGAAATGAATAAGCACTGAAACAACCTAAAGGTACTTCAAACAACAAGCTGATGAGCTGGTCGGTAGCCAAGAGTTAACTTAGGGCAAATGACAGGGGATGCTAACAAAAATGCAATAGCATTGTTAAGATTTGGTAATGAGTAATAGGTGTTGCAAATTAACAAATGCAGATCACCTGCATTGACACAGGAATTCAGCTGAATATGCTCTAATGATGGGGGAAGGAGGTGGTAGAAGGTCTCAGCTGCAGGTGTTCAACTTGTGGTATTTGATTTTAAAGCTTGCTAATGAGCAAGTTGGAGATGAACTTTTTTCCCTGAGATGGCAGGAAACACTTCCTGTGTAGTATTCCCTTTATGTCTTAAAAGACTGTGGAGTAATGGCAGCCAGGTTGGTCATAACCGAGAGACAACGTAGAAGCTGCCTGCAAGATCAGTGAGGATGCTGTGAGGTGGCTTGTCTGTGGAATAAATCCCTGCTACACAGGCATAGCACAGAGGTGCATGTTGTCCCAAGGCTGTAGCCTTGTGGAGTTAGGCCACCGTAACTGGGAGGAAATGGGGAAGAGTGAGGCCATGGCACTGTGTGGATTGTGGGCTGCTCTGGGGGCAGGGAAGCTGGGAATCATCCTCTAGGTGACTTTAAAAAGCTTCGTAAAAAGGGGTGTTAAGAATACCACCCATGAAATGCATGGCTTCTGTGTCAATGACTTGTGCCTAGATTCTTTGCTTATCTCTTAGTTTCTACTTTTCATTTGCAACTAGGGTTAACGACTTTCTAGGTTTCTAGGTTACTGATTAAGAAGGAACATTCTTAGCAGTTTTGTTAAAACTGTGGGCGACTTAACCACTAGAAGTACTGCTGTAGCACTAGACCCAGATCTTGTTCTGTAATGACTGTTTGCTACTAAGCTGTGTTTTGGATTTTTTTTTTATTCCAGATTGTGAATAGGCACGGTCCCGAGGCAGACAGGCATTTACTACGCTGTCTATTCTCGCACGTGGATTTCAGTGGCGATGGTAAAAGTAGTGGCAAAGATTTCCATCAGGTAAAGTTTGCACCGAGGCATCTGCTTATTTGTTTTGGTTGTTACAAATCTGCAGTAGGATCTGATCCATTTTAAGCACAAAGGCAGGTTAGAGGTAGTAGCTTCAAGCAAACTTCTTTTCTGGTATATGGCCAAGCGCCTTGCGCCAGTCCTCAAGTCAAAAGACAACAAATTGTTGGTATCTGACTCTTACAATACCTTGATCTGGAAAAATGGATAGATTCAGTACAGTTGTTCTTTCGGCCACATGCAGTGCTCTGTTTCAAAAGCCTTTGTGTTTCAAGATTATGTCCAAATCCACTAACTGGCACTTGTGGTGCTGGCTCCCTGTGTTCTCAGAAACGTTTTCATCCTTAAGCAAGGCATCCTTTGCCACAGACTTTTAAGCTCATAAACAGGAATCACATATTCTTAGATTGTCTGTTGCAGTGTGTGGAGGATGCTTAGAGAAAATGAAACATTGCGCACATGATGGGCAAGGTTTGATCACTTTCTCAGTCTTAAAGAAAAAACAAACTTTGAAGAAAACTTGAATGAAAAGAAACTGGTTAATGTTAAAGAGAATTTGGGCACTTACAAGACTTAAGCACCTTATCTTTGTTTAGGTTTACTGCACATAGTGAACAGTGGAAGTTTTGTTTTCTTGTCCTGTTGCAAAATATGAGCATTGAAGTTTTCTTCTTCTTTCCAGACTCAATTTCTGATCCAGGAGTGTGCGTCGCTGATTACGAAACCAAACTTTATCTCGACGCTGTCCTACGCCATTGACAATCCGTTGCACTATCAGAAGGTTTGTGTGCCTCTTGATGGGGATCCCCATGCCAGAAACTGCAGTGAAGGGGTCTGTAGGAAACCAGCTTGTTTTCCCGTGTTTTTCCTGGGGGGTTTTAATGGCTAAGATTGGTTGTACTAAAGTCTTCAAAAATTGAGCTTGGCTGGAAGTGGGAATTTTTTCTTTTTGTTAAACTGAGCAAGTTATTCAATGACTCTGACTGCAAATTAATTTTAAAGCTTAATCTAATGTTAGTACTTCATGGCTTGCGTGGGGCAGCCAGAACCAAAATAAATCATCAGTGCTCCTGTTTGTTTCAATATGAAAGCCATGGTGGGGGTTCAGTAGTGACAGGGTGGGATACGCGAAAGAAACTTTAGTCTAGATGTATCAAAAAATAGTTCCAAAGATGCTTTCTTCAACTGTATAAGCTTTGTGTTAGCCTACAGCAGAACAGTTAGTAATATTCCAGACCTGCAAATGGACTCTAGGTAACCTGCCACAGTACGAATGAGACTAATCGCATAACGGCTTCTGTTTAACTCTTCTTACCTGTTTCAGAGTCTAAAGCCTTCACCCCATTTATTTGCCCAATTGAGTAAAGTCATCAAATTAAGTAAAGTTCAAGAGGTAGGTGAACATTTATTTCAAAAATATTGTAATGTTTTTTGGCTAAGCTTGTTAGAAAGGAGGATGTCCCCTTACTATGCTGTTCTTGTTTGTAGGTGATTTTTGGCCTTGCCTTACTGAACTCTTTCAGCTCGGATCTACGAGGTTTTGGTAAGTGAAGCTTCCAAAGTACTGCAACAGGGACACCTTTTTTTCTTTTTAAGCAGTGGGCTTTCTAGGTGGCTAGATGTGTGCCTGTGTGACCTGAGTAATGAAAGATCTTGCAGTCTGTAGCCTTACTGAAGTCTAACACCATTTTGAGAGGGGCCATAGATAGTGCAGTCGTTTTGTCTTAGATGAAATTGGAGGTCCCTTCCATGAATTACTTCCCAGATAGTGAATGAAATTGAGATACTGTGATATCTTACCTTTTAGTTGTTCATTAATACTTGAGTTGAGCTGTGGATTATGAGACTTTGATTTAAGTATCTGAACTGTTATGGTTTGTGTAAAAACAAAAACAAACAAAAAAAAAAAATTAAGGGTATGGTACCTAAAGAGTCCTATGTAAAAAGAGTGTTCATATTAAAAAGAAATTTCAGGTTTTGACTCTAGCCTCTTTTGTTTTCAAAAGCTGCCCAGTTTATCAAACAGAAACTCCCGGATCTTTTGCGCTCTTACATTGACGCGGACGTCAGTGGAAATCAAGAAGGTGGCTTCCAAGATATTGCAATAGAGGTCCTGCACCTTCTCCTCTCCCATCTCCTTTTTGGGCAGAAGGGAGCCTTTGGGGTAGGACAGGAACAGATTGACGCTTTTCTCAAAACATTACGTAGAGGTAAGTGTGTTGGTGTTCAGGAAGCCTGACTAAATACAACTTTGAGATGAGTGTTTGTAACTTACTGTCGGTGTGTTCTGCTGCTGAAATGGTGAGGAGCTTGGTGAGGTAGAACTCAGTACATTTTCATAACTCTAAACTGACAAAAATATCACTGTTCTAGCATTTAGCTATAACATACTGTTTTTCTTTCAATGAGCAGTAAAGTGTTCTCATGTTGGGTTTTTTTAAAAGTTGTCATAAATAAGCGTAAAGAAGGGGATATTGAAGTTTCTTTGCTTGCTTGTGTGGTATGGTATTTGTGGGTTTAATTAAAGCAACTCAGTGCACTGTAGTTGAAAATCTTGAACTCCTTACAGTGTAAGGAACATTACCATTTCAGATGGATGGATTTTAGGCACTGGGTTGTTTATATTGGGTGCAGATCTATGAGGAAACACCAGCACAGTGAGGGAGGTGCCCTTGAATAAACCCTGTTGCATTTCCTGGAAGCTACCGTGGTCGTTGTGTGACGCAGGGGACGTTACCGATGTGGTAGTCTCTTCCTTTCCAAAATAAGTACTTGCTGTAAACCCATCAAAATAAGGAGGATTTGGACTCGAGAAGCTAACTGAATTTAATTCAGCCCCCTCCTTGGTTCTGCACAGACCTAGAGGAACCTTTATACAAGAGCAAAATATTTGTTCTGTTTAAGTGAAACTTCATAATTCATACTTTAATGAAGATTAGTGTATTAGCTTCTGTAACTCCTCTCTCTTTGCTTGGGGAAATTGGGAGCTCTTGTGTGAATGGCCGTGAAGGGTGTGGAGGTGTGATGCATCATCGTAAAGATAATGCCATCTCAGGACGACCAACCCATAAGGTGGTGTTGCTGCTTTCCACCGTGAGCGAAACTCCCATCCGTGCATCAGAACCTCTCATTACCTTGTCTCTCTTAGAAAGGAAGAAGGGAATATTCTCTTTTTCCATGCCCAAATGCCTGGTTTATGTTTGCCAGACTTCCTAGACTCAACAGCAGCTCCTTTGTTTCCTAATACTTCCTGATCTGGAGTAGAGGCTTTTGCTGTACTGTGGTATTGTTTCCTGCTCTCTGCTTGTTTTGGATGACTGCTGTTAGTGACAGTCTAGTTGGTAACTTACCACCAGCACAGCTACTAGCCCTTCTGGGCAGCAGCAGTAAAACTGGCTGAACCCTGGTCTATTCTACATTCATGTTCTCTAGGAATATCCAAGTGGCAGTAGAGAACTGGGAGGTGGGATGGAAGAATGCTGTGCTGGTGCTGTCCCGATTTCTGCAGCAGCAGGGAAACTCTAGCACAGCAGCCAAGTTACTTTGAATGGTCACTTGCATGCGGCTGGTGGTGTGGGGGTTTTGACGCTTTTTTCCTTTGTTACTCTTGCCTTTAGATTTTCCCCAGGAACGTTGCCCTGTGGTGCTTGCACCACTTCTATACCCTGAAAAACGGGACATTCTAATGGACAGGATCCTGCCTGATTCTGGAGGGATAGCCAAAACCATGATGGAGAGTTCTCTGGCAGATTTCATGCAAGAAGTTGGCTATGGCTTTTGTACAAGGTTTGTAGGAAAATGTAATTTTCAAGCATCTTGGGTGGTGGTGGTGGTTTTCTGTTTCTTGAGGCAAAAGGTAAAGAACTCTTCAAGTACTAAAATACCTAGAACTTCATTAAGTATTATGAGGTCATTTGTTTTGACTCTTCTTCTAATGAGTGTAGAATATCTGTTGAAATTGTGTAGGATTTTCTTGTAGTAAGTGCTAGCTAAAGTTATTTGGATTCTGTGTGAAGGTTTTATAAGAGTTTGACCTTGATCATCCTTTTGCAAAAATAAAAACAAAAGGTGGCGAGGTAAGCATGAAACCGTCCACATAGAATACAGAACTGGAGATAATAATCTCACTTCAAGAAAGTTGACCAGCAGTAGCTTTCTGTTGGTATTGGGTTTTGATCAGTGTGGTACACAGTATGATTGAGATTATATGTAGCTGTAGAATCTAATTATGATAGTGAATTGCTGGCAATAAAACAGAGTATCTTGACAGCTGCTTTGAAGTCTTTGTGCCTGGTTAGGCTTATTTTGGTAAACATACAGCTGTCTTTGCACAAACCCAGAGCGAGTTTATATTCACAGACATACATTACCCACATCTTCAATAACGGTCCCTATTCTTGCCTCTGCCTTTTGTCTGAAGTGTTAGATGGGCAGCTCTGTTAACTTGGCATGCTGGAGCTGTGTGAGACAGGCTGTTGTCTGTAGAGCTGTGTGCGTTTGCAGGAGCGGTGTGAGCAGGGCTTTGCTTTGCTTATGGCACCGAGAGCAAGTATTGCATTACATGGGCTGTTTGTGTATATACATGTGTGGATTGGAGTATTCACCAACAAAGTGGAAGGAGAAGCTAGATTTTAGTCAGAAGCTGTGTATTGAAGATTTAATTTGAATATATTAAGGGTTTATTTCCTGCTGTATATCTGCTGTTTCCACAAATCCAGCTCAATTTTTGAATGCGGTTTCTAAGGATTAAGGGTAGTGCTCTAGTACTGGTAGCGGTAATGGGAGCCTGCAAGTGTGTGGCAGGTTTTGCAGGGGGACTTAGTCTGGTTCATACAACCTAATGCTTCTTTAAGGGAAGATTCACTTAAGCACAAGCTGAGAAAAGTAAAAGAGTCTGTATCTTAAAGGAAAGACTGACTGTTTTGAGGAGGTGATCAAATCTCCAAGATATTAACCTAAGTTTCTGTTTAAATGGTGAGGTATGGAAACACACAATATAAATCTGATGGAAGACAGTGAAAGTTATTTCCTGTGTTGACACATGCCTGTTAATAGAACAGTTTTGTTATCTGTACTGATGCTGTATAAATCTTAACTTGTTGGCCTAATCATGAAGTGTTCAAAAAGCGAAATCAAAATTGCAAAAAAGGCTTTTGGTTCTAAAACTAGAACTTAAGCCCCTGCTCATTGTTTGCTCTTTTGGCTTCTTGAAGGTCTCTGCTAGTGACCTCTGAGAGATGCCATGGCTTGCATCAGGCTAAAAGGCATCCTTTCTCAGCTTGCCTTCCGAACAGCGCACATCAGTTTGAAATACTCATTCTCAGAGCCTTTGTTTCGCTTTTAGCTGGCAGGCGACTTCAGTCTTTGAAGCTCTGTATCACAGGTCAATACATGGAAGAGCTTTTAATAGCAAACGGTTCCAAACCTACCCTCTGCTTTTGCTTTGCCAGAGCATAGCCTGTGAAACATCGTGTACTTAAGTAGACCTAGCTTTGAATTGAATACATGGCACAATATGTTTCATGGAAATAGTTGCATGGACTGAATCTACAGAATTTCTCTTCTTCCTTGTCCTAGAATTTTGGATCCTTTGACTAACACAACTGAAGTTGAGTAAATGGTGATATTTTACAGTCTGCAGTTAGTTTCTCCCAGCAGTCTGTGCCAGCTGTACTCGCATGTCTTGTTTTGATCGATCGGCATTACGTTGTGCCACAGTGAAACCTGCTTTGGTATTAAGATCTCTCTGTTTTGTTGCATCTTAGTGTTGAAGAATGTCGCAACATAATCATGCAGTTTGGTGTTCGGGAAGTCACGGCTGCCCAGGTTGCCAGGGTTTTGGGGATGATGGCTCGAACTCATTCTGGATTGACAGATGGCATTCCATTACAAGTGAGTAGCCTGCTGGGGTGGGGGTTATATATATATATTAATCAACAGAAAATGAGGAGTTAAAATACTAGCCTCGAGTAATTTAAGAGTTGCTTTTACTATTCCACACTTCTAACTGTTCTGCTGTAAATGTGTATAGTATATTCTTGAATAAAACATTCTTGAAAGTGTGCAACTGGTGTCATAACTGGTCTGAACTTCTGCTTATCTTCCTATTGCAGGGATTTCTGTAGCTAGTGGCTTCTGAGACTGCTTTGTTTTTGACTAGTGCTTGACTGAGTGTGTTTAACTTGCAGTCTATTTCGGCTCCTGGCAGTGGGATTTGGAGTGATGGGAAGGATAAAAGTGATGGAGCACAAGCGCACACCTGGAATGTGGAGGTCTTAATTGATGTTCTGAAAGAGCTGGTAAGTTTTGCATATCTGAAAGAAGGGCAGGTGTGAATACAAAGCTCCTAGGGGCCTGAATGGCTTTGAATCTTACTGATGTAATTGTACTGCTTGAATGATTGGTGTTTTTCTCCTCATGAAAAAGAGCATTTTCAGGAATTGTGGGAAATAGTATGAAATTATGCCTGAACTTGGCGAACTTGGGTCCACCTTGAGATTTACTCCACACTGTTCCCACATAGCGCAGCGTGTGTTCTCCGAGGGCTTTTGTGTTTTAACTTATTTCTGACAGTGGAAAGTTTTGTTTTGAATAGCTTCTCACTGTAGGAATTAATGATGAAAATGAAACAAAATATTTTTGTAGCTACTCATTCCAAAACTCTTAAATGCTTCTTGTATATGATGACGCTTCAGAAATAGGAAAGTTTTTCCACCACTTCATAGCAGCAATTTTTGTAATTGAGTGAAACATGAGTACCATTTCCTTTGGCTACCTTATACTGGGTGGTTTTTTTTTTAATTTTTTTTTTTTCCTGTATGTTCCCTGTAACCTATGCAGGAGTCACTGTTTTGTTTCACTAAACCTTGGGACATACAACTAGCTTTGTCTTTTGGTGCTCACCTATCTGAAATGGGTGGTCTGCGTTACACAATGGCTATATCTCCCTCCACGCTCCCACTTCTCTGCGGTTTCACACTATTGCTAAAAATCTGCTAGGTGCTTTGGAAGTACTTGCAGTGTCCATTCTTTGAAAGGAAAAGCACCCTTCTGCTTGCCAGTGGGTCAGACCACTCTGCCTTTTATTGGAGGGCATATGGAAGCCTACAAAAGGGAAGAGTTAGCATGCTAAGAAAGGCACTGTGTGATTTGGTGGCGGGAGAGGAATGTTTTGATGAGTTGTTAATGAAAAGTTTGGAAGGATAGACAGATAATGCCTGTAGTGCTGGGGGAAGTGCCATCTTGTAGTCTAGTTCTCACAACTGTCTAAATCCTGTTGTTTTTTAAAACAAAACCCTTGCTTTCAACTGAAAGTCAGGTGGATGTTAAGCTGAATACAATACAGATAAGAGAGGTTCTTACAGGGCAGGACTGAAGACTGTAATGTTCAAGGCTGGCTACTCTCTTATTTTTTGGTTGCAGAATCCTAGCCTGGACTTCAAAGTGGTAACCTATGAATTGGACCATCCGGGATTTCAGATTCGTGACAGCAAGGGCCTGCATATTGTAGTGTTTGGCATCCAGAGAGGGCTAGGCATGGAGGTTTTCCCAGTTAATGCCATATACAGACCTTGGAAGCACGCAGAGGGCCAGGTAGGTTTACTGCCATTTCTGCAGTATCTGTACAACACTTATGAAGTTCCTGGATTTCTTAAATGGCACGTGAGGACTGGTAATGTGAATTTTTAGACAGGCCACATTTGAGAACTTGGCCTGTAAGGCATAGGCCTCCAGTATGTTACTGAATTACAGCCTATTAATTGAACAATGTCTGCACTGTTTGGGAAGAGATGGCCACTTGCTGTGCATGTGTGACAACACCTTTGGTTTTAGCATAGTTCTGATGTGTAATGCAGCTGAGTGTAGAACTGTTGCTGCATGACTGTGCTCTGAGGTTTTTCCCTGGCTACACAAAAAGGCTACAGCTTTGTGCAAACAAGTACCCTTTGCACACCTGGGAGGAGAAGTGTGAGGTTCAGCCTTATGTGAAACACATTGGTAGTAAATCTTGGCTCGTCTCTACTGCTGTGTTGATTTGCATTGTTCTCATGTATGTGGCACTTGATAGAGTGAAAGGAAACTGAAACTCTAAATATCTAAACTTATTTTTAATGTCTTTTATTCCAGCTCTCCTTCATTCAACATTCCCTCATAAACCCTGACATCTTCTGTTTTGCTGACTACCCTTGTCATACTGTTGCCACAGATATCCTGAAAGCACCACCAGAGGATGACAATCGAGAAATTGCTACTTGGTAAACCTCCTGTCACTGCTTTTCATAGCTAGAGTTAGAGCAAGATTACTTGTCTGGTCAAATACGGCTTTGTCTTCATGCAACCAGATTTACTTGTAGCTGTGCGTACATGCCAATAGATCGGCCATTAGTATTTGTTCCATGTTTGATTGGTGGAAGTTCTCATATTATCAGAACTTCCTATGTAGTTCTGTAATATCTGAAAATATACTGCCAGTTCCTTTATTGGAGTCTTCTGGCTGTCTGGAGAATTTCTGCTGCTGTATTTTTGCTGATACTGTGAGCTGAGAGGAGGGGATAGAGGAGGTATGAATTTAAATCTGTCCTTCCCAGGTTGACACTGGAGAAACTTGCTCTACTTGTATGAAAAGTCCGGAGATTTAAATACTAAAGTCATGCAGTGCTCAGTTATTGCATGAAGCTGACTAGTGTGACTTTCTGAGCTGACCTTTACACCTCTTCTCTTGTCAGCTGTGTAGCTGATGTCAGCGAAGATATTTACTTCTATTTCCACTGTATGGCCCAAAATTGGGAATTGGAGGATGGGGAATTGGGTAAGGTGGCAATTATTACTTGTCTGTAAAGCAGACAAAACAAGTGGAATATCTTCACAAAGTTTCACAGGTGGAGGACTCCGAAGCATAGAAAAATAGCGCTGTTTCTGCAAGTGTGTTTGAAGTTAAATTATCCAAGTGATCCACCTCAGGCTGAATTTTTTTCAGCATCAGCTTTTGATTCTTCCTCTTCCTTAACAGAATAAGAAGCTCTTATGCTCTCACTTTGTGTAAAGAAAAAAAAAAAGCTAAAGGAGTTATTTCACATGGTTAAGAATGCTCTCGTAGGCTTGGTTGTATGTGAATAGAGCTGCAATATCAGGTTGTTTGCAGTGGACATTATATTGTGTTACAGCTGTTGGTACAAAATGCTTGAATCCAGGATCTTGTAAACTAACTACTTTGTAACCTTTGTGGGGGGCTTGTCTATTTGTTTTTTTTTTTT
>Ga0181612_148007_pt1 | contig 11274 bp, 9 predicted proteins | sample HoacroProtozoa21_FD_119630 | JGI IMG/M metagenome (GOLD analysis project Ga0181612, IMG submission 119630) | Hoatzin crop microbial communities from Cojedes, Venezuel. Combined Assembly of Gp0051906, Gp0051904, Gp0051908 | reverse complement strand
TTGATGGAAGTTTTGAAAGGCAACAGGAATTTATACAGTCTTCAGTTGAATTGATGTCTTGTTCAAAAATGTGTTATGCTCAGAGCAAACTGATGTTCATAGGAAATGTGAGGTATGCACTTTTTTGAGGAATCATTGGCATGATATATAAAATTGGAGGCATGTAGACAAGAGAGGAAGAAGGGCAGAAAGACCAACTCTTCTTAAGAAGCTAGAGGGAGAAGAATGAGGGTGAATAAAACTCTATAGATATCTGCTGGAGAGCACAGGAGCTGACTCAGGCTAAAGGTTTGTGCCAGGGTACACTCATGAGTGTGTAGGTTTTGTAACACTCTGGTGCATTTCTATTGAAAACTATGTTTAAAGACAGAATTACAACTGAAATGAGACAAACAGCAAGGGTGTGTTTATGTATTAAACAAATGCCTGAATCTGCCTCGCAGGGATGATGCTGATCTGGGGAAACAGGCTTTTTGAGAAGAAGGAAGATGGTGCCAAATGTATCTTACTTCTGTGAAGTGAGTTTTGTGTGGGCTGCTTGTGTCACCGAACTGGATTAAAAATTAAGAACCACCCAAAGCAGCTGCAGACAATCAGCAAGCCAGTGGCAAACAGAGTGGTATACAGTGTCAGCAGGAACTGGTGCACCACAGCCATAAGCAGCTTAGCATAGGAATCCCAGTGTGACCTCTGCAGAAAAAATGACGTTAGTGATGCTAACATAGGTTTATGCAGCTCTGGAAGGAGACTACACCAAGGGAGCAACAACTCAGCAGTCGGACTCCTGTGACTACATTTATACAGCTAAATAAAACAAGGTGTGGAGGAAGCTTGAGCACAGAATCATTATTCATTCCTACTGCTTAACTGAGGGCACACCATCCCCTCAGTGCTGGGTGGCAGACATTCAGAGGCATAGCTTAGACTAAACAACTAGCACACTCCAAGGCAGTCCCTGGGCCCAGTTTGAGGACCATTGCAAATGCAGTATAGACGAGACAGATTTGGGTCCCTCCACAGTCCTGCAGTACAATCCAAATACCTCCAGTATCATGCTGGAAAAAAAACACCACAAAACAATTTGATGGGCTGCATGTGGCTCCATTGTTTCAGAGACTTTGATCTGAAAAAAACCCCGAAATATATACACATACAACAAGTACTGTTTGTATCTGTGGACCACGGGAGCATCTTACAGGGGCAATGCATAGACTTAGGGCAACTGCTGTAGAATGTGGATGCAGTCTATGACATTTCATTGAAGGCCACCTCTGTCACTGTTTTATTCAGCTTTATAAACATAGCCTTTGAGAGAGGAAGGGTTATGGTGAGCTCTCTGTAGTAACCCCTCAGAACATGAGAGAGAGGACCATCCTGTTCCTGTTGCTGAGATGGTCTGGAAAGCAGGAGCTCTCTGCTCTCTGAGAGCTCCACAAATGGATGAGTTGCTCTCTTCCACAACTCTGCCAAAGCTCTGTTTCTTTAAAGCCATTTGTTTCACTCATTACTTGAGACTGTAAAAGCCTTGTTCACTCCTGTGAGTCACTCAGTTTTCTGTGGGGACCCTTAAGCCAAAGAACCCTAAAGACTTACTGGAGGCTTTGTTGCATAGTCCTGGCAGATGGCTTACAGAGGTCGTAAGCAGACCCTTGCAGAAAGAGTAGTAGGAAATTTGAGGTGAGTGTGGAAAAGACTGATATTGAGGGGCATACTTCTTTTATATTAGATTTAGGATTTACCAGAGATAGTGAATAAAATATGAATAGAAAGATACACAAAGACTATAAGGTAAAACAGGTATCAGACAAGAACTCCTGGTAACCCGGAGGGAGGAAGGAGTAGTTTAGTGCAATTGCCTGTCATGTCTGGCTGAGTTGATCTAGGGAAATTAGTTTGTTGGCCATATGCTCTTTTCCAGTCATGCACACCAAAAACGTATCAAACCTTCTGCATGCTCGGTGTTATTAACAACATCTGCTCAGCAGATGCCCAAAACTGAAGTAATAGCAACTATTATGGGTTAGGCTACAAATATATTAGCAGTTGTGCAATCAAATTTACTGCACTGGGGTCAGCTCACTTTCCCAGTAAACTCACTTCCACATTTTATAAGAAGTAAAAATGGTATAGTATGCCAAGTATTTCATAGCTTCCTAGCTGGAGAACACCAAAAATGAAAACTGTAAATATGGAGCTGATATTAACAGAAGGTGCTTTCTTTCATACTGCAGCTCTTCCCTCTGGCAGCAGGAATGTGCACTGAGAGGATAAATAACATAATATACATCAGGGAAATTCTATCTTGTCATAACTGTATAGATATATTAGTACTTCACTAAACAGTAGTTCTGACTACTTGTGCAGTAACCCCACAGTGGCTGAGACAGAAACATAGAGGATTCAATACAAGACAAAAATTGGCTCTAAAACATCACATTTAACATATATCTTAGTCCAGCACACCTTAAGAGAATCTAAAAAATATTGTACCCTTTAAAGACGAAAGAAACCACAAAGGTAATCTTTAGATTTGTGATGCACTAGGTATAGTCTCCATAGGCTCTTCATTTCATTTCATATGCAGTGTTTCAGCATGAATCCAAAAAAGATGAATACAATGGCAGGAAACTGATCAACACTCCTCCACCTCCCCTCTCCCAAAACCAAAGAACAGTTGAAGAGCTACTTTTCTTATGCTACAAAATTATGATCCCAAATTTATAACATCCTACAGCTACACCAGGACATCCCAGGAAGGCACTAGAATCATGTGGAGACAGATGTTTTTCCTGGTTCCATTCTCTGATGAACTCAGGGATATCAGTATAGAATATTTGCCACCTTACATCCTGTGCCACTATAGCACCTCAGGGTCCAGCAGTGGAACTGTGCAAGCATAAAGGGAAAGATGGTCCCTCCTCTACATGCCTTAGCACTGTGAAATGAGGCTGGAGCACATGGGGCTCTGACCCTGCACTGCAGCTTTAGACTACCATGATATCATATGATTTGCATGATACAGGCAACTGCCTGCATGTAGGTGAACGGGATTTCAAAATGCAGTTAGCAAGTGTGACATCTCAGCTTTCAGATGCTTAAGTTGAAATGTTTTCTAAGGGTCCTGTTTCAGAAAATTGAGACCCATCATCTTCTAGACTATGGATTCCACTGAGGGTTCTCAAAAATGTGATACGAGGCTATCTCATCAGGCTATATCTCCCATAAGCCTACAGATGGGTAACACTCTTTGGTGACTCTTGGATTATCGTGCTGTAAAATAATTTAGAAAATAGTGCAGCCTGATTGAAAATAAAAGTTTAGCTCCATGCCAATGATTTCCTGTTTCAAAAAAATTATATTTATGTCACTGGAAATTTCATATAGCTAACAGATATTTGAGTCCATTCATTGATGCTAAACAATTCTAAGAATCAGCAGCATAAACTGAATATAAAAATCAGCTGAAAAACATGGCAAAAATTTCAGTCTTCATATGATGTCCTTAGTACACATGAAATTGAACTGATGTAAGTAATGTTCAGGACGTGTAGCATTAAGCCATGGCATAATCTTACCAGTGTTGGGTCTAAAAGATGCCTGATTCTCAAAAATGTCACAGATGATCCATAGATCCTAAGTAACCACAATGGAAATATCAGCGCTGCTATTGCTTTTGTTGATATTTTTCAGTGCTGATGATATAACACCAACTTGAAATTGCCAGAAGAGCTTTTGGATATTTAGGCTTAGGCTCTGAATGGCAGATGTTGTTTAACTAGTGCGTGTGCTTTCTCACAGTGATAGTTTGGACTAATTACATTGTAGCTGTTTTAAACTGCAGTCAAAATAATACTTGGAGGTTTAGTTTCTACTTCTTCCCCTCCTGAGGGAGGCAGGGGAGAAGCATTACAGAGAGCAGCAGCAGTTACTTTTCTTAATTTCGAAGACAAATTGTGTATCTTTTGAAACACAAGAAAGTGAGAACAGATTCTTTCAAGACTCGGCTTTGTTCTCCTTCCATGATCTCCTTCACTGCTCACGAAGGTGGTGACAGTGTGCGGTAGCACGAGAGTAGCAAAGAACAAGATGAAAGACTTTCTCTTGGTGTGTTGCTGTACAGTCTGTGGGTGGAGCGTCACAACCAGGGCTCCCGGCTCACATCGCCTGCAGCAACATTCAGCTCCATAGGTATGTACAAGTGGAGATATAACTCCCAGGTAAGGAAGAGAAAGTGGTAGTGATTGATGTCTTTCTGACGCCATGTGTTTCCCTCTGAGAAAATAATTGTTTCTTCTCATTGCACAATTTTTTTCTCTTCTGAGCACTAAGAAGAAGAAAATAGAGATGGAGATAAGCTGAAAGAATCAATCTGAATAACGCTTTGGTCTAGGGAGATCAATGAAAAGGTACAAACAACAGAATTAAACATATTTTTGAGTTATTCATGCCAGTCAAATGAGTCCATGCCTGTGTTCATCTAGCATGTCCCAGGCCCCAGGCAAAAATGAGGCCTCCTAAAACTGGTTAACTGTGGCATATGCTAATACAGTTTGTCCATTAGAAAGTCAGTTTAAGACTGCTTACACTCACAGATTACAAAAACTTAGCTCTCACCTAACAAAGTGCCACCAAAACCTGGATGCACTTTGCTGTGCGCCAGTATGCAGATAATCTGGAAGGATATTAACTTGTTGGCCTGCTTGATTTGAGAATGGCCATAGTTTAAATTTAAATCCTGAAAATAGCTGAACCTCAGGAATCCACAAGATGCTTCTGCTTAGCAGCTGCCTTTCTCACGTCATCTGAGGTGTTAGAAATAGCCTCATTAGGCAGTGTTCAGTCAGTGAGGCTCAAATCCTTTGATGGCAGACAACAACTAAGACAATTACTTTTAAGCTCTGTAACTCTTAAAATAGTTTTGCAACAGCGTCTTCTGTCTAGCCTGCTTTGGGGACCCTGCAGATATATCAGCATGGGAAAGAAGGTATAACTCTCCTCTTACTACAGACAGGGAGATATGTCTTTGCCACACAAGCAGAAATCCAGATGCCTGATGCACGCACTGCTGCTTTTAAGACTATCATTTTCACAGTAGCGGAGATCCGAGTTTCAAATCCTGATTAGTCTAACAGGTAACAATGAACACAGCAGTACAACCATGTTCCCCAGCTGGGCACCTCATGTTGTTTCCTATCATTTAACAGCAGGATAAATGAACAGGCCACATTTGTCATTTCTTTTACAGATGAAACAATACAGTACTGCCTCTGAGGCAGTGCGGTGAAAAGAACTCTTCCATAGAATATGAGGTTATAAAGTAGGTTACTGTTACAAGCCATTATACATACTTACAATCTCTATTTGTTTATTTTTTATATAAGAAATATTTCAGGTAATTGTTAAATGTTTACCAAAACTACATACTTTCTCTTAGACTATCCAATTTAGGAAACACGCATACTAAAGTAGTAATATCCATATACTTCATCTTGAACTCATTGTGATGAGATGTCAAAAGGCAGTGTCAAAAGCAGAAATGTTATTGTTGAAGTGTCTCTCAAGATCACAAATACTTATAAGCACAAGAAGGTAAGTTTTTTGCGTTAGTATTGCTACGATTTAAGTGGCCTTGGATGAAAATAGTCCTCTAGGGGCAATAAAGACTTCCACATACCATGTACAAATTATTATAGCTGCAAATAGATGGTGGAGCAAACAGAGAAGAATTATTCCTTTAACAGTATGTACCTGGTCCCCTGTGATTTAGGAAACACAATTGTTCTGCATGGTCTGGAAGATAATGTAGAGGTACTAATGTATTATTCTCATTTAATTATTCTGCTATTCTTGTATTACTGTAATTCAATATGCATTTTTCCCTGAAAGCTAATAGCTTAGTACAGGTAGGGAATTTAATGTGTGTGCTTTTTGCCCTGGAAACTGTATTTTAACAAGAGAAAGACCAACATAAGCCTGAAATTATCTGCAGAAACACAAAAAAAGAATAGGGAAGCACATCAGGGTAGTTTCAAAATTAAATTTTGCATTCTTTCTGAGTTAACTTTCATTTGAAGAATTTGATTACAGTGATGCTCCTGATGAAACTGAAAGAGAAAAGATAAATAGTGTGAAGAGCTGGAGGGAAATAGAGTGATAAAGGATACCGTCCCAGTGATTCAGACTAGTCACTAAAGGCAATTTTTTAAAGTATATTATGATGTAGCCAAATAAATTCAGCTGCAATTTTTCACACATTATTAGGTATAGGTGTTAATGCTAGTAGAGAGATGTTATCCTGATTGGCCAGCACAGTCAAGCAGTCAGAGGGGTAACTGGCGTTATTTAGAACCAAATGGTGCTACCATCACTGGTGAGGACAAAAAGAAATGCAAGTTTAGAAATCAAGCTCCAGTAGCTGCATTTCCTCTTGAAATCAATGGAAGTGTGACTTTAGTGTCGATGTCAGATTTTGACCCCAAGTTAAACTGTCAGTTTGATGAACTTCACTGGGTAATGTGTGTTTGGGAACTGAGTCCCTATGAAGATAAAACGTTTACAAACTCAGAGAACTGTGCATACGTAATGTCTTCATCACCTGAAGCCTGCCTTAGATATTTTTAATAACAGTTTTGTAAAGCATCTAATATATGTATGAATAGCCAAAAGGACTAGGGATTAACTTCTCATATCTGCAAGGGAGACAGTTTGTGTTCAGTGCAACCCCCAAGTGTGAAGTAGGAGATTGAAGGTGAGAACATAAACATCCTAATCCCTGTTCTCGAATATTTTTACTATACAATATCACTGAAGTTCTAAAATGTGTGCATCTAAAGCTAAATACCCAAACCTCTGTTTATGTATTTATAGATTTTTAGATATGCTGTGAGTATCATGGCATACCCGTATCTAGGGACAGAAGGTAAACATCTAAATAAGTATTTAAGTTACAAACCTTATTATGTTTCCCCCCAGTGACCAAAATTACAGGTTTTAGGATGTGAAATTTTGTTGGATTTGTTCTCTTTCTCTTTTTGTGGTTGAAACTCACAATGGAACAAGGTTCATTTGATTTTGTTTTTTGATCAGAGCCTCATTATTAACAAAACACTCATACAGAAATATGAAGGTTTTACCCTGTAATTATTTCAGGACTCACAAAAAGTTCCCATCTGTTAAAAAGATCACAGTGATTGATAACTCAGGAGTAAGCTTCACGCATCTTTTTTCAAGCACAAATTCATTGCCTGATTTAAAGGAATTAAGATATATGTATGAGACTAGAGTTCTTCATAGGCTTTTCTGCTAAAGGCAGTTGACTAAGACATACAGTACAATCTCACAACACTCTACATTTCTACTAAACAGTGGAGTTCTGCTGTACTGTAAGTGAAATAAATCTAAATAAATAAATCTAAATTTTCTCTCCACAATTTTGCTTCGTCCGTATTTAGATGCATTTATTCCTTTCCGCTTTGCATGAAAATATATTTTGCACTGGAAGAGTTCCTATACTCCAGATATAAAATATGTTTTATGCAAATCAAAATTACAGCTGGCCCTCATCACCTTGTTCTGTGTGCTGCTGTTCCTTTCCACACTAAGCAAGGACCCAAGTACTCCAGGAAGAATGGTGTTTTCTTTGCTGGGGAGATAAGTCCCAATCCAGCATGAACAGGGTCTATTAAGTGAGCGGACTAGCTTCTTTTCCAGTGCTGTAGTTTTAAGAGGCTTCTGGGATTTCCAGAGCCGTTGTGGAAAATAAACAGTAAGTATTTTTAAAAAGGAATCTGTGGCCTCATAGTCTGAATCAGACACAGACATCTCTGGAAACTGTTTCATGAACTATCTTTCTGTCTCTCTCGGGCAATATGCTGTACTTAGCTTCTTGATGTTCCGTGAAGCTGAATGGATGGCTGATTAGTACAGCATGACTTTTACCTCTCATTTCGTTTCTATGTCTAGTATTGGCATTGCTCACACACCCCCTTGCAATCCACACCCCCTCAAAAAATGTTCTGACTGAAGCCATAAGGCAGCAATCTCATTCTCAGGCAAGTTTCAGCATCTCCTTATGGTTCTTGGAGAACTTCACATTTCCTGCCAGGCCTAAGTATGGATGGGAGTGTGAGAGTAGGTGTGCAGGACTTTTCAGCCAACCCTGCCTTCAGGAAAAGCTGAGTTAGTCAGAAGTGCAAAGGAACTTCACGCAGTAGGGAGGGCTGAGGGAACAAAGTTGTGCGCAGATGTAGGGTGTGCTGCCGAGAACCCAGCAAAGTAAGCTAGGTTATTTTTATACACATTGTTCAAAGCCTGCAAAAATACACAAGGCGTGACCAGAGTATGCAAAGAAAGTTCAGTTGTTATGAATCTGCTTATATCTGCTTCTAGAAATTCCCATTTCATCTCTTTTTCACAGAGAGCGCTGGCTAAATTTGCAGGTGTTTTTCTTGGTAGCTTAGTTTGGTATCTGATGATTAATTTCAGAAGAACCACTATTCTAGATAAAAAAGAGAGATACAAGAAAATAAACAAGAGAAGTATTAAAAGAAGGACTAAATCATGCTAGCACAGTATAGCTCTTCTGCCTTGAACTGTGGGGACTCACCTAACTTCAGAAAGGATACTATCCTAACCCTGAATTCCCCAAAGACACATTACCTGTGCTACTGTTCTTTTCTTAAAAGAAGCTCTTTTAGACTGTAGTCTGTAGTATTTCTTCTCAGGTCTTCCTTTGTCACGAGAGAGGGTGTAAGCTGGGTGTGGTGTACTTTGAAAACATTAAATTTGTTATCCATATGCATTGTGGGAGGCCCTTACACTGTTGACTGTCATTTTCAATTGAGTTAATGTTCAGCTCAATTTGCATTTATCATTTCTGCTAGGTTCTTTACTCACCTGTCATACTAAATTTGTTACAGAAAAATCCTTTTTTGAATGGAAGTCAAGAAGGAATGTTAGCATTGCTTATTAAGTGATCCAAAGAAGAGCTCTAACAAAGCAAAAACTTGTTAGTAGTTTGCTATCCCTTTCATCCTCATAATATTGGACTGAAAAATTCTGATGGCCAAGAGATGCAGAAAGCAAGAAGTAACCACTTCTTATGCATGTCTTTTAGTAACTCAGGCTATTTAATTTACATATTCACTTACATCTCAATTGGGTCATAAATTCTTTTTACATGTGGCATACTTTATTCAATTGGTTTAAGAGTCATTTATTTGCATATTTTGTCACTTCTATATTTATGACACCATTAAGATCTCAGGGAATTTATAAACCATCAAAATACCTGCTATAAGAACAAAACCTCACAAATCTCTTTTTAAAACAAACTGTTAGGAAGGGTGAAGCCTTATCACTTCTCTATATCCCCAAATAAATGTGAAACAAGGATTTAGTGTCTTCATATCCATTTGACAAAGAAAGCAATCTTTGCACTGCTTCCATTTCTGATATGCAGACCACTCCTTTCCCTAGGTGTGTAGTCCCAGTTGTCTCCGTTTCCAGCTTTGCAAGAGGACCTTGCACCAGCATTTCTCATCTTCCCCAACTGTAACTTGGACGAGAGGTTCACCTGGCACTGGCCAGGCACATCTCCAAAGCCCAGGACTCAAACGATACAAAGGCACCACAAAAACCAGCCTTGGCCTTCCTTCTGACAGCCTGATGTAGCTTTGAAGAAAATTCCCTCAGTCCATAAAAACAGGAAGTAATTCAGAAGTTGTCTTACAGGCACTAATTTTCCATGATTTTTGAATGTATAAAGTATGTAGAAGTGTTTTTAAATGGAGCTTTTGATATTTTCACTCCAGTAAAAGTAAAAAATGAATGAAGACACAGGAATGTGATAACACAGCAAATTTCACACTCTGTTCAATGTATCTTGCTCCTTTGTCCAGCACAGGCTCTCTGGAAAGCAAGAACTCTCCTCTGGCACTGTGTGAAGCAGTGAGCCCTTGCAAGCACAGAGTCCTGTTTTCTTCCTGAAAATTAAACCCCAGCAAGAGGTTTCTGCTAATGTAAAAGTAAATGGAAATAGAGAACTGTCAGATTATGGGGAAGGGACTTCCAGACTTAAGAGTTTTACTATTTGTTCAGCATTTAGCATATGGTTTGGGGATATTTTTCTTTTGTTTTTTGTTTTACAGGAAAGAAAAGGGATGAAGACACAGCAAGGAAGTGATTACTACCAGAATTAAAAAAAATTTCACAAGTTGGTGAAAAGAGAATGGCACATTCTTTTGCAGCACCTTTCAACCTACAGCATGCAAAACCATTCTGTATGAAAAAAAAACCCAAGCAGCAGATAAAGTTCCTGTCCTTCTCTGAACAGAACTGGCACTTCCTCATGCAAACCCGCTTCACAGTTTGACTTCATGTGTAACTCAAATAATACAATTCCTATTGCCAAAGACAGCAGTGCTGAAACAGTAACCCTCAAACAGTTCAGGGGGACATCCTGTGCCTCTCATGAGCAGCGTAAGGCCTGGGACAGGAGGTGACTGCTGTACAATCTAAACCCTCCACTGTGAGAAATAAAGAGCCATTAAGTTCTGGTGATGTTAGTCTCTGGGGATTCAGCTTCATCCACTCCCATCCCATGTAATCTAGGAACATCTGAAGAGCCGCCTGTGATTTACTCACAGTGCACCCCATCACCTCAGCTCTCAGAAATATGAGGTGTGCTCCTAATGGCTTTTGACCATGTGAAGGTTTGAATAAGTATGTTGCAGACTGGGAAGATGACAAAACCACGGCCTAAAATTACCCTACCTTGTTCATTCAACCAATCATAAATATCCTTTGCACAGAGGACTTCCAAAGGGAGTCAACAGAAATGGAATCTGTGTACTTGTGACACCTGCTATGAAAACCACTGAAGCACAACTGGTACAGAAGTAAGTGTCTGACAAAGAGGTGACATAGCTATTACCCGAATAATAATATTTTCCATTCTTCTGGAAATCTTCAGGCAAGGGGTCCATTGAGTTGCAAACAGAGTTGACTAGACACATCTGTCTTTTGACTTTCAAGAAATTCAACTCTCAAGTAATGACTTCGCCAGAAAGCTTTTGCCATATGTTTCTTTTTCATGTAAATATATAACCATAGGATAATTCAGGTTGGAAGGGACTTCTGGAGGTAATCTATTCCAAGTCCTGCTCACAGCAAAACCAGTTCTGTGCTCAGACCAGGCTTAATGCTTTTGGATCTTGTAAATCTCTGAGAATAGAGACAGAAACAACTGATCTGGGCAGCCTCCTTCTGCTTGGC
>Ga0181612_112784_pt1 | contig 11274 bp, 4 predicted proteins | sample HoacroProtozoa21_FD_119630 | JGI IMG/M metagenome (GOLD analysis project Ga0181612, IMG submission 119630) | Hoatzin crop microbial communities from Cojedes, Venezuel. Combined Assembly of Gp0051906, Gp0051904, Gp0051908 | reverse complement strand
CACGCAGGCAGAAAAAGCCAGTGGGCAAAGGCCAGAGCACTTCCTTCCTAACACTGATTATTCAGCTCTCAAGGGCACTGTTTCAAGAACATATAATAAATGCAGTAAACAACACCAGACTGCTGCACCAAATTTTTTCTTAAGTCTGTCAAAAGCAAGACATTACGTTCCCTTTTGCACTTTTTGCAACTGCCAGCTCCGTATTGTCTCCAAACCCAGAACTCTTCCCATTCAGCACGGCAGCTACACGCGGTTCGCCTCACACTGTCTGTACAGAGTAAAATACACCCCTGTCAGCTCACTTCTGGGTGCGCTCTGCCAGTTATCTTCACAACCTATGATTTCTGCTATGTCCTGAGAGTTATATGTATATGATGCTGTAATTATCAACTCTTTCCTCCTTTTGCACTTTAATTTGAGGTCTCAGATGTCATTCATTTGGCTCAGAAGAAGCCTCTCTCTACAGCAAGGTTTCTGTTTTTCCCACACTCTGCACGGTATTCAACTGCGAGAACTAGGCTCACAAGTATTCCACAGCTCACAATGTTCTGTCCCAGTTAAACATTTTTATATGCGATTTAAAAGAAAAACAAAACTGGTTATAATCCCCATACATAGATTTGTACCTTGTCCTAATGTCATTTGCTTCTCTTGCGCAGGTTTTTGCATGACATCCTTCTAGTCAATAAAAAGAGGTCAGTCAATGGAAGTAAGAATAAGTGTGCCTCAAAATATACATAGTCCAGCAGTCCATGAGACTGTCACAACCAATACTTACAGGTACTCTTCCAGTCACCATAACACCATGGCCAGGACACACAGTTAAACTGGGTACGGTATTTTTCCTTCAATCCCCTAATCTCTGCATGCCTCTGAGGAATGGACAGCATGACTTCAGCCAAAGGATGGAAGCTCCCTCTTAGTCAAAAAGGTTCTGTAACAATTTCTAACCCATGTAAGCAAAGACTGTACCCCAGAGTCATTCCACTAGGGATTTAGACCCTACCAGATCTACTTGATCTAGCCACTGCTAAAACCGGACATACTGCAAAAACTGTGAAGAAAGCACTCAGTGAGTCCAGCCCTCTCTAGCAGCAAGGCAGCCTTTCAGCAGGATTTTCTGGGAACATGGTTTTAGATGCTGGCATCACAGCTCCCTAAGTGAAATACCTGAGGTTTGAAAATTAGTTGAAAAGTCTCTCCAAAAGAGTAGGCTGTAAGCCAAGCAAGCACAGGTGAAATATTAACTGATGCTGCAAGCATCATTTTAATCTGCAGGTCACATACATACAGAAAGTTTTGTTTACCTGGTGAAACCAGAAGATGGATAGATGGGTTTCAAAATTACTGTTATTGTTATTATCAACAACAGCAATAACAACTTAACATGTAAAAGGTACTTGGATTTCTAATCCGTAGCATCCTCAACACCAACACGCTGAGAGAGTCAGAATAGGGTTCTCCTGTAGTTTCATTTAAGAATAAGATACAAAAATCCACCATCCTGATGCTGAGGTTTACAATTTGTAAGCCTTATAGTCAGTATAGACATTATACGCCACACTATTTGGGATACATTCTAGAAAACAAATAGCTAAGCTAAATATAGGACACACGTAAGGAACTATATGAGCTCAATGCGAAGATCTTCCTTCACCACTGAGCGATACATCCTTTTTTGTCACTGCCAGAAACCGCAGTCACTACTGCTACATTAGTCATTCAGCCTCTGCCTTTTTACATGCAAAAGACTCAGCAAAGAAAAAGGACACAACATGAGGCTACACCAGGTCCCTATAAGGACTCCTCATTCTTCAACTGTTCTTCTCTATACTGAATCTCTGAACCATCACAATTTTTTCATTTAGAGCTTCCAGAAAAGTAATAAAAAAAACCACACCTCAGAAAAAAAGGCAATAACCAATAACCCATCTTACGAACAAAACAGTAACACTTTACTGGCCCTCCTTTGCTAAGTAGTTTGATTTTTATATTAAGAACTTATCTTCAATAGAAGCACGATGAAGTAAACAGTCACTATGTGTCTTGCTGAACACCCTGAACATTTCTGCAGCTCCTACACTCTTATTGGATCAATATTTAGTCTACAAGAAAAAGCATACATGAAAAATAGCTTACACAGAGCATGCACAAGTCATGTGGAGGGCGAAAATGCATAGCCTTTGAAAAGTATTAGAATTCCTTATAAATTTTTTTCAGCATGATTTTTTTGTGTTTTCTGTTTAAAACGTAGCTTACAGCAGAATCATCCCCCTTCAAATAAGAAAACAGTATTAATATTTGGATCAAGTGAGATTTAACTATAAATTCCTCTGCATTCCAGAATCCAATTATCCCCTTAGCTAAAAGGACAGTATAAGGGGTGAAGTGGGGGTGGGAAAACACCTATGTCATCTGATTTCTAAATTTTACCTTCTGAACCAAGGGCAGTCAAATTTCTCAGCATCTAGGAGAATGTGATCCACAGCTCAATGTCCAGCTTGCCAGTTGATTTTTTTTTTTAAATCTGCAAGTATTTTCAGAAGAATGTTTTCAATGCACTCTGATTTTCATAAAGACCACAATATGAAAGTAATTAGAAGTGTAAATCTTCCAGTGACACCAGTAATATTTTTCAGCTTTCTATTTTTAGGGTGTCTTGGCAAGGTTTCCTCTCTACTCCTGGCTCACAGTTTCTGCATAATCGCCCAAACTGCCAACAGGATTTTAGAGGAGGCATGCCTTGGGGCAAGTTTTTTCTGACTTATTACAGGAAGGGCAAAATGTGATTCTCCCTCCACTGTTAGCCAAAAACAGAGGTTCAAAGAATTTTCAAGAATCCAACTGCCAGCAGTCCATTCATCTGTGTCAAATCCCTAGGAATTCACGCTTACTCAAGGCAGGATCCCAGCTTCATCCCACAAACTCCCAACACAAATCTTTCTTCTCAGTAAACACAGACTGAAAATGCACTTTCATATTTCCCCTGTCAGTGTCTGACAGGTATAAGCCCGGTTTCAGTTTCCAGTCACATCTGATATACAAACGTGTTAAAGGCAATAATTCAATTCAGTAGATCTTTAGCTTTAAAAAGTTATGGTGATAATTGATGAAAACACTGAAGACAGCACTCAAATGCAACTGCAGGGGTATTAACAAGGATTCTTGTTGTGTATTTATTCTTTGCTTTTATTTTTTTTGTGACAAAGTGTAACAGATTACTTTCTTAATGAAAACTTATACAGTATGTGGAAGCAACACAGATAATACGTTTATATGGAAGTTATTAAATCCACAGTGTATTTCGTAACAGCTACCACTTCAAAATCTTTTGTGCGCAATCTTGTAGCAAGGTTAATCAATTCTCATCCTGTTTTCTCATTCTCACCATGCTTTAACAAAAAAGATTATATTTTTAAATCTTGTGAGCCAGTCCTTTGCAGCTAACTTTATCCGAGTTGGAATTAAAAGGAGTTTAAAATAATTTAAACTAAAAACCCTGTTCTCTGGTGAGTTCCACGTAATTTATCTTTCCATCTAATGCCCTCTGACATTTCTGAAACCAGTTCAGGTTTGCTAAATTTTTGAATGACATTCCAATGCTGTTACACCGACAACTTCAACCCAGCTGCAAAACCCAAGCAGCAGCAAGCACTGCTGGAATCTCAGCCAGAGCTGCCTAAGGCTCAGCTTCCACCCTTCTAGAAGAGCCTCTGCCTTTTGAGATGGGGGCCATCCACAATGAAACCAAGCACTTGGTTCTGGTCAATTAACTCTACACGTTAGTGAATATTGATTATCAATGGCCTTTCAAGATGGATTGCAAGGGAGAAATAAGATTAATAAAAAAACGTATTTTTGCTTTCAAAACAGTATACTTCCATTTCTCCCCATGTGGATGTTCAGTGCATTCATTAATCCCAGTCAATAAATTAAAAACATAATCCTTTTTTTCTGTGGAGAAAACAGCGAAGTGTCATGGTTTGGTGACACAGAGGCTACACCATCACTTTTTTTGAGGGTTCTGCTGCTTTTGTCTAGACCTCCCGTCTTGAGAGTGTTCATGCCACATGCATAAATGCATTCCTAAATAGGAATTTGTTCCAAATGAGGGCTGAGGAAAGAAAAGCCATTCCCACACTGTTCTGACATGGTTCCACTCTGAAGAACAGTACAGCTTTTGCCTTCAGATCACTGGTTTTAAGATGCTGCAACCCCAAACTCTAAAATCCTGCAGGTTTTGTTAAGTTTGAGCCAACAGATTCTCTTCTTTTCCCAGGTGGGGACGCACTGAACGCAACTAAAGCTACCCAGAAGTCAATGGGAATTAAGTTAGTACTGACTCAGGGAACAGTTATAGATCAAGTGTCTCATAATCAGTTAATAGAAGACAGGCTTTTGTGTCAGTGACCACGAACCTCAGCCCCCTCCTATTACAACCTATTACGCAAATTACAACCACAGGACCTCAGGGCAACGGACCAGCCACCAGACTTCCCTCTGCACGAGTTCAGTCCTCCTCAAGTTAGCACTGCCACTGGTGCCCTGGCGCTGGAAGAGCTGAGTGACATGTTATACTCACCACCATTATTTTCACATGAATATAGTTCTTCTTACAGTGCCCATCAAAAACACTCATGCACAAAGTAGCACCTTCCCTTGCTCAAGCACAAAGGCAAGAAAAAAACGTTCCAAATACCTTAAGGTAAGGCTAAAAATACAACCCTTTATTTAACCACCCACCCGAATTACGGCTGTATGAAATCCAGGTCAGAATCCCCAGGCTGAACCCAGTCGTCTTCTGTAGCTTCTTTCTTTCTCACATCTGCGTGCGTGCAGGCACATCCCCATGCCTAGGTCCTGGTGCCACTGTGCATACGCTTAAATGAAGCCCTTGGACCACTGCTTTCCAGACCACAGCATCATCAGTCTGTCCCTGAAGCACCATACTGAACACATGCCCTGAAAACCCATGAACTGATATTGCAATAAATCTACAGAAAGCCTTCATAAATCATATGGGGAGCCTTTAAGGACAAAGACCCAAATGGTTTTAATTTCCCCTCTAAGTGATAGCCATAGTTAATACCAGATTTGGCAGGAAGCAGGCATTCCATGCCCGTTGGGCTTATACAGACATGAAAAAGAGTTTACGTTTGACATTTGCTTTAAAAACATAATAAAAACCTTTTGCTCCCAAACTTGCATTAGTTCCTGAGAGTCTATTACTTTAAGAAAGCATTTCTTGGCTCCGATTGCTTGGACAACTGACAAAAAAGCATTAGGAGTAGGCTCTTTGTCAGTGTTCTGTAGCGGGATGACAGAGAACAGGGAGCAACAGAAACAAGATGCTGAACAGCACATTCGTTCTCTGTCCCCCTTACAACTGTTTTTGATAAATAAGAAGTGGCTTATGACATCAAGCTCCGATTCATCGCTGGCAGCTCTCCATCAATTAACAGAAAGGAAAGAATATAGAGTATTTCCACGTCTCGCCCCAATTCTCTCCACTTGTTTTCTCCCTGAATGTCACACATGTAGCCATCGGCCTGATGTCCCAGTGGCACAGCCGAACAGCATGGCAAGTATTGGTAACAGTGAAGTTCCAAAAGCAACAGCCCATTTTCCATCAGCTGCCAGACAGGTAACGGAGGCCTAATGCCTCCACAGTGTTAGTTGCTTCTGGGGTTGTTAGATGCATCTGGGGTAGGTCAGGGTAGCAACGGTTTGTGGATGACAGTCTTCTCAGAGCAGAAGGTACGAGGGCCAAGGCCAAGTTGTGAGAACAGGAAGCAGCAGTTTAATAGAGCTCTTGCAAGTCCCACAGTCAAAGCATAACCAACGTGGTCCCTCCATCCTGAAATCTATATGGGCACCAAGAAGATACATCTTGCTCTACGTGTCACAGCTCCTGAAAAAACGGCTGACCACACCGTGTATAAGGCAGCATATATAAAGGCATAGTTCAACTGCTAAAAATCGTAACCTAAGGAACAGCTCTGAGGTGTGCCCCAGATCCATCATGATCATGACTTATTGCTTTGTGTTGCATTACTTAAAATTAATACACCAGCAGTTTAGCCATATGGTCAAATACATTCTGGGGTTCACAAGTAACTTGAGATATGAATAACAACCAGTGTGGGCATGTGAATACATTCACACATGTACTCTCACATGTATACATGCAGATTATGTGCTGCATTTTGTAAAAATACCTGTCTTTTTTATAAACCCAAACTCTTGCTACAGAATCTGCTCATATTCATACCTGTGAATAAAGCTGCAAGTAGGATTATCATTATAACTTAAATGTTCAAGAAGTGACAGAGAAGTCCTAGTTTTGGTGACTTTGAACGAGATCTGGGACATAAATAAATTTTCTTAAAGCCCCCAGGTCCAAAAGGGCTTTAGAAAACAGTAAGTCACCTCAAGGTGACTCCTACATTCTCAGCTCTCCTTACATTACCAGTTGGCTGAGACTGGAAGCCGTAATGGGATGGAATAGGGGTTGGCCCTTCCTGAGAGAGGGAGTAACTTTCATGACCAGCTGGACCAGGGTCAGCAGGAAGATCTACAAACCAAGAAGAGTGGCACTACAAATCTGTGGATTAACAGAAGTATTGTCAGGGAACAAGGCATACTCAAAGCTGGTCATCACATGGGATTTGGGAATGAAATCTATTTTCGAAAGCCAGTTCAGAAATACCAGACTGAACCACCTCCTGACCATCATGATCCAAAGTGGTCCTTCTCGACTTACCAAGCTCTTGAGGTTTGATAAGAGCCCTTACAAGAAAATGTACTGGATGGATGATAATAAGTAAGAATCTCAAAGACTTTCAAATAAACTTTGCTTTACCCTACCCTACCTAAAGACTTCTTCCTTGACTTTTCTGTATGTGTTGTAAAATGAAACATGCCAGGAATGAACAAGAGCACCTATTCACTTCAGTTAGCTCTGGCTTCATTGAACTTTTTCTCCCCAGAACTGGAACAGCTCTGATAAACAAGTTGCAGTTGACTCTCCAAAAAATTTCACATATATGTTATTTATGATAACTGGAACATCTATTTATGCCCTTAATCCAAAAGGAAAGATCTACAAAACAGTGGTATATGGCTTTAATTGCAATGACTTGATAAGAATAAAACAAATAGCCAAGAACCCTTACTGGAGAAAGCAGTTAATGGTTAAAGACTGATTAAAAGAGAATTAAAAAAATTGAAAGAGAATTAAAAGAGGAAGACTGATGGTTAAAGCACAGATAAACTAAAGTTAGAAGATCTGTTACAGGCTGTGCTACCAAGACTTTTCTGTTAAGTGTCTTTTCACCATTCAATTTATTTCATTACAGCCAAGATGAAGAAGTGCTGTGTTGTGACAGAGACAACAGAAAAACTGCAAAATTAGAATCAAAATAACAACTTAAAAATTTGCATACTTTTTACAAGTGACATCTGAGGTTGTCATTCACTACATCTGAAAAGTAACCTCTATGACTTTACACACAAGTTTTATTTTGGATATGTTACTAATTTTGAAGGTAGAGGTATTCTCAACAATCATCCAAACAGAACTTTTAATTAACATAACTGTTTTAGACATAAAGCATAAAAGTGTACATATACACTTCAGGTGATTCTCATACTTATTCTTGCTGTCCTTCTGTGATGATAAAATTTGCACTGTGCCTTCTGGGCCAACCTTCCTTTCCCATTTCATCTTATAACTAGCAGGCCATTGAACAAGAAAACAGGGTTTCATAAACACACCCCATAGTAATTCTCCAAGAAAAATCAGCTACCAGCTAAGTAGAATAATAATTTCAGACTCAGAAATTGATGAAATAGTAGGGCAGAGACTGCACAGAATGCTAGACAACAAATGCAAGAAATCCTGGACTATTTTCATGCCTTTTTGTAAGGACAAAAACATTATTCAAGTTCTAAATGGATAAGCTACCAAACAGCGTCTCACAATGCCTTCAGTTGTCATAAAGAGGAGTCAAACTCCTCTCCCCACCATCTTGCAAGGAACTACAGAGGGCATAAACTAAGACAAAACTAATCTCACCCCCTCACACACACTGAGAAATACCTAGCACTGGGTATACACTCAGCACTGGGCACACGCTTACATTTTACATTCACACTGTGTTTACTTGAGTTAGTGTGGCAAAATCATGTCTAGCTGGAAAATCTAATCCTGCTTCTTTTGGCCCTTTATGTATTAAAAACAGAGCAGGCTGAACAAAAAGTTAGTGCACTGCTGTCTTCTATTCATCCATTTTTAAAAGAAGGACACTTCACATTCAGAGGTTTCTGGGCTACACGGAAGAGAAAGGTTTTTCCCAGAAGTGGTCAACTGCAGAAAGTGGCAGGTCACATAAAATGAATCCACAGCATGAAGGCAGCTGCAACATCCAGCCACTGGGACTCCCTCTTGTCGTGTACAATGTACCATAGCCTCCTCTCTAATGGTCAAATCTAGACAGTGGGAATTCACATAAATGAAGCATGAGTACAGCATGTGACTTTACAGAGTTTCTTGCAAGCGGTTTAGCTGGCTTCTAACTTAAAACTCCTTTTGCTCCCTTGGTCCCTCCCACATATGCCTCCCCATCCCAGCCCATATATAAGAAGGTTAATATGAAGAATATTGTTAACTACCACCCATGCTAAAGATGAAAAAGCCCCCTGAAATCCAAGTTTAATTTTTCTGCAGGGTATTTATAGTTTAACTGCCAGGGCACTCACTATATCCTGTATAATTTATTTCCTGGGTAAGAGGTATCTTCACTCGCCTGGAGTTTTGGAGCAGTTGTTATCAGCTTTGTATCAGACTGAATCAGGATTCTTACATCTTATTTAGGTGCTTTATGCTGCACCAGTAGTCTCTTACAGTGCTGTAAGAGATCCACAAAGAGCTGAGTTCGGCACTGAAAGCTTTGTTGCTGCAAGAGCCATAGAATCAGACTCCAACTCAGCAACCAGATGTTTAAAGCAGGGCCTGTATTATACACCAACAACTAAGCATGTTAAAATATGAAATACCAGGGTTAAACAAGTGAAAATCTGTACTGGATACATCACAGATACAGTTTCACACCTAAGCATCAAGTGATCTATGTAACCACCTTAGGGGAAAAAGGAGGGCAGTGGGCAAGAAAGTTGTTTTTGTAAGGGCATCTGAGAGGATGCAACAAAGCAAAAGGAAATACCAAGTAGTTATCTCTTCAGAGGAAAATATAAGATGCTGTAATGATCAGTGCTGTTATGTCTGGGGAGGAGGGGTAAATTTATCATGACCAGCACCACACATGGGTCACTGGGGGATTAAACGTTCCTAAACTTTAATTCAGTAAAATATCTTTAAAATTCATTTTTTATTTCTAGAGATGTCAAGATCACATGAGCCTGTAAGCATTTTATTGTATAGGAACAGGCTAAAGAAACTGCTGAATGTTCAAGTGCTTTGTTGAATGAAGAACCCTGTGCTGGAGCCAAGTACAGATTCAACCATTGCAGAGTCATGATGATTCCTCAACGTCTTACACAAGTAGAGTAGAGTGGAGCAGGAGGGGAAATGCAGCTACCATTTTACTTGTTCATGAGAGAGGCCGAGACTGCTCAGGCACCAGTGCTGCTCAAGCATTTGTTACAATCAGCAGGAGCTATTGGAGAGCCAAGGGATCTGAATCAGCCCCAAGGTCAGGGGGAAGGACCAGCAGGAATGACGGAGAAATAGCAAAAAGCATCACTCTCATTCCACATACCACAAAAGAACTCATGTGTTTTGAATAACAATTATTATAATTTAATCATTGGTTTGGATGATTAAACAACATGTATCAGTGACAAAACTGTGATCTGAACCGTCTGTGCAAAGAAACAGCTTTATGAAATGGCTGGGTGACTGAAAATTATTTAATCTCCTTGCTTTTAACCAGCTAGATTTGAAGCAGATTGTACCTACTTATATTCAACACATTCATTTCTCCTCCACTGTCCTCTGAGACTTTATTCTATCAGTTTTCTGGATAACTAAAGACTGGCCAAGATCCAGGAAACTTCCCTATGTAGATTAAAAAAAAAAAACAACAAACAAACAAAAAACCAAAAAAAAACCACATCCACCACAGAACCAACAATAAATTTTCTTTTAGAATAATGCAATTTAACATTCAGTCTGTGGGAAGAAACAATTCTGAAATTATAAAGCAACAGCAATGTTCAAAGTAACCCACAAACTCTAAAAAAAAAAAAAAAAATTGTTTTCTATTGTAAATTTCATGGGAAAGTTGCTCATCTGACGGGATGTCACTTGAGGGCAGTAACTGAGGCATTTTGGGGAACTTTCTCTTTCCTACTATTCCAGAAGGAAAAAGTTTTTTTAAATCCTTCTTTGCTTATCAGTTCCTCTAAGAAATTATTTTTGTTAAGTTTTGAAGCTGCATTTATTTTTCTAAATACAACTTTACTTCCATTTTGCTGAAAACCACTATAAACTGGATTAAAATGACTGAAAACTATCCAACCCATTTTCCACAGGACGTATCATAGCTGTCAGACAGAAGGCAGGACACTGAAGTGAGGATGACATTCTTTCCAGTAATAGCCATATGTTTCAATGTACTTCACCTGTCTGAGACCACTTGGAAACCTAACAGATACAGCAGTTAAAACTGCTTCGGGTTTTTGAAAAGCTTTTTCCTTTCCTTGGTCATTAAAAATATGACAGACAACTTGCACTTAAGGAACTAGACATTATGCTGAAGACCTTGAAAAGAACTCCAGACGCATACTGTTATGTAGTCCATATTAGGGTAGCTTGGACTTTCCCCAGTATTCTCATATACTAAATAACATTAGCAACAGGGACATCATTACATGAATTAACCTGATTGGTTAAATAATAATAATGGAGTGAGAACAAGGTACATACTCTAAGGGATTTCCCATCTATGATAATAAAAATGATACCACTTTCCTCCAGAATGTATTAATTACATGAAAGAACACATTTATTAACAAAAGGGTGATTGAATCAAGCTTCTTGAACAGGGCTTGATTAATAATGCCCCCGCTGGCTGGGTCTTCTACAGTTGTCATCATCTTTGCCTGCAATCTGCACAGAGGACCTAGCGCTGGCAAAAAAAAAATATATTCCTAAGGATTCTTGTTGTTTTATTCTGACTTTTCTGTTGCATAACACAATACAAGGAAATGATGCTAAAGACTTGTGAGTTTGTGGGCATTTTGGACCAACAT
>Ga0181612_108252_pt1 | contig 11274 bp, 7 predicted proteins | sample HoacroProtozoa21_FD_119630 | JGI IMG/M metagenome (GOLD analysis project Ga0181612, IMG submission 119630) | Hoatzin crop microbial communities from Cojedes, Venezuel. Combined Assembly of Gp0051906, Gp0051904, Gp0051908 | reverse complement strand
GTTCCGCCGTCTGCCAGTGTACACCATTCGAATCCATAATTGTGCGAAGCTTTCCGAGAAATTCCGCATTAGCGTCATTGGAACCGCTCTTACCACCACGACCGGTAAATTTGTTAAAACATACACCGCGCCCAAGGTAAGCTGAATTCTTTTTCTCAAAAGCAGAGCTGTACAACGGGTCATATCCAGCACTGACATCGCAGGAAAGCATCCGGCTGTTCTGTAGCGCTCTGCGAACCTTCAACTCGCTGTATTCGCCCATCAGGTCAAAAAGCTCCGCAACGGCATTCTCCAGATAATTCGCCTGCATTCCGGTCGCTCCAACGCTACCGATTTCCTCTTTGTCCACGAACATGCCGCAGCAGGTATACGCCGGTTCGCCCTCAATCCCTTCAATCGCCTTTAACTCAGCAAAAGCACATACACGATCATCATGTCCGTATCCGAGAATCATACTCCGATCCAGTCCGAAATCCCTGGCTTTTCCGGCCGGCACAACTTCTATTTCAGCGGAAAGAAAATCTTCTTCCTCAATCCCGTAATTTTCTTTTAAAATGGTCAGCAAATTCGCCTTTACAGCATCCTTTTCTTCGTCTTTCAAGGGCTTTCCGGCCAGAATGACATCCAAATCCTCGCCCTTCACGCCTTCGGACAATTTCTTGCCCATTTGCTCCTGAGCTAAATGAATCAGAAGATCGCTGATGCCAAAAACGGGATCATCCTCTTTTTCACCGATATCAATTTGTACCTTCGAGCCGTCTTTTTTGACGATCACGCCATGAAGTGCCAACGCGCGCGCAACCCACTGATACTTTTTAATTCCACCGTAATAATGCGTATCACCATATGCAATATCCGAGTCCTCATAAATAGGATTCTGCTTCAAATCCAAGCGGGGCGAATCAATATGAGCTCCGACGATGTTCATCCCTTTCTCAAGCGACTCTTTGCCGATATGAAAGGAAAGAACAGCTTTTCCCATCCGATCCACATATACTTTGTCACCGGGGCTCAACTTCTGTCCGGTCTTCCGTGCATCATCCAAAGAAATGTATCCGTTCTTTTCCAGTCTGGCAATAATTTCCCGGTTCCATTCACGTTCCGTCTTGCATCTGCTCAGCAAATCTTTATAATCTTCGCCGATCGAAAAAACATCACCGCATTCCTTTTCATTGTACTCCGTCCAGGCATTAACCCTTTCCATATCTGTTTCCTCCTTTTATATTTAGACTCAGGCTTTTTGATGAAACTGATATCCGCATTTCGCGCAGGTGATAAATTTATCCCCGCACCCGCGGTTTAACCTGAGCAATACCCTGCATTTAGGACACCGAAAATACTTGTATACTTTCCTGTTTTTGCATCTCAGGACAAACTGTCTGAATGATTTTGAAACCTTACCGTAAAATTCCAGATACTTGCGATTTTCCCGGCTTCTGGTGTCAATTTTCCTTGACATCATACGGCAGATCGTAATGATATAAAGCAGAAAGCCGAGCAAGGATAAAAATCCCCAACCGAATATACCGGATACAATCGTCAATGCCAGCGCACTCATCAGCGTGAACATACCCAGTTCATCCTGGCCGTAACGTCCACTCATCCATCTGCTGAAATAATACTTCACCCGGGTCAGAAAATTCATTTTATTTCCTTCCTTATTGAAAATACTCACGCATACATTCAACCAAAAAACGCGTCAGGCTGAAACCACACATTCTAATCAACCTAACCGCATATCAATATAAATCACTTTTAAAAACAAATCAATATTTTATATTTCAAATTTATAATAACGTAATACTTTGCATTTTTTGCGTCTTTAAATCCTTCGCACTGACGTGAACCACACCGCTCGTATCAATTTCAAATGTCACCTCAATCTGCGGAATGCCGCGAAAAGCCCGTCGAATCCCTTCCAACCTGAATTTCCCGATGGATTGATTTCCGGACGCTGTGTCACTGTCACCCTGTAAAATATTGATATCAACTTTGGTTTGAAAATTGGTTGCCGTTGTAAACACTTGCGAATGATGACATGGTAAAGGCGTATTCCTGGGAATCATCTGAGCAAAAACATCATCTGCTGTTTCAATACCCAATGGCATCGGGGTCGCGTCAAAGCTTCTCCTTGCTTCCATTCCGGAAGTAAGTCCAGCGAAAGCGACACAGGTCTTCGACCGATCCGAATTAACGCCAAACGCTTCTGACATAATGCTTCCTCCAACCCAACCATGATACTAAGGTACAATCAAATTCTACCTCTTGAATCTTAAGGTTAAAGGAACGTTTTGTGATAATCAGTTGAAAATTAATTATGAATATTTCTTTTCCTCTGTCAGTGATCACCTTCAATGGTTGCAATAAAAGCAGATTCCAGATCATCTTTTTCTGCCATCATCTGCGTAATCGGCGCATCAATGAAAACCATGGAATGAAAGATTTGATCCGTCAAAAAACCTCTTTCATCTTTTTCAGGACAGCTCACCCGCACTTCAACAATCCCTGAGGATTGACCAGGAAGAACTTCAACTTGCGTAATCCCCGGAATTTTTCTGATTTCGGCCAACAGTACAGCTTCTTTCGCCCTGACACATAAACGAATCCGAATGTTTCCCCCATCTCCCGATGCCTTCAAATCAAACGAACGAATCAATTTTCCGCCATCAAGAATCAAAACCCGGTCGCATAATTGCTGTACTTCACTTAAAATATGACTGGAAAATAAAATGGTATGATCCCGTCCCAATTTTTGAATGAGTGTCCTGATTTCAACGACCTGCATCGGATCGAGTCCAACGGTCGGCTCATCCAAAATCATAATTTCCGGATTCCCGCACAATGCCTGTGCAAACCCGACTCTTTGACGATACCCTTTACTGAGATGACCAATCACTCTGTCTTTCACATCTTCCAATGCGCAAACCCGCAAAATTTCGTTGACATGATTCTTCTTGGATAAAGAGACAACATCCCTCAAATCACACACAAAATTCAAATAATCCCAAACCGTCATCTCATCATACAATGGCGGCTTTTCCGGCAAATAGCCGATATGTCTTTTACATTCACGCGGAAACTTCACCAAATCAAGCTGATTCACCCGGACAATTCCGGTATCCGGCGGAAAATATCCGGTCATCAAATTCAGCGTTGTCGTCTTACCGGCGCCATTCCGACCAAGTAAACCAACAATCTGACCTTGATCGATCTGAAAAGAAAGATCCTGTACCCCAATGGTATTACCATATTTTTTTGTAACATGTTCCAGGCCGATCAACCGACTCACCGCCTCTCTTTATCGCCGCATTAGCGAATCAGTTTCGCTGATCATTCAGAGGATTTCAAAATCACATTTTCTGTTCCAAAATAATCCCTTAAATTTTTCAGACATTCTTCATTTCCGTCAAACCAAAGTTCAAAGGGGCTCAGCAATGTTGTTTTCTCCTCCGGGATAAAATAATAAACGGGAATATTCCCTGAATGTCCTTTCATTAAATCTTTTGCCTGATCCAATGCGGAGCGGCTGATCCGAATGAAAAGTTTTTCCCGGGCTTTTGTTGCGTTTACAGAATCCGGAACACGCGAATCTTTTTCCGCCTGACCGTTCTTTTCCTCTTTATTCCATTGATCAATAGGAGTGATACTCTCCATAATCACCTTAGGCGCCTCTTCTTCACGAATACTGAGTCTTCCTTTCAGAACAGCAATTTGATCTTCCTTCAGCATACTCTGATATTTTTCAAATACCCGAGGAAATACAAGACATTCAATTTGTCCGGAGAGATCTTCAAGCGTTACAAACGCCATATAATCGCCCTTTTTAGTCGCTTTTCCTTTGATCCCGGTTAAAATTCCTCCGATTGTGACAGAAATTCCATCCTGACTGATTCCTCCATCCTCGCGGTTAACGATTTCTTCAATCGTCGCTGTGGAATAAGGCAGTTTCGCCAAAATCTGACGCCATTCATCGAGCGGATGTCCGGACATATAAACTCCCGTTGCCTCTTTTTCCATCTGAAGCTTCGCATGAGCGCTGATATCCGGTAAATCCGGGTATTTTCTGCCAACAGATGCCATGGAGCCCGCAGAGGAAGGATCAATCATTTCAAACAGGCTCATCTGCCCTTCTACATTTTTTCTTCGACTGATCTGATTCGCATCCAGCGCTGCTTCATAGCTTTTCAACATTTGTGGCCGATTGGCTCCCATGCCATCAAACGCACCGGCTTTAATCAGGCTTTCCACCACTCTCTTGTTACACTCCGCCGGATCGATCCGTTGACAGAAATCAAACAAGTCAATATATGCATTTCGTTCTCTTTCACTCACAATCGCCCTCGCGGCATTTTCTCCAACCGCCTTGACAGCGCCGAGCCCGAACAAAATCACACTCTGACCGTTTTGTTGATTCACCGTAAATTTCCAACGGCTATGATTGATATCAGGTGGCAAAACCGGAATTCCCCTCCCTCGGCAATATTGAATATATCCGGCAATCTTTCCGGGATTACCGTAAACACTGTTCAGAATTGCCGCCATTAACTGAACGGGGTAATATCGCTTCAGCCATGCCGTTTGCATAGCTACCACACTGTATGCCGCAGCATGCGATTTATTAAATGCATAACTTGCAAACGAGATCATTTCATCATAGATCTCATTGGCTATTTTTTCAGAAACTCCGTTGCGCACACAGCCCGGAACTTTAACTGTACCATCCTCATCCGTCAATCCATGAATAAAAATTTCCCGCTCGGCCTCCATTACCTTGTGCTTCTTCTTGGCCATAGCTCTCCGTACAAGGTCACTCCGCCCGTAACTGTATCCGGCCAGATCGCGTACAATTTGCATCACCTGTTCCTGATACACCATGCATCCGTATGTCACATCCAAAATCGGACGCAACTTCGGAGTTTTATAAACAACACTCTCCGGATTTTGTTTGCCGGCAATATATCTTGGAATTGAATCCATAGGTCCCGGACGATAAAGTGAAATTGCGGCGATGATATCCTCAAAACAATTGGGTCTCATGCTCGTCAGGAAAGAAGTCATACCATTTCCTTCCAATTGGAAAACCGCTTCAGTATCACCCCGGCAAATCATGTCATATACTTCGGGATCATCCATCGGAATATCTTCGGGCTTCATTTTAACGCCGACTTCACGCATCATATCCAGCGTATCCCTGATTACCGTCAGCGTCCTCAGGCCCAAAAAGTCCATCTTCAGCAAACCGAGTCTTTCGATTGTACCCATCGGATACTGAGTTGTAATCACTTCATCATTTCGCTGAAGCGGAACATACTCCGTCACAGGCTTACCGGTAATCAAAACACCTGCCGCATGTGTCGACGCATGCCTCGGCATTCCTTCCAGAGTCATGGCCGTTTCAATCAATTTTTTCACCTTGGGCTGTTCATCTGTCATTTGTCGAAGCATCGGACTGAGGGTCAATGCTTTATTCAGTGTCATACCTAAATCACCGGGAATTGCTTTTGCGACCGCATCCGTTTCCTGATAGCTCATTCCCATCACGCGCCCAACATCCCGGATCACCCCTTTGGCAGCCATTGTACCGAAAGTAATAATCTGGCTCACATGATCCGCCCCGTATTTCCGGGCCACATAATCGATCACTTCCTGACGTCTTTCATAGCAAAAGTCCACATCAATATCCGGCATAGTTACCCGTTCCGGATTCAGGAATCTTTCAAACAGTAGCTGATATTTCAACGGATCCAGCATCGTAATTCCCAAACTGTACGCGACAATCGATCCGGCACCGCTGCCTCTTCCGGGGCCGACCATGATTCCCTGGGATTTTGCATAATGAATAAAATCCCAAACAATCAAAAAATAATCCACAAAACCCATCTGGATGATTGTGTTCAATTCATATTCCAGACGTTTCCAAGGTTCATCATCTTTTCCGGCTTCGGGATACAGGCGTTGAAGCCCTTCCGCACATAAGCGGCGAAGCATTTCCTCGGATGTTTCATCCGTCGGCACCGGATATTTAGGCAATCTTGTTTTTCCGAATTCAAAAGTTACATTGCATCTTTCAGCGATCAAAGACGTATTGTCGATTGCCTCGGGAATTTCTTTAAATAATTCCCGCATTTCTTCTTCACTTTTGACATACAACTCCCTGGTTTCCATGCGCATTCGCTGTTCATCATCCAGCGTCTTTCCCGTCTGAATGCACATCAAAATTTCCTGGGCATCCGCATCTTTCTTTTCAAGATAGTGACAGTCATTGGTCGCAACAATCGGCACATTCATTTCCCGGGCAATGGAAATCAAACGTGGAATCACCGTTTTCTCATCACGAAGCTGATGATCCATGATTTCAATAAAGAAATTTTCTTTCCCGAAAATTTCCTGCATATCGCGAACATACTGATGTGCACTTTCATCCTGTCCATTCAAAAGCATCTTGGGAAGATCACCGCTCAAACAGGCAGTCAGGCAAATCAGACCTTCGTGATGCTCCCGGATCAAATTATAATCCATTCTCGGCTTATAATAATAGCCGTTAATAAATGACTCACTGGATAATTTCATCAGATTTTTGTATCCAGTATTGTTTTCGCACAGCAATATCAAATGGCTCATTTCCCGGCCTTCCGGAGAACGATCAAGATGATTCCGACAGACATAGGCCTCCATTCCGATAATCGGTTTAATGCCCGCTTCGGTCATTGCTGTATAGAAATCAATGGCGCCATACATGACGCCATGATCCGTAATCGCACAGGAATCCATGCCCAGACTTTTAATTCGTTCAACTAAAGCCGGAATTCTGCATGCGCCATCCAAAAGACTGTATTCCGTATGAAGGTGTAAATGTGTAAAACTCATCAGTGAAAACTCTCCATCATCTTAACCGTCAAGTCCATTGCTTCTTGTGTACCGCAGAAAAAACTGATTTCCACAGTCCACCCGTCTTCCTCGTTGTACGTGTATCCCACACAGGTCGCTCCGTCCCAATCATCAATATAGTTATATACCAGAAATTCCGTTCCCGAAATTTCGCGAATCTGTACCTCATTACCTTTTTCTGCCAATTCAACCGCAAGATCAGAAAGTGGTACTTCCATATCATTATAAGTAAAAATAACAATCTCAAGAGAATCTTCCCAGAGATAGTGACCCACCTCATCCGGCAAATCTTCATCAATATAAGATTCTCTTAGCTCATTCGGCGCATATATAGCGTGCGTTCCGTGAGGAAGAAGAATTTCCGTCACTTCATCCGTGTCGTAAACTTCAGCAAACGAGGCTGAAAATATCAGTGCAAAAGAAAATATCAGGATAATCAAGACAAAAATTTTTTTCATCTTCTCCCCCGCCTTTCTCACTCTTTGTCTTCAGTCAAATAATCTTTTTGAACCCATACGCGTTTTCCTTTTCCTTCAACCAGATAAAATTCTCCCTCTTCACGAATCAATGTAACACTCGTCCCGGTTTTCCAATTTTCAATCACCTTTTCCTTCACGGACGGGCCATATCGAACCTTGACTGTAGCGCGTCCACTGGTGCTCCCGTTTACACTGATCAAAGCGTTTTGAATATTCCCTTCAAGCGGAGAAATAATTTCAACATCGGACAAACTAACATATCCCCGGGTCTCATCATAAATGACATAGGCCCGTTTCTCTTCGTTCTCCACTCTCAAAACAGGAAAAACGGCACAACTTGGAATGGATGCAATCCGTTTTCCTTTATCATTCATTAATTTTATATTCTTCTTTTTGTTGACAACCGCCAGTCTGGCAACCCCGTCTTCTCCCCAGGACAATTCACAGGTAGATACGGTTAATGTTTCTCCATTGATCACAATTTCACTCAGTCCGCTGGTAATATTTTCCGCCTGTGCTCCAATCTTACCGTTCTCCGAAACATAATAAATCCACGGCGGTCTGATTACACGTCCCCCACGTTTGGCACAGTAGCTCAGCTGCAGATAATACTCAAGTCCCCCGTATTGTTGAGTCTCAAAATAATATACAGAACCCGGAATTTCACTCAGATCACGGACTTCGGTATATTCCCCGTCCTTTAAATAATAGAGGGAAGACTTCTTGATTCGCTCAAACGTAGCACTGGGCGCACTGTCCACAATGCGAACCATCTCAGCCTTTTCATCCACACCGGTCATTAAAGCAATATGACCGATCACAATCGCGAAAGAGTAATAATCTCCATTCGCCAGCCCATCTTTTAAATCGCTCTGATCCTTAATTAAATTTCTTCCGGGAGTATAACCGTAAACCTGGCTGGCATTGTAAACCAAACGAGCATTCGCAGTTCCATTCTTTGTATAGCAATTTTTATAGGTCACCGCAAGATTCTCCGGCTCAATATCGTCGCCGGTCCAACCCATGCGAAGCAACGCGTGACTGAGCGTAAAAATAGCACAACCGGCCTGATCCAAATCAGATTTTGAATAATCCTTATCCTTCCACCAGCCGTCTTTCTGACTGTAAATCAAATCGGAATTCTGTATTGTTTCACTTAATCCCTGAACAAGCACGCTTTCAGAAACAGTCACAGAGTCGCTGTTTTCATAATGAATCTCAGCCTCAAGCGTGTAATGACCCTCCTGCCGAGGCCGGAAAGCGGAATTCGTATGTGTGTCTTCCTCGCCCGCGAATACGGTTTCCGAATCCCGTGTCAGTGTATATACAACGCCCTGAATCTTCTGATCACTTTCGATATGAGTATAAATGACATCTCCGACCTGCGCGTTCTCGCTGGACACGACTATTTCCGGCTCAGCCAACGCGCTCACATAAAGCAAAAAAGCCAGAGATAATAAAAACATCCATCGTTTCAAAACACTGTACACTCCCTCCGTCAGAAACAAATCAATTATACCCCAGTGTCCGAAAAGAGGCAAGAAGGCCCGGTGAAATAAAAAAGGTTACCCCGAAGCCGGGGTAACCTTGATCCAATACATTATTCCTGAACTTCAGCAGTTTCCTCAACCTGTTCAGCCGCGTCCGCAACTTCTTCAGCAGCTTCGGAGACTTCTTCAGCTGTCTCCGTCACTTCAGCAACAGCCTCTGCAACTTCTTCAGCAGCATCATCAGTGGAAAGAACTTCGACTTCCACATTCTCGTCGGCAGCAGGCTCTTCCTCGTCTTCCAATGCCTGACGAATGCTCAGGCTGATCCGCTTCTTTTCGGGGTCAACACTCAGCACTTTCACATTCACGGTCTGGCCGACCTGAACGGCATCTTCAACCTTTTCAATGCGAGTCTTAGCGCACTGGCTGATATGAACCAGTCCGTCCAAACCGGGCTCCAGCTCCACAAAAGCGCCGAAATCAGTGATGCGAACCACCTTGCCCTCAACAATAGAGCCTTCCGGATACTTCTCGGAAGCATTATCCCAGGGCTTGGGCTGCAGTTGCTTCAGACCCAGCTGAATCCGTTCACGATCACGGTCCAGGCTCAGAATCTTAACATCCACTTCCTGATTCGGTTTCACAATATCGCTGGCCTGCTTCACATGTCCCCAGCTCAGATCGGTGATATGAATCAGTCCATCCACACCGCCAAGATCAACAAAAGCACCAAAGTTGGTCAGTCTGCGAACGATACCATGGATCACGATACCCTCTTCCAACTTGTCCCAGACTTCCTTTTTCTTCGCCGCGGCTTCTTCGGCAACAACCGCCTTGCGGCTGGCCACAATACGCTTTTTCTGAGTATCCACTTCAATGATCTTCAGCTTCATTTCCTTGCCGACAAAATCACTGATATTCTCAACATAACGCTGGCTCAGCTGGCTGGCAGGAACAAACGCACGAATTCCGTCGACGCTGGCAATCAATCCGCCGCGAACCGCTTCCTTACCGACGCCGTCCACATACTCACCGGCCTCATTCTTGGCCATCAGAGCGTCCCACGCCTTCCGGTTGACAATATTGCGCTGACTCAGCACAACATTCCCTTCACCATCATTTACCTTCACCACTTCGACTTCAATCTCGTCATCAAGCTTGACATCCTTGTCAACCAGATCTTCCTTTTTGATGAGCCCGTCTGCCTTATAGCCGATGTTTACGCAAACCTCATCATCGGTGATCTGAACCACCTTGCCGGTCACCGTCTGTCCGGGACGAATACGGACCAATGTCGCTTCGACTTCTTCCATGAAGTCCTTGGGGGCTTCCTCCTCCGTGGTAGGGGCCAATTCCTTGTTCTCGAGTTCGCTCATGCGTGTGACAACCTCCTTAAGTAAGTCCGACGGAGTAGATGCTCCGGCGGTGATCCCAATCAATGTGAGATCTTTATTTGCAAAGGACGACGGGATGTCCGCCGCACTCTCTACCAAAATAGTATCGGAACAGCATTCCCTGCATAGTTCAAAGAGCTTTTTCGTATTGGCACTATTCCGTCCGCCGACTACAATCATCGCATCAGCCCGGCCGGCCAGCTCCACCGCTTCCCGCTGACGAATCTCTGTCGCACTGCAAATCGTGCAATGACTGTCAACCGACCGAACCCTTTCATGAATCTTTGACAGTACTGCCTTCCAGCGTTCGGATGGAAAAGTCGTTTGCGAAACTACCAAAGCATTTTCCATCATTGGAACTTCGGAAGCTTCTTCCGGAGTCGCGACCACATAGACAGGACCATTCGCCCATCCGGCAGTCCCCCGGACTTCGGGATGCTCCTTCTCTCCGACCAAAATAACGGGAGTTCCGTCAGCCGTTCCTTCCGAAACGATTTTATGAAGTCTCGCCACAAAAGGACAGGTAAGGTCGAGAATTTCCGAGCCGCCGTCTTTCAGGCGCTGTAAAACTTCGGGCGCGACTCCATGACTCCGGATTAATACTCTTCGACCGCAAGCTTCTTCCGGATCGTGAATCGCCGGAATTCCCTGTTCGGCCAAATACCCGACAACTGCAGGATTATGAATCAATTCACCCATCGTACATGACGGGCAACCGTCACGAGACGCTTTCTCCGCGGATTCAACCGCTCTGGAGACACCCATGCAAAACCCCGCATGAGCCGCAACCTCAATCCTCATCAGGCGCTTCCCTTCGCTCTAAAAAAGCTCTACCATAAATATTTTCTCTTCCCGCCTTGAAAATCCTGCACGTTTTAAATTTTTTTCTCAATTTTTTATTTTTCTTCACCCGCATTATGAATCATCGTCCGAAACGTTTCTCTCATCCGGTCATTGAGCGCCTCGCATGACGCAGTATTGATTCCCGTTTCCAAAATATCACCATATTCAATCGGTTTTCCG
>Ga0181612_152296_pt1 | contig 11275 bp, 7 predicted proteins | sample HoacroProtozoa21_FD_119630 | JGI IMG/M metagenome (GOLD analysis project Ga0181612, IMG submission 119630) | Hoatzin crop microbial communities from Cojedes, Venezuel. Combined Assembly of Gp0051906, Gp0051904, Gp0051908 | reverse complement strand
TTTGAATATCTCCAGAGAAGGAGACTCCACAGCCCCTCTGGGCAGCCTGGGCCAGGGCTCCATCACCCTCAGAGGGAAGAAGTTCTTCCTCATGTTCAGACGGAACTTCCTCTGCTTCAGTTTGTGCCCGTTGCCCCTTGTCCTGTTGCTGGGCACCACTGATAAGAGTCTGGCAATTTGAGATCAATCCATTCCTCATGCACTCTCAATTAAACTGTTTTACCGGTTCTTTGCCCGCTTTAGCCTGCTTTCCTTCCAGGCTTTCCTCCAGGTCACAGACCAACACTTTCACCAAGAACAACCTTAGTATGAAGCTAAACAGACCTTGCCCCGATTGTATACAGTTATGATCTATCTCTTCTTCAACATTTTCCTTCTCTCTCCCTCTTTCATCTTAGCAATGATACAGTTAGTTGCAGGAGAAGATGAAGTTAAGAGCAAGCAAGGGCAAGCATGAACAGAGTTAGAAAAAGAAAAGAGTGGATACCTGAGATTTCCCCTGCTTTAAACCTACAGATTTACTTTTCCTGTCCTTTGTATTGTATTTCATTTCCAGTAAGGTTTGTCAGGCATTTTGAAAAGCTGCTATATTATAATTAATTAAATTAAGTCTCTGGACTTGCTGCTAACAAGATGTTATCTTCATCATTCTTGGCAGCTTGTCTTTGTTTGTGGGTTGATGTGGCTTTGCCACCGGCACAGAAACATTTCCCGCATCAACACCAGTTGCTACAGCTCCCCATTTCCTGGCTCAGTGTGACAGACTGCTCAGCTCCTTGCATTTAGGTAATGGGGTTAAACCCCCGGCTCCATCAGATGGGCTGAGTGCTGGCTGATAGCGATCTCAGCAGAAGGGAAGGTGAAGCTGGAGCAGGCGGTAGGGCTCGGTGCTGTAACCTCAGGTGCCCTGCTGGAATTCACCCTTGGGATGCACAGACCTGGCAAGGGTCGGGCGCCAAGCACGAGCCCCCCTCGGCAGCCTCCTGCCTCACCCGCCCTCGCAGCCCTATCCAGGGTTACACCTCACCCCGTCTGCAGCACAGTGCTGGCTCCTGCCTCTTGCTCCGGGAGAGAAGCTCGGTGAGAGGTCTGAGCTCGTGGGGTGAGGCGGGCACCTGCGGATGGGATTTGCCAGAGCAGCGCACCGATCAGGCATTGCCTTAAATAGATGGTAGGAAACAAAACATGAAGGAAAGGGGGTGGATCTGGCATGAAACTTTTTCATGAGCTCAGTCCCTGAGCTACATCAACGCTTTCTTGCAGAAGGCGGTGGAGTTTCTCTCTGTGTGAAGCACTCTCTCCAGGAACGAATATTGTGTTTCCAAGCCCCCCAGCACTGTGGGTCTCACTTTTCCCAGGTAATCCTCGTCTGATCTCATCGCTCACAAGGGTGGGATATTTTCAGCATCTCTCCTTAAAACTGTACTAGGAGGGTCAGTGCAACCACGGGACCAGGCACTGACCCTCCCACGTTCCTAGTGGATCCCGTGTTTGGGTGCACAGGGGAAAGTGTCAGTGTTACCATGGGGACTTCAGCACCGTGTAACTTGGGGAGCCATGCAGAGCTGTGGCCATGGACTGCTCTGGAATTGAGGATGCGCTTGTCCAAAGCCATGATCTCATGTGGCCAAAGAGGATGACCATGTAAAAGGGACTTCTCATCACTCCATTGAGGACTTTCTCCTCAGGAAGGTGTATTTACTAGCTTTGTCTGTGCCGAAAATATTGGGAGGCGATATTAGCTTGCAAAACCAGACAGGACTGAGATATCAGTCAGGTTTTGAGACTCTGGCTTTGGGATTCAGATGCTGGAAACCTCAGGGAGACACCTGAATCCCGTTTGGGAGCCTAGGGTCAAATATTGCAAGAGTAGACCTGAACGTTGCACCATCACATAATCCTTTTGTTGGAGACAGAGTCCCTGCCTTGCTTTCTGCCTCCTTGCAGGGGCTGGAAGGACATTCCCTGGCTTTCCAGTTTCTGTGAAATGCTTTGAGATGTTTGGTATTTATGGAGTATTTCTGTCCCACATGCTGATCTACACTAAACTTACACTGCTCTGCAGAGTATGGAGACTACAGCATATACCCAAGTCAAAATATTAAGTGCTTCTGAAAAGGTTTAGTAAAAGAGCTACCTTTGTAAACTCTGTGCCTGACGTACAGCTGTCGAGAATCAGTGAAGAGTTTGCTGCTGCCATTCTTGGGTTTTCAATCTGGCCTTTCAAGAGAGCTGGTAGGAAATTGCACACCTAAAGATGTGCCTGCAGGAGCAAACTCAGCAGTTGGACACACACATGCACACAGCCTTATCTGTCTTGAGCAGGCAGTCATTCGGTGTACCCAGGAATGTGAACTTCCTTCTTCACCTGCCTTTGAATGCTTCTGTCTGCATGGTATTCGACCGTAGTCAGTGTAAGACTGAAATGATGCAATGTGTTTGGAGAATAAAAGGATCTGCTAAAAAGAGAGGACCTAGGACAAACCACCAGTGTCTGGGGCTCAGTTGTGAACCAAGAACAGTCTGAGCAGTCATACAGAAATAGGAAGTCTTGCCCCATTTGCAGTATAGACGGGAGGAAAGGAGATGAACAAAAAGGGTAGTGAATATGGGAAGTATTTTTAGGCTTTAAGGATGTTGCCTTACTGCGGAGGGTCAAAGTATGTGAGCATTGACTCTGCACAGGGCAGAAGTCTTCTTTGCAGTTTCTAATTGCCTGTGCTGTTAGCTATTATAAGAAAAACAACACTTGAGCAATACTATTCCACATGCTGCTCATGACTGTTGTGGTTGGTCCTTGTTTTCTTCTATATGCAAGAGATAGGAAATCGAAAAGCATGGTGCTATTTCTATGCTCCTCAAGCTGCTGGCTGTAAACTAGTTTGGCTGTTTCCTTCCATGCCATTTCCGCTGAATTTGAAGATGGTTCTAACAACATTGCTCTGTTTCGCCACTGGGGCCATACCCAAACAAGACCCCTGGGATGGTTTCTGATCCCCCAGGTCATGGTCAGCACCTTTATCATCTTGGAGAGGGAAAAAACATGTGAACAAACATATTGTATGCTGTTGCTGTCTGATGGATAGAGTTTCAGGGATAAAATATGAGGATATTACTAAGTTAGTAAGTTATGAATTTGATTCTGACACCTTTGTCTGCATGAAGCAGCACAAAAAGTCTCAGGGTGGATTTCTGTGAAATAAGGTGCTTCTCAGTATGAGCCAAGACTGCAGACCTTCCTATGCAAATGATATTTGTCTTCTTTGAGGGTAGAGACACAGGATCAGAATCTGGTCCTGGGGAAATCCATCTGGTAAAAGAACACATGTGACTGCAGTAATACAATTGTAATGTTATAATGGAGGTTGAAACAGACCCAAAGAGAGTAATTTAGAAAAATTCTATTCCAATTTTAGCCATTTTATCTTCAGCTTTCCTTTAAATTCCATTTACATTTTTCAGCTGGGAGTCAATTTGAAATGGAAACATAATAGAATCTTTACTCAAAAATGAAACAATGCTGTATCTCATATTGCAGTATTTTGAAGTCTCCCCACCCCAAAGTATTTGATCATGTGTCAGTAGATACAGCACAACAGACCCTCAGTAACTAGTTGGAGATTCAAGGAATCAGTCTTTTCAGTGAATAGTGTTTCATTCTCAACTAAATTTATTTTAAACCATTATTAAAAAAAATACAGTGATTAAGAAACCAGAGGATTTCAAGCAAGTACTTAAGCGTGATACTGAGAACATCAGTTCTTTTGTGGATCGCAATTCCTATGCGATGTGTCTAAAAATTTACAGGATACAGAATCTGAGTAGTCTTTCTGTGGTTAAAACAGAAGTCTAGCTATTCTGTAATTATTGTAATATACAGTAATGAAACAATAATTTCATTCCTGCTACGTAATGCACTCTACCAGCTTTAATTAAACCTAACAGCCTCATTAGTGAATATCATTATGTTGGCTTTAGGGAGGCAATACTATCTAGTGAATAAAGGATTATTACATGAGTTTGGAGATCTGGCATATCAGCTGTGCCACTGGGCTGCTGTTTGACCTTGGGTGATTAGTTTAAAATCTCTGGGCCTCTTCTTGCCCACTGGCCAAGTGAGAACCACGGTGTTTAGTGCCCTTTGTAAAAGTCTCTGCATCATGTGGATCACAAGTGTCCTTTTAGAGCACCGTGTGTTTACAGAGAAACTGAGACACAGAGAGGTCCTGCCCAAAATCACAAAATAAGCCATCGTCATTTCCTGGAACAGGGGTCCTCAGTTGCTCAGTAACTTCAGTAGCAATTCATTTTCCATGAATTAAAATAAATCCATTCTGCACCGTCTTTGTCACTTCGTGCTGGTTGGGAACTGGCTGCACACCCTGGCTGCACACTCCTGGTGCTTGGGTGCCCATGCAGTGGCATGGCCTGCGCTCACATGCCCGCTCACCAGTGGAAGAGCGTGCCTCTACCCCACCGCTTTACGCCTGTTTGTCAAAGGGATTAGGCTGAGCTTTGTCTCCTCTTGCATTTTAATTGGCTTTGTGATCCTTTCCCAGGCAGCAGCAGAGGGCTTTGCCTCGGTGGCTGCATGCTTGCGTCAGCCAACATGAGAGACCCCAGAAACTGGAGAAGTTTGACCTGAAGGTGTAGTTAGGACTTCAGAACTGGAATTGGAGCCACCTCCCTGAAGTGCGCAGCTCCTAAGTGGTTGCTTCCCAACAGAAAGGGGCATGTTTTTCAGGCAAAGGCAAGCAGGGCAGAAGAGGGTCAGAACAGGCTGCAAGCAGGTGCTGGAGACCACAGGGGAGAGCACCAAGCTGAGAAGGTTTGAAGGAGGGCAGCAGCAGGTGGATACAACAGCAGGGGCTGATAATGATTGAGCTACTGGAACTCCCTTTTCCCTCAAATGTCACATATTTGGTATTGTTACCAGCAGCAGGGAGCCAGCTTTAACAGAACAGATTTTTCTAGTTGCATCTTTATTTCACCTCCCTCCCTGCAGACTGCAGAGGGTACAGCTGGAGAGCCCCAGATTTGCTGTGCCCTTTCTGAGATGGAAGATGCTTCATATCCATGTTTCTGGGGCACAAAATCGTTAGCTCTGCTGAGCACAGTTCCTGGTGAAGCAGGCTTTAGAGGTGAGCAGGACAGGGCTTCTGAAGTTCAAATCACTGACTAGGGTATAGTATGTACAAAGACACTTACAAATACTGCCGTTTTTGGCAGCTTTAAAGTGAGAAGAACCAGCTGGAGTATAAGGATCGTTGACATCCTTGGTGCTTGCGTGGAGGATGCTACCTAGTTAGTGGTTGCAGCAAACTGGTTGTTCATTACTACTAACTGGTTGTAATGGCAGAAGAACAGCACAGAAATGCAGATTCATCAGAAACGCACAGCTATAAGCTACAGGTTATGAAAAAATGCCTGTCACGTGAAACAGTTCACAGAAGAATTAACATACAATGTTTGTACATCAGCACATTTAAGATGGCGTGTGTCTGACTTTCTCTTCTTCTTTACAGTAGCTTAAATCTCAGATATCCATTAAACTGATACCACCGGTGTGAAACTGCAGTGAATTCAAGGTTTGTGCCTCCAGTCTCAGAGGGGTTAGCGGTGGAAAAGTGTGGATCATTGCAAGTTGCAGCACGAAGTTGCAATCTTTTCAGATTTACCCTCTAGTGATTTGAAGTGATTCATTCATCATGTTGGTTCAGTCCCTGGTTTCTTCTGAACAAAGAACATGCCGAAACAGAGGGTCATGTGAGCATCTGTCTACTTTCAAACACCGAATGCCACATTTTTCCAGTAAGTTGGAATCCAAGCAAGCTTTATCCAGTTCTAGCTTTGACACCCAAGCTGGCTATCTGTACTCCCAGCTGAACTTATGCTATAAGCTAGTAACATAAGCATTGTTATTATTAGATGTTGTTAATATTCGTAGTTTACATAAAGTCGCTGTGACAGGTCAGAGGTGGCCAAAGACACTGAGCTGAGACAGATCTCCACTAGTGAATTCTAGTGTCTAATCACCATTTTTTTCTGGAGACAGAAAAAACTCTTTCTTTTCTGTCTTCTCCCGGACACAGGGCCTGCACCCTGGATGTGTTCCTTGTGTGACACGGGCTACAAGAGCTCTGAATGCAGGAAGCATCTTCCTTCTGTCCCTGATACATCCACAGGCTGGTGATGTGGGCACATAGCTGTGACAACTATCTGTGGCAACTGCTGATATGTTAATGGAGAATCCAAGGGAGTTGACTCAGGGAAAAGCACAAAAGTTCATGGATCATCTAATATCTCCCTGCATCTGCCATGCAGATATGGCAGCATATCTCTCTATAACTCTGCCCTCCACCTCCTGCGGCAAGTCACGGGTTTGTTGCCACCATATCCATCACTGGTCACTGCCAGCCTGTGCAGAGTTCAGCTTCACAGTGAAGGTTTTTGAAGCTCACACCCAGAAGTAAGTATTCATTCGCTGACATGTACATGTTTGACTAGGGTTTATGAGCAGCTTTGTCTTGACATTAGCTTGGTTTCCTAAGAAAACAGATAAATGAGTTTGTAGCATTCATCCACCTACCTGTGTCAACCTGTCTGTCCAACTGTACAGCTGTCTAGTATCTAACCTTCAAAAAAGCTTTTACACTGACTAGATGTTTTTCAGCTACATTTGATGAAGCGCTGGAGATAGCTCTGAGACATTGAATTCCCAACTGCATTGTGAAAACCAGTGGTAGAGTGCAAGGGCAAGGTGTGTAAAGACCCACTGGCATCACGCAGCTGTAACTGGGGCTCCTACCCCTCCAGAGGAGCAGCTATCTCCTGGCCCAGCAGCACAAGTGTTGGCCCCGCAGAGGTGGCATCAACAGCACCATTGCCACCACTATGTTCTAGTCCTCACCCAGCTGAGAGCCCTAGCTGGGAGGAGGGAAACACCGGGAATAGTGGAGGAACTGGGGACTACAGGAAAGAGGTAGAATTTAAGGAAAAGTAGGACAGAATTCTCTAGGAGCTGGGGAAAAAGCCTTCTCTTGTTCCTCTGTGTGGAAGGCACTCTGATAGTTGTTAATTTTACCACATATTTCACTTCAAAGTAATAGAATGAATTGAATTAGCCTGTTAGGTAGCGAGCTGCATTTGTCTAATGGTTTCTGTCTAGCACTGAAATCCAGATGGCTTTTCCTGGTAATGCTTTCATTGGCAGCACCAAGATTGCAGTTGCATGTGTATGCACAAGATGCTCAGGTACATTATATATAATTAAAGATGAACTCAATTATTTCTCTTTCTAAAAAGTAAGCTTTGCTTGTCCCTAAGATACATGGGTTGATGCACAGATGCCTCATATATCCATACAGTTCCAGCAAATGCAAATACATTCACAGACGGTCCAATCTGGGCAATGTCATGAGCAGGTCACCAGCAAATTACACAACAGGCATTTGCATTTAATGGGTCCTGGTTCTGGAGATAGTATGTAGGTGCTGAGAGGCCCTCCAGTCTCCAGTCTGTCCCAAAGTACTGGAAACATTAATGAAATCATGTTCACAGTACATCTGCATTATTAACTCTTTTTTTCAGAAGAAAACTGAGGTACAAGGAAAAGGAGCCTTGAGCATGACAACAGTTAGCATAATTGGACATCAAAATTCACTCATGAAAATCCTATTGTTTACCCTTAGCTCTGAGATCATCCTTCCATGATTAAGGAACTGTTTCATCGCAGATATGTGGGGGGATGAGAGAGAAACAGTCCAATGCTAAGATTTCAGCTGTGACTGCACCCTGGATTGGCCACAGTTTCTTGTGCTAGAGGTCATGAGTCTGACAGGTTCTTGCTGTACAAATCCCACAGCAGTACAGAAGCAAAAACCAGATGATTTCCATCAACTTCCTATAATTGTAAACAAAAGACAATGAGAAACATCAGGGAGTCACATTTCACTGGAGCATGGAGACAGTGGGGGGCATAATTACCATTGGAATCACATCTGCATCAAATTGAATATTAGTAAAAATAAAGAAACCTCCTCACTTTGGCACTTCTCCGATGAAAAGCAGTAATTCTTCTATGCACAGCATTTTTTATTAAAATTGCTTTTTTACTACTTGCAAGATTTAAATAAAAGATCTGTAAAAATAGACAATTCATTTTTCCAGCCATCTGAGGGTATGTTCCCCACATGCACTATTCATGCTCTGACAAAGAAGGGTGGATAGATACCTAACTGTTTCTGGATTATCATCTCTCAGCAGCAGCCGTATCAGCCTTTTTGCTCCTTTCTATTAGATTATGCTTCCTCTAAGACAGCTGACGCAGGCACAAGTCACACCTCAGAGAGATGTGATGGAAAGCAGGAATCTGCAGGTCCCCTGTTTGTCTTCTGCCCTTTGCAACCCAGACAGATTGAGCAGGGCTTGGGTGTCTGCACCAAATATTGCTTTTGGGGGGAGATGTGCTCTCCCGCACAGAGCAACACGCTGGGATTCAGGGGACCAGGAGCTCTTCTGCCTCTGCCCTTGGCTCGTGGGTAACCTTGGGGAAAAACTCACTTCAGTTCTCAAACCTTGTTTTCCCTCAACTGTAAAAGGAGGTCAGTGATGCCAAAGTTCTGTATGAATATTATGGATGAAAAGATGTCATAAGAGCTACCTATGCGTTACCACTGCCTCAGATGATGAGTGACAGAAGGGACTGAAGCCCATGTAGATGCTCCAGCCTCCTTCGTAAAAGGCGTCTTGGGACCTAGAGCCACCCAGCAAGGACACAAGGCTCAGAGATATGTCTGGGCACCTCTGCCATGTCAGCCCTGGACACCTGACTCAAGGCAGGGTCTTTGTTTCCTTACTCCATCAATGATGGGGAGCACAAAGCACTCCCCTAAGCCCAGCAACTAAGTGGGGCTTGGATATGAATTGTAATTTAAAGCTTTTACCTAAGCACTCTTCGCTAGCATAGATCAAACAGTGGAAGCTGAGCTGACAGGTTAATCCCACTCTCAGATGATTTCTGTATTTCCAAAGCAGATTTTGTCTGGATTTGGAGTGAAATCCCCGAGGCTGCCACTCATCCTGGGAGGGAGCACAGTCCCTGTGGGCAGAGGAGCTGGTGGAAAACAGGGCATGGTTCAGCCAGGCCTGCACTCCGCCAGAGCTGTTTGTAAAACTAGCCTTTTATGGAATATTTTCACCTTGTCAGCTGGCATTTCCAACTAGAAAAATGCTTAGTCATTTTTTCTCTTTCCTGAGCAGCTAGATTCTGAAAAAGTGCAATATGCATTTGTCCAAAAAGATATCTGTAAACCACCAATCTTGCAAGTTTGAGTCTAAAGACTGAAAAGTTTCATGACCTCTTTGAATATTTGAGCCCTTTTATTCTGCTGCTCTTCTGACAATGTAGAGAAAGGCCCAGATGAAAACAGCAGTTCTAAAACAGTTCTCAACACAGATGAGATGATCTTAAGGCTGCAGTTGAGCACCCGTCCTACATACCTCCCTGTGATTCTAGGTCTGATCTACCCACACAAGCATAAGGCCAACCTCTGGCTAAGGTTTGGATGTCACTGAAAACCCACAAGAAATAATTGCTCTTCCTGAAACAACTTGCCTCAATGAGTGGAAATCATTTCATAATAGCTTGTAAGATTATAATTCTTTACTATCCAAGCCCCAGTGATACAATAAGATAATAAATCTCACTGAAGAGTGATGTGTGCTGTAACTGACGGAATATGTAGACAGAGAATGTAAATCTCAAAGCACATCTGGAGCATCTGAGTAGGTGTTATGTGCACACTGAAGATGATAGAACCAGGCATTTTGCACTTGGCATCATTAAAATTTGTTTGTCAAATTTAATTATAAACGTAAACTCTAATCTCAGTTTTCCGTTCTTCATTTAAATGCGTTCTGATAATTTCAGCTGCGCTGATGATCTTTGTGGCTGAAAAGTAACGCTAGGTCACAATCTTGCTTTCTCAATTTCATGCCAACAGGAACAGCGTCTCTAGATCATCACTGTATCACTGCAGAAATCGCTGTACATGTGACAATGCAGAAAGTCTGTCTTGTCTCCCTGACACATACACAGGCACGCCCCTGCTTGGGGATCATTTCACCAATTTCCACACCGTCAGCTGAAAAAAGAGTGCATTTCTTCCTGGACAACAAAACAGTGAGAGGTTTATTTTGAAAAAGGTTCTAAGGTAGTTTGAAGAAAGTGACAAAACTCTGCTTATAATCAGCAGTGAATAGTTGTTAACAAATGCAGAAACACTTGAAGAGATTAGCACACAAATAAATCATTACAAAAAATAGTTAGGCTTTCCATTGCAAAAAATGTTCTAAATCTCTCGGGTATTGAAAAATAATATGTGTGTTAAGATATTTTCTTCTTTCAGCACGTTATAAATTATTTCTTACCAAAATATTACATTAAAAAGCCATCATTTGTATCTGTAAATGAATGGCAAATCACAAATTAAATGAGACGGAAAAACAATCTGCTGTCTTTATGAGTCTTTCTTTAAACATTAATTTTTAATTTTGTAAAAGGAAGTCTTTTGCATCCAATAGAAGCATATTTTGCAGCTAGTTAGATTGATTTGCATATTGTTGCGTGACAAAAAAAAACAATCTCATTTCCCCTGGTAGAAAGAATGACTGGAGTTTCAATTCCTTAGTGACACCAATCACTCCCTGATTTTGCTCTCTGTCTTCAGGTCTTTTGTCTTTTTTTGATGTTTTCCACCCAGCGAGGCAAAAACTGTCTCTTGTGTTACTTAGAATCTTCTGCTTGTCCTTCACTCTCGTCGTCCCGTGAGCTGGAGGTTGAATTTAATGCAGATGGAAAGAAGGACTGTGATTTGCGACAATGTCTAAGAGACTGAGGCACATGGGCCTGTGGAAATGTCACTGAATTGTGCTTTTTTTCATTCCCTAGGCTATTCCGAAAACTCTTGATCAGTCATGCAGAGTCCTAAACAGCACTGGACAACTCATGTGGTAGAGCTTTAAAACACTGTACTCCCCTTCACAGTCTTCTTAGTAGCAAGATGTGAAAACGAATCCACAAATGTCTCACGATTTGAAAAAGTAAGGATTAAAATCTTTGAGCCTTTAGCTTAATTGTCTGTTATGATGTTGCTCCTATTGTAGGTTCATATGACACCAAGCTGGGCGGGAGTGTCGATCTGCTGCAGGGTAAGAAGGCTCTGCAGAGGGACCTGGACAGACTGGATCGATTGGCCGAGGCCAACTGTATGAT
>Ga0181612_143261_pt1 | contig 11275 bp, 7 predicted proteins | sample HoacroProtozoa21_FD_119630 | JGI IMG/M metagenome (GOLD analysis project Ga0181612, IMG submission 119630) | Hoatzin crop microbial communities from Cojedes, Venezuel. Combined Assembly of Gp0051906, Gp0051904, Gp0051908 | reverse complement strand
TTCCTGAAGGACTGTACCCCATGGAAGGGACCCTATGCTGAAGCAGGTGAATGACCGAAGGAGGCTGTGACCCTGTGGGGAGCCTGTGCTGGAGCAGGGGAATAATGTGAGGAGTCCTCCCCTTGAGGAGGAAGGAGCGGCAGAGACAATGTGCGATGAGCTGACCACAACCCCCATGCCTCATCCCCCACACCGCTCAGGGGGAGAAGGTAGAAAAACTGGAGTAAAGTTGAGCCTAGGAAGAAGGGAAGGGTGGAGGGGGACAGTGTTTTAAGATTTAGTTTTATTTCTCATTATCCTACTATGATTTGATTGGTGATAAAAGTGCTTCTCCCCTAGTTCAATCTGTTTTGTCCATGACTGTAATTGGTGAGGCATCTCTCCCTGTCCTTATCTCGACCCTTGAGCTTTCCATCATATTTCCTCTCCCCTGTCCATTTGAGGAAGGGGAGCGATAAAGCAGTTTTGGTGGGCACCTGGCATTTATCCAGGCCAAGCCAAAACAGGGAGTATTTCTGAACTGTATTTTAGCGTACCTTGCGGACAAGTACACAGTAACATCCCTTCACAACTAATCTCTTTATCTTAATTTACCAATAAAATCCACAACATGCAGAAATTTTGGGTTCTACTACTGTGTAAAAATGATGGAGTTCATTTCCAGAAAAATCTGCAGTTCGGCAGCAACAGACTCCTCGGCCTTGTTGAGAATAACAAGCAGTCAGTAAGAAAGCTTGTGGGTAAAATCACAGACTGCATCGCTTTCCTCTAAATGGGAGACGATACTGTGCTCTGCAAGGGCGGGGGGGAATGTGAAGAAAAATCAAGGTGTTGTCAGGGACTGAGAGGCAGCAGCACTGATTCAGCATGAATTTAAAAAGCAAACAAACAAAACACAAAAGAAAATGTCTTTGTACAGATGTGTAGCTTAGCGCTGGATTTTGTCCCAAAATAGAGAATTTCCAGATATAAGAGCCTAGCAGTACCGGGAAATCACTTTTATGCAAGCCATTTTAGTTATTACTGGGTTTTTTCCTATTGAAATCATAGATGTTCTTAGTTACAGAAACCTCTATAACAAAGTTATATTTAAACAGAAAAATAAACTATTTAAAAACCTAAGCAAATGCCTGCAATGAGCAGGAAATGTCTCTTACTGAAGAACAGCTATTATTATTATTGTCTCATACTGTAGTAGACATTTTATAATCCTTATGTACATTATCCAAAGTACTTCTGCATTTTAGATATTATATGCCTCAAATCAGAATAATTTTAGTAAGACTTTTCTGAATTAATAATCTAATATTCTAATAATACTCAAGGCATCATGTAAACAAACTGATTTGCCTACAGCCTCCAGACAACCTCTTCAGCTCTTCACATTGGTGACATTCTGTGATCTGTATTACCTAAAAAAATTCAATGGACCTTCAGGTGTAAGATTTTATTAATTTATGTGCTTCCCTTAAAAAGCCACACAACAGCAGTAGCAGTTACAGCTTACTCACAAACTGTTTCAGGTCTTTCATTCTTCACTGGTCCTAAGTAGCTACCTCTACTCTGAAAAGGCCTGCACTTGGCCTAGTAACTTGGTGAATTTCAGTGCTCAAAAACTTGTGTTCCTCCAAAATAAGAGAGATAGCTCTGACACACTTCACTAGATTTTTTTTTTTAATACACAGCATGAGAATGGTGGAGAACCCTCCTCTCCTTTTCTTGACGTTTTTATTGAATGACTGTCACTTCATTTCTTGGATAGCTTTTTCTGTTAGACAAGCATTTTCTTATGAAATTTCCTCTATGTCTGTTATCTCCTGGGATATTCTGCTTTTACCATTCATTTAATATCACTTTCCCTAACCTTTACAAATCCAAAAAGTTCTTCCAGTGGTGTGAAGAGCAGTAGATGAGGATGACAGGAAAGACTAATGTTCAATACCATTCACAAATTAGCAAGCAACTAACAAATCACAATATTATTACAGCAGTTTGCAGGAAAAATATCCTTGTAGGGTAATGAATGTGAAGCAACACCAACAGCTGACAGAAAGTGACCAAAACTTGAAGGATTGACAGGCCTATTCTAGCAGCTGCAACTCAAGCTGTATTACCCCCGTAAAGCTGATAACATCTGCACAAATAAGCAAAAAAGAACATTATATCTCGAGGAAGAGATCAGGCCCAACATTTAGTGATGAGAGTGACAGCCATGCCATTACAGGATCAAGCCTTAATGTTATCATTAGCTCAGAAAAGATTCAGAAGAACACAATTTCTAAAAGAGATAATTTGGACAAATTTGCAGCCATCCATTTAAGTCAAAGTTGGTTAAGTCTGATAGAAAACAAATTAAGAGCAAGACATAGATCTCCGTTAGTTTTAGAAAATTTAAAACTGAAAACAAAATGTTCAGTCAGTTCTAAAGAACTGGACACAATGTTTGGGATAGAGTCCACTAACAGTGACACAGATGGCTCCACTTACTGTAACAAAGATGATGTGCCAACTGCTTATTCTCTTTGGGACGTAGGAATGCAGAACCAGCCAGATGTAACTGCCAAGATCTAATGAAAAGTTTATGCTTTTCAAGTCCCCTATTTTTCCAGATCTACTGAAGAAAGGCTTTCATTCTGCAAATGAAGCTGAGTTTCATTTTTTGGTCTAACTTTGCCAGCTCATTTTTAATAAGAATTTGAGAGGTCAATGTTAGCTTAGTTTTGCCAAATAACTTGATACTTGGGAATCACTGATTCACAGGTTTCTAAGGGAAGGGATCATCAGAACTCGGAGTCTGAAATCAGTGCAGTGATGACTATGCAATACACCACTTACTATTCTCAAGTTCAACCAGTATTTACCTACAGTATATTTTTATATATATTTAGTGGTTGGACTCTATGATCTTAAAATGTCCTTCACAACATAAATGATTCTGTATTATAGAATAAGGCACTAGTTTCAAGCCAGGAACCTCAAGAAGTGAAAGTCACAACCCATTAAAATTCACATACAGTATGAAGTTTAAATTGTCTGGTTTAGTGTTTCTTGAAAACTACCTCCTGTTACTATACTCATAAATCATAGTCAAGTCTATCTTATTGTTTCTTTTGATAAACTAATGAGATTGCACTACTTAAACTGTTTAAAAAAATAAAATCCCTGCTGCAAAACATGCAGCTTTCTTGTGGCAAAACAGTCACCTAAGTTGTGAAAATCTGAACTTTATTATTCTGCAAAAGATTTCAGCTCTGTATGAACTCATAAGCTGCAAGGTGATCCACAGGTAACTGAAATCTGCCATCTAATTCTCAAGTCCACTGAAGAGTAATGGAGGTTGCTAGTGAGTTTTACTCACTCAAGAGGACTACCAGTACAGTTTAAAAAAAAAAAAAAAAAAAAACACAGGCATTCAGTTTAGGGGCCCCTCTTATTCTACTTTTTAAGTCAGACAAAACAAAAATACACAACTCTTTCCTTGATGCCAAAGAGAAGAGGAACTGAGTTCAGAATAGAGAAAATATTGGGGTACTGCCTTTTATTTAATTGCAGACATTAAATGCTGATAAGGTTTAGTACAGCAGCATTACGTAAAAGCCTGAGAAGCCATCACCAGGATGGGTAACTGCAGCTGAGAGAGAGACTGTGACTGAGGGTGGACACTTAGAAATCCTGATAACAACACACAAAAACCACTTGAAAAATGCACTGAGAACGTTTACTGTTAACCTGCCAGGACTGAGGAAGTGCTACATCGTCAACCACACACTCATCTAGCGCCATTCAAAGCATACACGCAGTACATCTCTAGCACCTTCCTCCTCTCTGCAGCTCCTACAGCCTCACAGCAGCATCTGTTATGCACCCACCACCCAGTTGCCTCATCTGTTCATATTTCTCTGACAAATAATTTGGCTATGCTCAGGTTCTGAATCCTCCTGCAACTCCCATCTGCCTGCTCCCTTACCCTTCTGCTGTCTTCCCTTACCAAATGCCCAACAGAAATTCCATCAACGACCAAATGTGAAAATCTCCCTCCAGTGTAGTGATAATTTTTTCCATTCTTCTAATCCAGCTGTACAGATGCTCAGTGTTCAGTATGAGGTGCCTTGAACGCAGCTGAAGATTTAAGGGTTAACAGCCTGTCATCCTGCTCCCAGACCCCAAAAAACAATCACATGGCATCCCAGTTCCTGCATGTATTCTGCAGATGTGATGCCATACAAGCCATGACACTCTCATGCCCATGAGGAATTCCAGCTCCTTTGATTTCTCTCCAACACACTCCTAACTGAAGCTATACCTTAGGCCAGCAGCAAAAAGTTCTTAAGAGAGAAGAAGAAATAAAATAAAATACCTGCCAATACATCCAACAGAAGAAAACCTTAAGATAAGCCACAAGCACAAGACTGCACTCCAGCATTTTTGTTGAGTACGTGCCACAAAAGGATCGTTTAAGATACACTAGTCCCAGAACACTGTCTTTTTTACTTACTTATTCATTTTTTAAGAGGAACAAGAAGCAGAAGTCTCAGTAAAAAATTCTTCAGGTGGAATAGATTGTATCTTCCCATGAGTAACATTTCTCACGTAAGACAAAGTCATGATAAAGCATGAAGGGTTTCTTATCCAGTCTGCAGAAAAATTTCGTTAATGTTCTTATGAAGAATCTGACCAAGCTACATTTAGGTAATTCTTAACTGCCACATATCAAGTACTCTACACTGAATTCTGCATCTTTATTAAAAAGTATTAACGAAGAGAAGAAACACTACCTAAAGGATAACTTTATAGAATTCTCAAAAGACTATGCATATGTATTTCTCAATATGCCAGACAATTAAAAAGAAATTTTATTTCTTCTGTAGTAATGAGTCACCAAGCTCCTCTTTATCTACAAATTAATTTATACAATAAATCTTTTAGAAGATCTTCTATTATTTACCCTGAAAACATTGACAGCAAGAATGGATAAAGGCGTCATATAACCTCTAAAATAACCACATGTAAACACACCCAAAGCCAGATGAGAGAGCAGCACATACTTTCATCAGAAATCCATCATGCACGTACAGAATACAATGGGAACTCAAGCGTCAAATCTCACAGTGGTGGACTTCATCAAAGAAAGAATTACAGCTTTGTGTTTTTGTTGAATAGTAGACCAGGATTTTCTTCAAAGCTTTCGGTGAAATCCACTTCTAACAACCCCGTAAGTCACCTTTAATCTTTAAAGGCAAACCAAAAAAGGTGCAATTTTAGAGATGCTACAGATACAAGAGTGAATTCTTTAACCAACTGACCAACTTTACTAACAACAACTGAATTTTAACACAACTGCCTCTAAACCTAAGCAATAACAAGATCCAAAAATTCAAGCTTTCTCATTAAGCACAGGATATCTCAAGGCCTTGCCTTGAAAACAACACACTGCATACGATCTGCTACTGCAAGCACATCTGTTCTCCAGGAGAATACAAAATCACGGTAATGAGATTGATAACACCTTGTTACCACAGAAGAAAACCTGTGATAAGATAAAGGGATTTTCCTGTAGCATAGGATAAATCTGTCTGAACAAGGAAAGAACATTCTTGCTTATCCTGAAGTACACACACTCAGTGAAATTTGCATTATAAATATGACTATAAATTTTCATAACAGAAGACGTTATCTTTTGTAGACTTTCACAATTATTCAGTGTTTCTCCACTCCAAACTCAATCTAGGATCTCAAAGTCAAGCTGAATTGATCAGAAGTTTGTCATCACCAGAAATACAGCTTCATGTATTAAATTAGGATTATGTTTATTCAGACACATAGTACTCAATCCTGACTTCACTAATATGTCAAACCAACTGCTTTCAATTGATTTTTATAGACGCAACTGTTTTCAGGTCAGCAGATAATCTGACATATAAACAGAAACACTAATAAGTTTTCATGAAGACAGTAAAATTTAGTATGACACAGTTACAGGAGTGATGTTATAAATGGGACTGTTCAGCCTGGAAAAGAAAAGGCACCAGGGGATCTTATCAATGTCCATAAATACCTGAAGGGAGGATGCAAAGAGAATGAAGCCAGGGTCTTTTCAGTGGTGCCCAGTGACAGGACCAGAGCCAATGGGCACAAACTGAAATATTGGATGTTCTGTCTGTCTGAACATCAGGAAATGCTTTCTCGGTGTGAGGGTGACAGGCTGCCCAGAGAGGCTGTGGAATCTCCATCCTTGGAGATATTAAAAAACTGTCTGGACACTGTCATGGGAACTGGCTCTAGGTGGCCCTGCTTGAGCAGGGGAGTTGAAGGTCCCGTCCAACCTCAACCATTCTGTGATCACTACCAAGAGTAGTGACGACCCTGAACTAGTACTGGGCACAAAACTTTTCATTACACCCAAGACTACCCAAGATCTTCCCAAAGTCAAAGCCTCGTCGAGGCAGAGCACCGAATACATAGAGATTAGAGCACTCATCTGCTGTATGGGAAGTAAACATTCAGATCTCAGTTCTGTGTGCAGAAAAAAACCTCAAATCTCAGTCTCTCAAATTACATACATTCCAACTTTATTTTTTAAACGTGTGCTTTATCATAAATGAGGTGTGAAATATATTTCTGTTAAAGGCTATTGCCACAGCATGGCCTGAACAACATAATGCCAGATTTCCTTACTGAGTGAACAGGAGCTCTTAATTCTGAGGTTAAACACAATTTGGTGTAATAGCAAAAAGCCCTAAGTATGTTTAAAAGCAAAGATTATTCTGGAATTTAGAAAGACTAAAGACAGTCACAGATGGTCACGAATTCTCAAATGAGCAGCATCAAAGAATCAAAGTGTGTCGTATATTCTGAAAAAAAAAAATAAAATCAAACACAGGCCAATTTCAGTGAAAGACCCAATGTTAATCACAGAAAAAATATTTCCCATGACTGCTCTCACCTTCCCTGAGCAACAAAAGTTTATATTTGTCAAAAGACTCAATGTATTTATCCTAGACTATTCCATTACCTCGAAATGTCACCACTGGAGGATATTGCAACAGAGGAGCAGCTATGTACTACGGATCAGTTCAAAATCAGGAACTCGGTGAAGCAGCACCCATCTGCCTCCTTCTAGCCTTTTGGTCACTTCTGAACAGTCCAGGCTCTACTAGCAATTCTGTCACAGCTTACAATGCATACAGCACTAGCTAAGCTAGTGACAAATTGAACTTTGAGGTAAGTAGGCATTTAGAGTGTAAGAAATCTAACAAATTCATTCCGGGTTTAAAAATTAAATCTGTGTTGGATTAGAAGAAAAAACCTTCTATTTAGGATCTATACTAATATTTAAGTAGGCTAATAGTGAATATCCTGACTAAATACTGAAATTAATGAGTTTTTCCTATTACAATGCTTTTTAATTTTATTCACTGCATTAAGCTGTTTTACAAATATGCTGAAACGACCTCTTTGAATGGCTTTAACAACATAGGAACTATTGATTGTTGCACCCAATTCCAAGAGCTGACAAATGTCTTTCTACCACTTAAGGAGAAGAGAGATGACAGCTCTTCCATCTGTTGGGACTGAGAACCTTTGTGGCTGAAAAACAGCTAGGTCATTTTTTCCTCCCGAGAGTGGAAATCAAGAATAAATTGGCCATGTAGATGTTCTTTAACAGGCAGTGCTTAAATTGAGAGTCTATAGCAACATGAACCGCTTTCTGTAGCTGGTTTGTTTGTGTCTCGGGCACAGGAGCCAAGGGAGATGACTGCATTATTTGCTGGATGTTGCTGTTACTGCAAGATAAATACAGCATTCTTCTTTTTATCTCTGAAGTGCCTTTCAGATAAACAGTCTGACCCGAAGCGAAGCCCTTTGCTGTTTAAAAAAAGCAAACCAGAAGAGATCTCTCTTCCCAACAAAAGTTAGACCAAGCAGATAGGTGTCTTTACATCTGATATTTAAGAAAATCAATTGATATGATCCCAGCCAGGGTTACAGAAGCGGGGGGGAGGGGGCACGGAGGGGGGAGTGCAAAAAAAAAAAAAAGACATAGCAACAAGAGTGTAATAAGGTGGAATTTGCAGGACCTTTGCTGTCAGGTTCTGGAAAATCAAAGTCAATAACAAGCACTGGCCAAGAAGCATTGGGCCCAGCGGTGCCATTAGGACGGGGTTGGGACAGAACTACACCTCTCCAATGGAAATGTCACGCTCCGAGCTGCGAAGTACTGAACCAGCATTGTAGGAGGGAAAAATCTGTAAGAAAAGCAGTGCAGATTTGTTCTCTACTTCACCTTTGAAAGACTAACAGGTAGAAATGTCTTTTCACAGAGGAATGACAGAGCAAGGGAATAAGTTATTCTCCTCTCCTCAGGTTCAACGCATATTTAACTGCATCACACCCTAGTATTTTCACACATCAGTATCATACAACAAATATTCAGTTACAAACTCATAGTTTCCAAAATATCAAACATAAAGCCAATAGATGTTACTCGATGCATCAGATTCGTATGCATCTACTACCCCAGGTCAAAGAGCTCTCCGTGCACCTGCTTTATTCCCCCACTACCAAGCACAGATACTTGTTCTTGAAACATCAAATAATGGAAACCTCACATTATCTGTAGGCTACCTTTTTCAAAGCTTCACCATCCTTATTTTCAGATGCTTTTTTCTGATGTATAACTTAAATCCTCCTTGCTGCAATTCAAGTCCATTTCTCACTGATCTTCCCATGGAAGACCGTGAACGTATTCTCTACCTCTTTGCAACAGCCTTTTACACAACTGAAAGCTGTTATCATGATACCCGAGTCTTACCTTCTCTGTATTCAAAAAACCCCAGTTCCTTCAACCTTTTCTTATTAGTTTGTTTGGGTTTTGGGGGTTTGTTTCTTTGTTTTAAAAAAACAGACTTCTGAGGACTCTCGTTATTTTTCTCTGAACTCTCCTAAATTGGTCCATATCCTTTTTGACCTTAGGAGGTTCAAGGAGGGCTAAAGAATTCCTTCTGGTGTTTAACAGAATGTCCCTGTCACACACTCCAGATGGTATTTGACATCATTGACAAGATGTTGTTTACCGAAGTTAAAATTGACTATTAACCCACATTTTTTTCTTGTATTGCTGATGCTTAAGGAGTCATTACCCATCCTGTGCTTGTACAGTTAATTATTCCTACCTAAATATAGTTTAAATCTGTCCTTTCTACATAGCAACCCAGCTAGGCTTATTTTATTTTTCCCATAGTGTTTCAGTAACAGAATGAGTAGAATGATTCCATATTCACAGAATTCAGACCTTGCCTCCCAAACATCCTTGTACATTTTTTAATGTTGTTGTCACCTGAAGACTGATTAAGCAATCTCTATCCTTCATTCAAAGTATTTGATGAAAATACACAATAAGAATTAGGCTGAAGTCAGGCTCCTGTGAAGTTCCATTTGAAGTATCTGTCCATTCTGACAGATTTTGTAATGTGTACGTATACAGACACATACACCTTCTATATACACATCTACCAGAAGTCTTAAACTGTCAGAATAGAGAATTAAATTAATGACACATTTTTTCTTGATTAACCTTGATTTCTTAATTATAGTTATTACACATGGTTGTAATCTTCCAGTTGCTTACAAGAACTTATTTATTTCTCAAAATGCTTTTCTAAAAAAAGAAGTTAAACCGACAACCTTGTAATATCAAGATTCTTCCTCCTTCCCTTGTTTTACAGGTGGCGTTCTGCTTGCTCTCTCCACTCAGGTTTTGCTGAAAAAAAATATTGTGGCACTGAAGATCAGCCAGTTTCAAAAAATAAATAAATAAAAAAATAGATTATTTCTTGTGTGTATGCCTCTGTAGCCTCAGTCTGGTAGGTGGTGTTCTCAAAGCACCAGTAACATTTACCAGTAGCACAAAAACCTGCACAACATGCAATTATGACAGAGCAGAAGATTTAAGTCCAATGTCTTCCTCCACCTGAAAGTATTCAGATCCATGTCTCCTATCCAAGTGGCTGTAACTACGAGATTACCTCTGGGGAGGATGGAGCAGGGAGGAACACACATTACAAAGCCTTGCACCCCTGTTTGCAAGACCACTCACATATTTCATAGCGAAGAGTCTTTGCTTAATACAGAAGCTACATGACAAGGATTCCATACATCGCTCCTGTGTCTTCTTTTCCTCCTCACTTGCTTTCTCTCTTGCTTTTTGTGCCCTATGCTCTGCCCAACAGCAGTTTCAGCAGGAGTGGAGAGCCACAGCGCTGTCATGCTGATGACAGCACTGAACCAGTCTCTTTCATCTCCTAAGCAAATATTCTACTAATAACATAAGACATGATTACCTTCAGAAGATTCCTCCAAACTACAGTTAGAAGACCAATGATTTAAGACAGTTTTTCCTCACTTTTTTCCTATTAGATGGCACAAGGGAACTGACAAGTGAAGATGTACTTCAGCAACTCCTCTGGCCAAACATGCTCAATATTTCATTTGGGACATTCAGTTCTTTCTATTTCCCCAGTCTTCCTACGGTGCACCCAGCAGTACAGCTTCTATGCGGGAGACAAGGAGACAACGCTAGACAAGAGCTCAGCTCTCAACCTTTCCGCATCTCTCCCCGTTTCCACTGAGCAGGCTGCTGCAGCAACTACTGCAGTGTTATTTCAGGCTAGGCAAAAAATCCAGGCATGCGGCTGCTGTACTGGCCAAACTCAAAGAGTGCAAATACTGCAACACATGGTGGCCCGCTCAAGTACTTTCTTAGCAATCCTGGTACTGGTTCTTGCCATGATTCACAACCGTTCCTTACTTTACGGTTATGGAGACCATATACTTACAGGATCCTGAAACTTGAAGTTCTTCCTATAGTGTGGGTATCTAATAACGTTTCACATATTACATGGTCTGAATTATTATAATTGACAATATTTTTAAATATCAATTATTATACATATCTATATTTCCAGTTAATGCTAATATTTAGTAAATAACTTTAGAACAGTATTTTCTATTTCACCCCATTGTATTAGATTTATTTATATCAGCAGAATCAAAATCACCTTGCTAGAAAAATATTTTAAAAAATAAAATAAATCAGGGATAAACATTTTAGCAGGGCCTGTTGCGATAGGACAAAGAGTAATGGTTTTAAATGAAGGGAGGGTAGATTTAGACTAGTGAAACACTGGAACTGGTTGCCCAGAGAGGTGGTAGATGCTCCATTGCTGGAAACTTTCAAGGTCAGGTTGGATGGGGCTCTGAGCAACCTGATGTAGTT
>Ga0181612_134415_pt1 | contig 11275 bp, 3 predicted proteins | sample HoacroProtozoa21_FD_119630 | JGI IMG/M metagenome (GOLD analysis project Ga0181612, IMG submission 119630) | Hoatzin crop microbial communities from Cojedes, Venezuel. Combined Assembly of Gp0051906, Gp0051904, Gp0051908 | reverse complement strand
TGCGCGGGGATAAGCTCCATAGACACCGACCGCCCCGGCGACGGGAGGTGCCAGCCGATAGAAATCCCCATGTGCAAGGATATCGGGTACAACATGACGAGGATGCCTAACCTGATGGGGCACGAGAACCAGCGGGAAGCTGCCATTCAGCTGCACGAGTTTGCCCCCTTGGTGGAGTACGGCTGCCACAGCCACCTGAAATTTTTCCTCTGCTCCCTCTACGCCCCGATGTGCACAGAGCAGGTTTCTACACCAATCCCAGCCTGCAGGGTTATGTGTGAGCAGGCGAGGCTGAAATGCTCCCCTATTATGGAGCAGTTCAATTTTAAATGGCCAGATTCCTTAGACTGCAGCAAACTGCCCAACAAGAACGACCCCAATTACCTGTGCATGGAAGCCCCCAACAACGGATCAGACGAGCCACCCAGAGGATCCAGCATGCTGCCACCCATGTTTCGACCACAGCGGCCCAGCAGTGGCCACGATGTGCAGCAGCACAAGGACAGCCTCAGCAGAACCTCCTGTGAAAACCCGGGCAAGTTCCACCACGTGGAGAAGAGCGCTTCCTGCGCGCCACTCTGCACTCCAGGGGTTGATGTTTACTGGAGCAAGGATGACAAACAATTTGCTGTCATTTGGATTGCCATCTGGTCCATTCTGTGCTTCTTCTCCAGTGCTTTTACTGTACTCACTTTTCTGATAGATCCTCAGCGTTTCAAGTACCCCGAGAGGCCCATTATCTTCCTCTCAATGTGCTACTGTGTCTACTCGGTGGGGTACATTATTCGCCTCTTTTCAGGTGCTGAAAGTATTGCCTGTGATAGGGACAGTGGCCAGCTCTATGTCATCCAGGAAGGACTGGAGAGCACTGGCTGCACCATTGTGTTCCTGGTTCTGTATTACTTTGGTATGGCAAGTTCCTTGTGGTGGGTGATCTTGACTTTAACTTGGTTTCTGGCAGCTGGGAAAAAATGGGGGCATGAAGCAATTGAAGCAAACAGTAGCTACTTTCATTTGGCAGCATGGGCCATTCCGGCTGTGAAGACCATAATGATCCTAGTTATGAGAAGGGTGGCTGGAGATGAGCTGACAGGGTTGTGCTATGTTGGAAGTATGGATGTGAATGCCTTGACGGGGTTTGTACTCATTCCTTTGGCTTGTTATCTAATCATTGGCACTTCTTTTATTCTTTCTGGTTTTGTGGCCCTTTTTCACATCAGGCGGGTGATGAAAACAGGTGGAGAAAATACTGACAAGTTGGAGAAACTTATGGTCAGAATTGGTGTCTTCTCAGTCTTGTATACGGTGCCTGCAACTTGTGTGATAGCTTGCTATTTTTATGAAAGACTTAATATGGATTATTGGAAAATTGTGGCAACCCAACAGAAATGCAAGATGAACAATCAGACTAAAAATTTAGACTGCATGATGAACAACTCTATTCCAGCGGTAGAAATTTTTATGGTCAAAATTTTTATGTTATTAGTTGTGGGCATTACTAGTGGTATGTGGATCTGGACTTCCAAGACTCTTCAGTCCTGGCAGAATGTCTGTAGTCGAAGATTAAAGAAGAGAAGTAGGAGAAAACCTGCAAGTGTTATTACAAGCAGCGGAATCTACAAAAAACCTCAACATCCCCAGAAAACTCACCTTGCAAAATATGAATCAACATTACAACCACCCACTTGTGTGTGACCAGGTTTTAGAAAAGACTGTATCTCACCTTACAGACTTACAAATGTTCACAGCAACAGTCAGAAGTTAAAAAGTAAATGGTGCTTTTTTTGTCAGAGAACAGTTTAATATCTCAAGGCAAAAAATGTACCACGCTGAATTCAGGACCTGGTGAAAAATTGAAGGTAAATGTACTTATGGAAAGGTTTTCAGTGAAAGAAATATTGTGAATTACAACAGTCTATTCTGTTACTAATTTGTAGTTATGTACTTAATCCAGCCCTCAGATGTATTTTTTTGAAAACAAACAACAAAACCCACCCACCCTATTTAACTTTTTCATGTAGCTGAGCTGGATTTTCGACAGGTTTCTGAGTAACAAGGTGTAGTCAAGTTTTATGGAGCAATGATTTTAGTTTAAAAGTGCCCAAGTGAGCATTGTCTCTGCAGGACCCGGAGAGGCCTGTCCTCAGTGAGTTGCCGTCTGCAAAAGCAACTTCCATGCTAACTTTTTTTAAAAAAAAAGAAGAGAGAGAAAGAGAGAAATCCTCATCTCAGCCTGGTGGGTTTGGAGTGCCTAAAAATAGGTTCAATCTATAATGCTCACCAATATTCTTTCACTAAAAGAGAAACTTCCTACACCAGACACAAACTTTGTGAATAAGAATAATGTGCAATACATTTTTTTTCTTACCATGACATGAAAAGAGAAACAAGTATTTTGCTGTACATAAAGACAACAAAAGAAATCTCTTAACAAAAGAACTAAGAGGTCTAGTCCTCAGAAACCCTTTAGTGTTACATTTTGTGGCTTTTTAATGGAAATCAAGCCAATGTTATACACGTTTGGACTGATTTGTGCAAAAAAAAAAGGGGGGGATCAATTCAAAGAGACCCAAAGGGCTTATTGACTCTTTCTATTGTTAAACAAATTCTCACTATGAATAGATCAAGAAGCACTAGATTCTGCAAAGGGAAGCTTTGTATAGAGTGATGCTCTTTACTGTGCTGGGGGTGCGCAGTTTTGTGCTGTATATACTTGTAATATACAATTATTTTTCATGCTCCACTATTTTATTAAAAATAAAATATGTTCTTTAGTTTGATAATTGTGTGTTCTAAACTTTCTCTGATGTGCTTTGTGGTTAATAAACTTGTTTTCTCGATTATTTGATAAAAGCACACTTCGAATATAATAGTTGTTGTTATGCTTGCCTGCAAGTATAAGCAGACAGAGCAATAATTTACTCAAAAGAAATGGCAAGTTGGAATTAAATAAATGGATTTTGAAGTTGCACCTTCCTGTGAGCCTCTGCAACTGAGAAAACCGAATGGGAAGATGCTTTCGTGATGTAGAAAAGCTGCAGTGCTGTAGAGTAGTACCCTGTTTACAAAGCCCGGAGATTACAACAATGATCCTTGGTTTACACCCCTGCAAAATTTGCATGGGTATGTTCAGCGTGGTGAAGATAGCTGGCTCGCTTCAGCACCGTTTGAATACGATTCAGTTGTACATTTCAGGGATTTTTTTTTTTTTCCTTTTAGCACTACTGAAAGTATCACTATTCCTTGGGAAAAGACTTTGGGAAGATCGCGAGAAAGAAGATAATGTTTTATATTTTTTAAAGATAAATTTTTAATCTTTTTTTAAAGATAAAATATAAACATAGAACTGGAATACTACTTTAGGAGAGCTGTCTGATAAAGTTAAAATTGTAAATACATTTTCAAAAAGTTCTTAGTGGAGTACGATTTTCTATGAACCTGAAGTTTTCCATGCAGTTAACTAACAGTCTGCGTGATCACCTGGTGGGATGGTAACATAACCTCACTTTCTCACACAGGCTGTGCTAGAAACTCCCTGATCAGTATCTCATCAGAGAAAGAAAAGAGGTCTTAATGGACTTTGGTAGAGTGAGGATCCCCGTAACAGTCATCTTGTGGCTAGGAACTTTATAACAGAAGGATCTTTTTTAGTGGCATGGTTTTTCAATTTATCTGTGCAGTGCTACAGAGGATTTTTTGTCATCTTGTAGTCTTTTTAAATGTTTCTAGCAATGACTAGGGACTTGAATGACAAGAATGAAGTTGCAGGTATTATTGATAATCTTTTGGTTCTAAAATGCCCATATGCAAAGCAGCTTTCAATATAAAATTTATCTTTTGGGGGAGGACGAAATATATTTTTCTTCCTTTGTGCCTATCTGCTACTGTTTGATACACAGCTTTTAGATGCCCTGGAAGTTAATCCTGTCAAGAGTACACCCTTCTGAGCAAGAGCAGGACATTACACTAAACAAATCCACTTCTGAAACTGTAAAATTAATGCCTTTGCATCTGTGTATGTTCTTGTTAAGATCTAGTTAAGATCCTAAGAAATGCAAAGTTTTAAAATAACCTGTGTATTGCAAATTGCTACAGAAATCCTTCAAATATGTGCTTTGTTATTGCGTGTGCCACCTTGCCAGTAATGTATCATCTGCTTCACATAAATTTCATCTCTGATGTAGAGGTTAGTGCTGGTTTTACTAGTGACAGGTTTGTTCAGAGAATGGTTTCAGGCTTCACTCTAAAATACATTAGCCACTGAAATAAACATCTCGCTATTTTTGTAGACCATAGAAAATGACTTGCTTTTGTTGCTGATCATGTATTTTTACAGTCTGCTACTAGGATTCTGGATGAGAAAAAAATGAAGAAAGATATTCAGCAGGGGCTGAATTCCTGCTGCCATTCTGACTTTAACCAGTTGTCAGCTTAGGCCCTTCATTGTCACCAGAGCAGAACTGCAAGGTCTTCAATGAAAACGCTAAATATGGAGGCTTGGCTAGATGCATCATGTTACAAATAGATTTGTGCTGAACTGTAAACTAAGTATTTAGATTTTATATCAGCTTTGCAGTTATTCGGGATTTTTTTTGGTTGGTTTTTTTTTTTTATACTGGTAAGCAAACTAGATTCTTCAAGTGTATAATGATGCTGATTTCATTATATCAGGACTAATGTACTGTAAATGCGGCACAGTATGATGATTGTCTTTAAGGACATCTTAAGAATGACTTAATTCAGAAATTGTAATTCTTACTGCCCCAGGACTCCTAGCAGTCTTAACAGTTTACAATTGAAGTTGTTAAGGCATTGGAAGCTTACAACTGTTAAGGCATAGTGATATACTTATTTTCACAACATTTCAGTGATTTAGTATAACATTATTAATAACTTACCAGAGAATTATATTTTTCACTTAGAATTCTGCACATTAAATGATAATGACAATAATAGTAAAACAAAAAAGTCTTTAAGAAAATATCACCAAAATATTCTATATTAAACATCTTTACTTTTCACAGGAATTTTATATTTTAGTAAAATCATGTTCATTTCTTTTTTGTTGAATTTTATAGAATTTTTCTCTGAGTACTGTCAAGGCCTATTGGGTATTTGTTTATCATTAGACTTTTAAGAAAATTATCTGCATGTGGATATATTAACAATTCAGTCACTCCATAGCAAACTTGTTGAGGATGGAATGCAAGTCCAGAATGTCCTTCTGGAAAGGATGTTTTGTCCCAGTCCAGTGGCATTTATCAGATAAAAATATCTCAAAAAAAGTCATTCTGTTAGTGTATACATACATTGTAAATCAAGAATCAGATGTTTGCCACAGGCCTGTGTACGAGTGCTCTGTTCTCTCCCATCAGAAGCTGGAGGTTATCCATGAGGGCAGAAATTGTCTCAAACTGTGTAGGCTGTGACGATGCGGATTATGTCTCAGCATTTGGGTAGAGATTCATATGTTAGGGCCAGGTAGAAGGAAGGCAGAAAGTTCCTTTTTTTTGTCAAAGGTAGCTTGGTAGAGTACTTTTGTTTACCAAAGAGAGATTAACAAGGTAAGATTATGAGATCAGCAGGAAAAATGGGATTCAGAAAAAAACCCACAAAATTCTATTTACAATAATATGAGTCTTGTTTCTCAGTGAAATGCCAATGCTTCTTATGAATAGAAATAAAATTAAGCTGAGTAGTTTCAAGGCTTAGTTTTAGATATGATGTACTAGGACAGTTTGAACAGTACAGTGCAAGCAAGCACCATGGTTGAAAGGATGTGAGGAGCTCAGTCACAGAATGTTCAGATCTCTTACCAGATTTTTCCCAAAGCAGCATTTCATATGTATGTTATTATGAAGCTATTATTCACATATGGCTGTCATCCCATGGCTTCAAACTATACGAAAAGCCCAGTAACAACAATGTCTGTAACATACACCCGTCTTATTCTAACACTTAAAATCCATGGCTTCAAGGGGATAGTTCTGTAATGATGGGATATTATGTGCTCAGGTGGTCTTTGATGACAGGTGGTCTCCAACAACAGATGGCCTCAAAGGAGGAACTTCAGTGCATTTTAGTTTAAAACATTTACACATTTCTTTAAAAAAAATTTGAAACGTTATCCTTGTGTAATGTTCTTAAGTATTTTAGACAGAGTAGCCAAGTTATTAACACTGACAGATGATAAATCAGGGCATCCTTTAAAAGGTGGGTGATGGTGATTATGTGGTCTTGGAGCTTGCTTTGATCAGAAGTGACAGGCCTGTAAGGTCTGTGCCACTCAATCCCCCCTGAAGGGAGATCAGCACCTGTTTGCACTTTGAGGCTCCTCTACCTCCCACTGCCTTCCAGCACTATTTCATCTTTTTTAACACACTTGATGTTGATTGGCTTTAAGCAAAGTCATTATTCATTTACAAAACACTCCTTGATGGAGCTTACTCATAACTGTATTTCAGTAGCAGGGTTTGTGCTGTTGCAGCTCAGGTTGTAGGAACATTCCGATTACAAATACTTGATTTTCAGTGAGCTACAAGCTAAAATCAGCCTGGGTGCCAATATTAACCTGGTTTCATTTTTTTGTCCAAACAATAGTATGTATTGCCCGTGAATCTGTTCATCTGGAGCTTTCTGTATCTTTACATTTTTATACACAACAGGCATATGATCAGGTTCGTGAAACAAACAGGTCCTAGTTTGGTGGATCAAATTTTACCTTAATAAATACTGTTCCAAATAGGTTTGTCTTACTTGTGAACTGTAATGGATGTCTAGAAAAGAGCACAAAACAAGGCTTTGACTTCACGAGTGGCCGTATGACAAATAACAGCAATGAGTCTCCACTGATTATTTGATGTTGTACGTACAGGCCTTTGGTATGGACTTGCCAATCTAGATGCAAATACGCACCACAGTCAGCGGTATCTCATTAGTTAATTCGAGTGTGTCTGAGAACAGATGTGGGTCGTGCCTGTCTGCTTTGGGAGCCCAATTCTGCTTTTCCTGTAGCAGCAAAGTTAAAGCTTTGGGGAGTTGTAAATCAAAGGCAGGACGGAGTGATCATTGTGTATATTTGTAAGGCATTGTTTAAAAAGGAATTCCTTCACTTTGTTGTCACTAGTTTCTTCCTTCTATTCTTCCAGATCTCCTCATAGATCTGCTCCACCGCAGTCTATGGGTGTCCGACTAATTTCAGTGTGTGCTTTGAATCAAACTTCCTACCTCAGGGAAAGCATGTGCCATGTGAGAAGTCATTATTTTGACTTTATTTTCCCAAAGTAGAACATTTTTTTGAAAGTCTTCATGTGACATAAATTCATGATATGGAAAAGAAAATCAGTGACTGAAATAGTTTCAATTGTATTTTCAAAATATGCTACTATGTTAAAATGGTTGAAGTGTAGTATGCTGCAAACGAAGTGTCATTTCAAAATGAAATTCACAAATATCGGATGTTGATAATGTTGGAATGGAGTGGAAATTCTTTTTTTTTCCCTTTTTTCCCTTTTTTTTTTTTTTAGATTGTTTAGGCTTTTTGAGAACACTGCATTATATTTATTGCAGAATGCTCAATATTAATAAATCTGCATTTCCTGCTGGCAGGTTACGCCATAAAAAATTCTTCAGTCAAATTACATCTTTGTTCATGAGTCTACCTTTTCCGAGGGGCTTAGACCTATAATATCCATGGGAGCTAACAATGAGCAGCAACATTTTGAGTTGAGCCCACGATATGCTCCTTGTTTCCTCCTTTCTTCACTGATCAGCACTTCTGTTCCCCTTCCCCTCTCTTCCACTGCTGATCAGTCTTTCATCATCTGCATGTGACGCGCGCCTCTTACCCTCCTCTCAAGTGATCCCATCCTTTTAGCCTCTAATCTGCCCACACAGAGCTTTCTGTTATACTGGCCAGTAGCTATGACTGCTTTGAGCTTTTTTGTTCAACATAAACGGAAAGATATTTCAAAACTTGTGTTTTATCTTTCTTTTTGGAGAAGGACTGTGGTAAGAAACAGAGGTTCAAAGTTCTGAGCTACCAAAGGTGCTGATGAACACAGGAGACTGTCAAGAAGAGACTGCCAGTTCTAAGCAGGGGCCTTAAACTTGAAAGTACTCTTTTGTTGAAGACAAGCATGTTTGGTTCTGTCTTGTATATTTGTTATTTTATATTTCCTTTATCTGAGACTAATATCTATCTGTGTGAAATAATAAACAGGAGAGGGAGAAAGAACATTTGATCAATTGATAAAATGGGAAAAAAATCCCACCTTGCACTCAAAAGCTTTTAGCCTGAGGAGAGTTCGTGTGCCTCAAAGCTGCAAGTTTTTCCCAGTTATACCCAGCTGGTCTAATAGAAATGTTGTACCTGCCTTCAGCCTGTCTTTCTCGTATCCTTAGTTCCTCACAGCTATAGCAATGCTACACTTACAGCTACATTACAAATAGCAATGGTGAGACTGATTTTGAGCTTTGTGGTTCTTAAACTTTAAATAAGTTTTTAAACTGGACTATGATCACTACAATAATTGGAAAACATTAGAAAACCCATGGTATTGAAATCTGGACCTTTGATATTCTTTCAGTTACACCATTTTTCTTCTTTTTAAGATTTTAGTGACTCTAGTCAAAATATTTTTATTTCTTATTGTCAGCACTTTGTCTTGTAAATTGATTTTTAAAGAAAGGACACATTTCTATTGAGGTTTTAGGCTTCTTAATTACTGCAGAGGTTGGGGTTTTTTGAATCCTGTCATCTTTTTTCTGTCTTAAAATTACATAAAAGAACCTTTTTGTTCTTTAGGATACTGATTTTAGTAATGAGATATGACAGTTCCCTAGACTTCTCATCCTTTTGCATCAATCTCGATGCAGCCTTTTAGATTCTTCAATAAGCTTTTTGAGTTTGACATAAGGCATGTTGGTAACATTTTCAGAAGTTATTCGTTGACAATTAGTAGAGAACAAAAACCAAGCTACATGTCTACATATGATTTTTATACTAACTTAACTTGATCAATTTGAAACCAGATCAAAAATACTATTTAATTAATTGATGTAATTCCCAGTGTAGGCGTGGTGATAAATATAAAGGTAATTTTAAGGACAGAGTAAATCTGAACCATGGTCTTTGGAAGCTCAAGTCTCACCTGAGATGGTTTTGAGCTTGCAAATCTTTTTAGTTGTTTTTAGTTATTTCCCTCTTAGAAATTTTGGCAGTTAGATTGAAGCATGGTGTGAGAACGATAAGCATAATGCAGTAGTACCATTCTACTGTATCTTTATGACAATTTAAGGTAATAGGTGCTGCCCATTTATGGAATAGCACTGCTGCTGAGTTTGGATTTTTATTCACAAACACAGCTCCAAAATTCTCTAAGCTTTATGCCTTCATTATGATAGCCATAAAGTTACTTTGCACAAGAATGGCTGTTACAAACACTATCATGGTTAAGAAGGGGCAGACAAAAACCTTTTCTTACAACTTAAAGTCATCTCAAGCCAGTGCTTTTGGGGGGCTGTCTATTGGGGGGCTCTCTAAAGCTTAGCTTGCCCTTTCATCTGTGCTCTTTTATATCTTTATACAGCTCAGTTGTGAATTCCAGGTGGCATGGGACAGACCAGTAGATGTATTTAGTTGGTTCTGGGCCAGTCATAACCAAAGAACCATCCAGAAAATTTAATTAGCAAGGGTGAGCCGATGTTTCGACTGACTTGCAGCTTAGCTAGTCTGGACCAGTACTGGAGTGCTTGAAGTCTTCACTGAAACACATATCCAAAACTTTTGAAGTGTACTTTGACTGCCGCTTACAACACCATCCATAGATAGTGCAAACTACACTGCTACACAGCATTTCAGAAGCGTCTTATGAAGAAGTAGCTGCAATCCTGGGTAGTATTTTTTGTTTTGTTTCAGTCTTACTGCTGAGATAGGAACATAAAGAGTGGACCAAATAATGTGTTTCTTTTCACATGCTGTAACAGCTCTTCAAGAACCTCCTTTGTATACCTAACAAGGAGAACTGTGTGAGAGAGACTGCTGAATCTTGAATGCTGAAGGGTTTTCTTTGATAGCAAATTTCAAATGAAGTAAACACTGGCTGAGTGTATCTGTACAGAGTGAAATGAAACTTTGCAAATGGTGAGTTCTTCCAAAAAGGAAATGAGAAAGAAAATTGAGCATAGGTAGAACATAGGCTAAAGATACTGAGAACAGAACCACGGGAGAGGAGGAAGGCACAAACTGCCTTCAGGGACTTCTCATTATGTAAGACCTACAGCTAGAGTTACACAAACTTAACTGCTTATTTATTTGTGCATTAATAGAATAATAATAATTAGAATTATATTAATATAATCTGTTTCCCAGGAGCTTTGGTTTCTGTTGTGGTACTCTGACCCACTGCTCTCCTCACAGATACAGAAATGACTTTCACAGATTTTGGTACCATGTTTCCCGGATTATTGTGTATAACTGTAGCAATCTTTACAGTGGAATCTGATTATCTAATTTCATGCATGGTATTTTACACAATTAGAAGGGAAGAGCATTATAGTGTCACATCTTTTGATAAACTGAATTTCCAATATATGGTTTTTGAAACAAATCACAATGCAGTGACAAGAGAAAATTTGAAGAATAATCAAATTCAGAACTCCAGCCGTTAATGGTTTTGTTAATTAACTTAACTGGGGCAACAGGTTCTCCTGCATGTTGCTTTGAAATTTCCAGTCTTAGAGCCCACATAGTTTGGACTGTGAAGGGGTGTATTATGCAGCTCTTTGATCAGTTTTGAAAATTACTCAAAGCCCTTCATTTGCAGGATATGATAAAACCAAAATGTTAAAGGCAGAAAGAGATATGTTCTTTATTCCTTTATTTAACATCCAAATTTGGCTTCATACGGACTGTTGACAGTTAGTGACCTCTCAACAAGGTACTTAATGAACCAGATTCTGCTTTTATTAAGTAGTACAGGAAACACCAATGAGATTGGGGGATTGCCAAATTTAAAGAATAAAGTGGAGATCAGCCTAAGAATAACTGGACTGGGTCCAAGTGTTTGTTTATTTCAGCCTTGATAATCAGAAGCTGATTGACCACCTGAGGAACCTGAACGTACATAAGTCTATGGGACCTGATCAGATGCATCCTGGAGTCCTGAGGGAACTGGCTGATGTAGTTGTCAGGCCTCTCCACGCTATTTGAAAGATCATGGCAGTCAGGTGAAGACCCTGGTGACTGGAAGAAGGGAAACATTGTGCCCATTTT
>Ga0181612_161332_pt1 | contig 11276 bp, 10 predicted proteins | sample HoacroProtozoa21_FD_119630 | JGI IMG/M metagenome (GOLD analysis project Ga0181612, IMG submission 119630) | Hoatzin crop microbial communities from Cojedes, Venezuel. Combined Assembly of Gp0051906, Gp0051904, Gp0051908 | reverse complement strand
TGAGGCACTGGAACAGGTTGCCCAGAGAAGCTGTGGCTGCCCCCTCCCTGGAAGTGTTCAAGGCCAGGTTGGATGGAGCTCTGAGCAACGTGGTCTAGTGGAAGATGTCCCTGCTCATGGCAGGGGGGTCAAAACCAGATAATCTTCAAGGTCCCTTCCAACCCTTACCATTTTATGATTCTATACCCCTGCCCTTTATGGTATCCTCTATCCTGCTGATGGTTTGTCAAGGGCATTTATTATTCTTACCTGTCGCTCAGCACATCTGCTATGTGATGCCAGCTGCATCAGTAAACACCAATTTTTTTCCTTCACCCCACATGTTTTGAACAGGTATTGAACAGTGCTGGACTCAGATCTGACCCTAGTAGGACTCTTCTGGATACCTTTTTCCAGCCTGAGGGTGAACAGTCCTCTGCATCTGGTTTTTCAAGTTCTGTATCTGTGCTTTCTTTGCCTTTTTTGGGTGTAGGCATCACTAGCCCTGTCATCTGAAACAGCAGCCCAAGGCTTTTCTAGCCCTTGTTGTACTCTATCATCCGCAGGTTTCATTTCTGCTGTAGAGCAAAACTGGCTTGTTTGCAGTGTGATTGGCATTGGGCAGCCATTGCAAGCTGTTACTCATCTCAGTGCTGTCTTCATGCTTACAAAGAGTTTGATCATTGTTCTGGTATTTTTCTGGAAATTAAAGTCAAGCAGCTATATCTATATTCACCTTCTCCTCTTACAGAGGAGATAGCTGGGCCGGATAGTGCTGGCCAAAGCACAGGGAGATGGCTCTTCATCCTCTCTGACCACTCAGTTGTTTTAATGCTTTTAATTAGATGTATTTTATTTAATGCATGTGAAGCATTACTGCTCAGCTTACAGAAGTGAATGGTGACTTTTAGTCAGAGGGACAAAACACTGTTGTAAGGGACACCTGCAGTTGTCCTGATGTTGCAGGGGAGGAGATACTGTAGGCAGTCACATGTCCTCCACAGCCACCACTTTACAGAATGTCTTTCACAACTGCATCTACCTATTGATTTTCCTGAAAAAAACAAAACAAAACCCTAAGCTGCTAGTTCCTGGTATATCTGCCAAAAGAGAGATTTGAAAATCTTTGTCTTTTGATTTCCAACGTATAACTTTATACATGGCCTTTGTGTCCCAATTCTGTCTTCACACATATGCTCATCAACCTGCCTGGTATCTTTGGAGATGCCACTTGTATCTCATTTCAGTGTTTGCTTTGCCAGATCTGATAAGTTGATCCCTCTTAGTCTCTCCTCCTCACTTGACTTATTTCTTCTGTGTGCTGGCTCTTGTTTCACTCCATTTCTTTTGAACATAAATGACCACAATTGTACTCAGTTTTCCAGAGGAGGTCTCACGAATGGCTCATTTGCTGGCAGTGAGATTTCTCCTACCTTCCCTCTTGGGAAGGTTAATCATTATGCAGGTGAGGTTTTTGTATTTATTTCATTGGTTGAGGACTGTTCTCTGAGGCACTGTGGAGGTTTTGTGCTCTGGCTCCCATCATCTGCTACAGAACACTTTCACCAGGTGTCACAGGTCATTTCCTGTGCATGGATTTGTGTATAACAAATTTGTTTGTAATACAAAGAGTGTTACTAATTATATTCAGCATTTCTCTGTTTGCCTGCATGTCTGCTGCTCTTATGATCTACTACTGCTGTATAAAACCCGGTGCGTGGGGCCTTGTGCTTCCAGCCCTCTCAAGCATGAAGCATATGCAAAGTCCTGCTGTGGTTTGGCTTTGCAGGAAAGCCTTTGAGGCTCAGATTTCATTTCACATAACCCAGAATTATAGGGCTGTTCTACAGCCCCCATAGGCCTTTGTGTAGTAAAGAATGGCATGTCTCTTTCCTCTGTAGGGAATGCAGGCTCTGCTCTGAATCCACCGGCCTGGATGTTTCGGTTCACAGCTAAGCTCCCCAGGGACTCATGATCCAGCACTGGAACACCTGATACGAGGAGGTTCCCCCTTTGCCTTTCTTCTTCTGGTGCTGTGGTCAAGCGAAATGGATACTCCTGTGTTGCCCTGCAGCAGATCTCCTCTTTCTCCGTCTCTGGGCTTTCTGCTTCTAAAACCTCACTGTGCAAAATCGGTACTGAATGTCACTCCCAGTGTGACACGGTGTGACTGTCCTGCGCCTATGTGCCCTGTGTCCCTGGTTGGACAGTAAAGAGGTGGTGAATCAAATGGGTTCTTGACAAGTTCAAGTCCTTTTTAGTTTTTTTCCAAAAGGTGCTGCATCTGCTGATTCAAACCAGCTTTTGGCATGGGGCTCAAGATAGGTGTAAAAGCCGAATCGGGAGGTGGTGCTTTGAGCTGCAGGCTTCTAGCTGAATGAGGCAAGACAAAATGAACTGCAGAAGCTCATGTGACCTACTTCTTAAGTTCTCACATGCAGCCTTCCAATCAGAAAACTAAATGGGAGGAGAGGCTTTCATGGTAAATGAGAAATTGCTTCCATCCTGTATGACGATGGAGAGCTTTCAGGTTGTTTTTAACTGTATCATGGTTATTGGGGCCACTTAGTTTGCTGTAGCATGAACGTCAACTCATATTTGATCCTGCTGAAAGTTAAAGGGCTATTAACCAATTCTGAGAAAGAGGCTTATCTCCATGTTGTGAGGTTCTTCCCAAGCAGTTCAATCTGACTGACCAGGTTACCTGTTTACTGCCAGGTGCCCACAGTGCCACAAACTGAGTTTTCTCTGACAGTGACGTAAAACAGTAGCTCAAGGTCAGCACAAAAAGACCTCAGCTGGCTTGCTGTGGAAGTACAGTAGCTGTGCATGATGTTGGACTTGGGGTGAGACAAGGGTACTGGCGTAGGGTGGGTAAGGTTTCCCTTCAAGTCAGGGAAGCATAATGCGTGGGAGGCTAAATGGATGTAGATTCTTCATAAAAGGTGAGCAGAGGGTGGCCTTTGCACAGGAGGAGAATGTAAGTGTCCACTGTGGTCTGCCCTGCTTCCCATTGTCTCAGATGGAGATGGGCTGAGGTCTGAGCCAACATCTCTACAGATGTCTGTAGAAACCCAGATGGAAAGACGAGGGAAGCAGTATAGGTCACCTTATTGCAACAAAGCATGGTGAACAAATAAACAAAATTCTCTTCCTCCATCTCCGTTTTTTTACACTGACAACAGGGGTTGAGTGGCTGGGTCAGCAGTGTAATTCCAGGTGAGGTGCTCTGCTGAAGGCTGAATAGAACTGAACTCTCAGTGCAGGAAAGCTGCCATTCAGTCAAGTCTCTCTGTTTCTTTTCAGCAAGCCTTATAGTTGTTGCTTTGGTGCAGTGCACTGTCGTCTTTTAATGGCTTTTTAAACGTGGCCTGGAAGGTAGAGTGGATCACTGAAGCACGCCTTGAAGAGGTACATGCTTAGTCTAATGCCATCCAAGACTTTTAAATGCAGGGCCCTCCACCACCCAAGCATGCTTTGTTTAGGGAATTGAGCTGATGTGAACCCCCAAACTGCTAGTCTCATCTGCCTTCTGGCTGGACGTGGGGTGAGCTAACAGACAGTCGTGTGTCAAGACATACCCATGGCACTTTGTTAAATGTGCTGGTAGAACGTTGGTTCTGCTGGGCCCAGCCACTACAAAATAAGACGTTCAGTATGTCTCTTCTCCCTCGTGACAGCTGCCAGGAGCAACACGGTTGTTTGGTCAGCTCCATTGGGTTGCAAGTGCTGAAGATATGCTTGTTCTCATTGCTCTTTGCCTGTTCCTCCTTTGTTCCAATCATTCAGCTGATGTTTGAGGTTCATGGGAGGACATATCACTTGCTGTTCCTTTGCCAAGGGATGCCTGGTGCACAGTTGGCAGCGTGGGTTTGGGCATTTTCTTAGTGCCTTGAAGGAAACAGCTAAGAAGAAAAGAAACATTATTTTCTGGTGTTTCCTTGTATGCAATATGTTTGGACAAAGCACCTAACATGTTTTCAACTAGTAAGAAATGAAACCCTGATTTTTTTAAAGCTTATTGCCTATAGTTAAGAACGGCTTTTCTTGGAGAATGGTAAAAAGACTTCTCTACATGATTCCAAAAATTATAAAGTTCACCAAACTTAAAGTCTTGGAAAAGTTTTCCTTAACATGGTTTCCTGTAGGAACGGTCATTTATCGTATCTCATGGCAGCGTACATCTGTCTTGATTAAATAGGCTGCCTGGTAACCTGTATAACGAATTACACTAAGAAATGGCACAGAGAAAAAGTGCTAAAATTCAGTGGTGCATTGAAGATCCTAAATCATCTGTCCTTGCACAGGAGTAGAGACAGATGAAAATGGGTGAACAACAAAGCCAGTGAATACTGTGGGATGAGTGTGTGAAAATGAGCCTTTGGTAATTTCAGGAACTGAGATCTTTCTTCCAGTGTTGTAAAGGGTACAAGGTAGGGATATAGGCCAAAGTCTGTGACAGAGACAATAAATCATGTAGGGCAAAAGCAATGAATGGATCTATAGCAGAGGATTGCACACAATAATTATCTTTACTGCAGTATGACACACCACAAAATGATATGAACCCTTGCCTTGCTTCCAAAGAGATTTGTGAAGTAGATTGTTACTAATTAGTCATTCAAAGTGAGTGCAAAGAAAGCAGCATACTTTTATGAGTAGAGCAAACTGCGGCATGAGAGACTTGCCTCATCTGATCTTCTCTGTTTGGATCTAAAAGCTGCCCTGACCAGATGTGGAAAGTCAGTCAGACAGAAATTGCTGGCTATTTCTGCTGCCATTTTCCTGACAAATACTCTTTTCCTTGTACAATGTCATCCAAGCCCCAGTAGGGATATATTTTATACTTGTCTTGCTAAGATCCAGCCTAAGGATGAGGCAGTGCCAGCAGCCTTCAGGCAAATAAAAGCTGTTTCAGTTCTCATTCAGCATTTGCCCAATGGCTTTTTGCTCCATCACCTGCACCGTCTCTGCATTGCATCTTAAACCTCAACCTGTGTGTCTGTGTCCTGAGATGAACACCAGCTCCTCTGCTGTGAAAGCAGCCGTTGCTTGAACATCTCTGTGCTGGCTCACTCGGTGAAGCTGCGTGTACGGCCCAGTATCCACATGGGGACATCAAGCTGTTCGAATCATGGTTTGAAGCCTCACATCTGCCCTAGCTGGGTGAAGGCTTGGGTTTGTAATGAATGCACTTCGAAGTGCCTGCTCCTTGGAGTGAAATCTTTGCTGTACTTGTTGCATCACCCATTGTGGCTCTTGTAGCTGTCGTACAAATGCAAGGAGAGCGTGTGATCTGCCTGCAAAACGGCACTGAGATTGCTCTGGCCTCTGCAGGGCTGGCAAGGAAGTCTCGAAGGCACTGTAGTTGTTTCTTAAACCGGCAAAGAAGGTAAGAGAAATAAGAATAAAGAAGTGAGTGAGAAAAATCAAGGACCCCTGTCAGAACTTGGAGATCTGGGTGTTGAGCAGTGCTCGATGGATAGGGCAAATGTTTATACCCACTCTAAAAAGGAGAGTGAAAGAATCAGCTGTGTGATTGTATGTTTTTCATTATTACCATTTCCTTAATGATTATGTGGGATTTGCTACATACGGGCTTGCAGTGTGGGGATACCATCCCAATGGCTGAACCATGTGCACTGAGAACCTTCAGAGCTCTCAGTTACAGACCGGAGGGTGTGTAGGAAATCAAAAGCCTGATGGTGGGCATCAGTGGTTGTGTCACTGAGGCACAGCGACTGAAAAAATAACCTGTAAGTCCTAGATCTGTGTTGTTTAAAGTGAGTTCTGAAGCAATATGAGAAGTGGGTAGGTGGATAGGGGCCGTGCCTGTGCCTGTCAGTGGGAATTGTGTGGGGCACTGAAGGTGGCTGTTAAATTGTCCTTAGAGGAGGAGGTAGTTGTGAAGATAGCAGATTGCTAAAAGTGCTCTCTTCACCCTTGTTCTGCTGTCTGCTGGTGATCTACAGAAGGATGCAAAGATGTTTGAGTGCTTAAGCTGAAGATTAATGTATCTCCTGCCTCGGTGATCGGAAGACACTGATTACTATGATATTCTTCTGCTCTTCTTCCTCCACTCTTTATTCTAAAATGAGAGCCGTGTTTTGTTTTCCTGACTGCTGGATGGTGCTTTAAAGATACAAAGACCCAGGTCCGTGCAAATCTTGTTTCTGGCTTGGGCTCCTTTCTCCCATTGTGAAATCTTGGCAAACTGGTTTTGAACTTCTGGCTGGCTGTAGCAGTCCCCAACAGCAATGGGTGTTGCCAGCGCTGGAGGTTTCTGTGGCTGATCTGCTCTCAGTTCTGGAGCTTTTGTTTACCTCCAGTAGCTTTCTGAAAGTTGGGGATGATCTTACATGTTTGAATTACAGAACAAGGAGAGGAAAAAATAATGTTTCCTGCTCGCATTGAAAGGCCGAATTGGTTATGCCAGCAGTTAGTGCCCTATCAGACTGTATCTCTGGTACTTCCAACATTCTGTGTTTTGCTTTGCTTTTGTAGTTTATAAAACTTTTGGATTGGATTTCTCATGAGTGAGATTTTAGGGCTGCAGCTCCAGGCTTGACTTTATGCACGGGACTCAAAACTATTTGTGTAAAGCCATGGGTGAAAGGTGAGGTAGATAAGCTGGAACTGCTTGTTGAGGCAGTTCGGTATCAGAGCTGGTATCTTTGTGGGCTGATGCCAAAGGTATTACGTATGTTAATCTGTGGAATATTTAATTTTCAAAGGTACTGATCTTAATGCATTCAGTATTTGATGAGCAGCATTTGTTAGACTCCTGGTGACTGAAGGACACTCCATTAACTGGGGTGGCAGCCTCCCTTGGGACTTTGTCATCTGCATACGTTCTTGAACCAAAAGCTGCTGATCCTGGGTCTGTCTTTCTTAGGTGTTTCTCCACTGCTTTCCCCTGTGGGCTCTTTCCTGTCTTTAGGCTGTCTTTAGGCTGTTTGTCCTCTGTAGGATCTCTTCCTCACTGCTTGCAGGTGGTGAGTGAACTCGTAGAGTAAGGCTGTGGACTGAGGGAGCATGGAAGCACAGGTGCTTTGCTGGTCATGTAGGAAAACATCATCTGAAGAAAGCCAGAGAAGCTGAGAAGAAACAGTGCTGAAGATGACAACTTTGTATCCCTCACTTGAAAAACTAAGCAAGGCACCCAAGCTGAAGCCTTCATCTGCAGGTTCCCTGATGCTGGGAAAGCAACTAAAACAGAGCAGAGACAGTCTGGTAGTGGAGTGGTTTGAGTGCAAGGAGGATGGCTCATCTGGCCAGCATAGCCCTGGCACACAGGAGAGCTTGGCTTCCATGGCACACAAATCTAAGCTTGGCCGTCCTTCCTGCCTGCTCCACCCTTTGCTCCTGCTTCGCCAAATGATGCAAAGCAGGTAGGAGCCACGGAGGGAATGGTGTCATGAATAACATTACAGCTGATCTTTGGGCTCCTTCTCCTGAGGCTGTGTTGTTAATTTGGGCGATGCTTTTCCAGCTAGATGTCAGCAAGGTAAGGGAATTTGTGCAAGGATTTAAAAGTACATAGTTGTGAAAATAAGGGACAGTGACCTCCCTCTTTATATCTTTCATGTGGGAGAACACTGCGAGGGACAATTCTCTCCCTCCATGATACATTCCCCAAGGCTGCAGTCCTTCTGGCGTTGGTACCATCCTATGAGCAAAAAGGATGTGGCCTGTTTTAATTTCCACCTCCACAATGTTGTAGGTGGGCAGGGGTCTGCAAGTGACATTTTGTTGTTGGTGAACTTGTTACACTAGGCATGTTGAGGTGGGTATTGAGGAAATCAGCAATCGTGCCTGTCTTGCAAGCATGAGTCTTTGCACTTTGGGGTAATTTCTTGGGTTATGCCGGGATGGGAATTTTGATTAAGAAGGTGCTGCAGTAGATTTTTGAACCAGGAAGATGGCTGTAGCAAACGCCTCACAAGCAGCTGCTCACCGGGCCTGTTTGGTGGAGTTATATATAGATTTTGCTCTCTGTGGGTCCTGTTAGTGTAGCAGTAGGTTGCACAATGGGCTCTTAAGAGAGCTTTTTGTCTGGAGATTGCCTCTTTGAGATCAGGGTGTCAGGATAATATAGGCTTTCCGAGGGAGTGCTGAATGATCCCCATTCTGCATGCACAAAGGCAGATACCCAGGGCATAACTTTCTTCTCTCCCTCCCAGTAAGGAGAGGAACAAAAGTCTCCGATCCTGTAAGCAGAATAAGAATACCAATAAAGAAAAACATTCCCTGTAATGCTTTATCATATGTAATAGGGCCTGAAAGTTGCCCAATCATTCCTGAAGCTGCTTTTTGTGAAGCAGGGAGGCTGTTGAAGTGCCTTTTTTTTTTTTTTTTCCATCTGCATACGTTTTGACCCTGCGCCTGCTTTGCTGTGCTGCTGCTGCTGCTTTCCCCAGCTGCGGTAGATTGAAGCTCTTACAGCTGGTTAAATAGCCCAAAAAGTTTTTTAACGAAAATTTAGTGTCACCAATTTGCATGCCTCTTGAGGTAAGTAACTAGCTTTTTCTTTTATTTGCTTAATTTCTGATTGTTTCATCAATTATGTCCTTGAAAAGCGCAGACAAATTAAAACCTGAGGCAATAGCCACATATTATTAGAAGTTAACGTTACAGAAGTTCATACCATTTTCTGCACTGTGCTTGGGAAAAAAGATGAAAAAAACCTTGATCTTTTGTACATGAAATTTTTCTTCTTTGCTCAAATTCTCAGGCAGGTTATGAGCAGTCAATTTAATTCCTAGAAGGGAGATAACTTTGATGAAGTAAGGAATAAAGAATGATGCAACAAATTGAGACAACGTTCACTAGTTTTCTGTCGCACTGATAGATATCTAGGGGAAACATGGAGGTGTTACATGCTCTCAATGCTATTTTTTCTGTTACATAGTAACAGAAGTTTTCTGTCTTTCCACTGATTTTACTAACGTTCATTTTTAGTGAGAAAGAACTGTTTTTGCTTCAAAAATGCCCTCACTGGAACTAGTTGTATATCACTCCAGAATGGTTTAAATTGGTCTATGGTTTCAGAAGCCACTTTTTTTTTACACAGATGCTTTCTTGCTGCTCCTCTTTCTTCAGTAAATGTATTTCCCTGCTTGTTTTGGTCTGTTGGGCACGTTTTCAACCCTTTTTCTTTACGATTTATACACAAAGGAAAGGTAACATGGTAAGGGTGTAAAGATGTGAATTTAAAATTCATCCTGCAGAAGGAGAATATTAAATGTTTTTATCCAACTAAACAAAACTCACCTAAAAATACTACTTAGAGAAATTAAGATGCATAATTAACTCATCAGAGATGCCCTTCTGTGCTCCTGTAGAGCAGAGCCACAAATACAATGACAACTGTGGTTAATCTGTAATGACATGTATTTTCCCTGTGATTTCACATACCTGCCAGGTCAACATTGATTTGATTAGTTCTGAAGCTCTCGTGTTAAATTTACTCAAATCTATGTGCAAATAGAAGATACTGACTGTGGGTGCTGTGATTCAGCCACAGAATACAGCTGCTTCTGAGCCAGCAGCTAAACAGACTAAGCAGCATTGGATAATGCTTGGATGCCACCACATTTGCAGGAAAGCTGAGCAGTTCATGCCATTTTGCTGTACTCCCCCAGACTTTCAGTCACTGAATGTGTCCTTCTCCCAGTGTCCTCCAGTGGATGAGGCGTCGCCTGTGTCCTGGCTAGGTGACAGTTGCAGGACTGTTCCTTGTACCAGGATGTGCTTTTCCAGTGGATGATATGTTCGGGCTTGTTTACCTGTTCTTCCAACCATGTTATATTGTTTTTATGGCAAGAACTTAATCTGCAGCTGGACAATCGAAAAAACAATCTAAGGAAAGGCACGAAATGAGAGATGCTGAAAAGTGGCCCTGGTATTAGTTAGCTGAGTTAATCCCAAATGTAATACCGTGGGTTTAACTGGAATTACACAGGGGATTAGTTCAGATGATACTTGATCACACTGTAGTAGTTGCCTGGCTTCAGGAGTCGGTTGAACAGGTACTGCTTGTCTCCTTCCAGCCCCATTGTTTGACCTCCACATTGTCGCTGCTCCTCCTTCCCCATGCTGGGCCCTCTTCCTCCTCCAGCAAGACCACATTTGAGGAACCCCATTTACTCCACTGTCTTTCCTTTTATCTCGCCCTTGGGGCTTCCTATTTTCTGTTCTAAGGGTCCTTCTCCTACTTACTTCAGAGAGCTTTGCAAAATCCCACCATCTTTTTCCTTGTCCATCATGGGGCTTCATTCAGGGCACCAGCATTTTAAACTCTGCCAGAATGAAGGGCAGAGGTGAAATAGGAGTTTTTTTTATGGTGAAGTACATGTATGGCTGCTGGCGATCATGTGATGAACAGGTACCAGGAGATGCCCACAACTCCCACGCCCAAAGCAGGCTTTGCATGTTGGACCTAGAGAGAGTGCTTGCTCTTCTGGGCATGGTTAGAAGTAATGTCCTCCTAGAGGAGAGGCAGCACTGTTTGCATAGCTGTCCTCATACCCCCGGGCTGGATTCATGGATGGATGGGTAGGGATCAGGGAGAAGCGGTCAGAGGACAAGTCCCATGCTGGATCAGGCAGTGGATCCCCAGGTGCACACAAATAACACCATGTGCAGAATTACACACCCACAGGGAACATTATTCCTTCGTTGCTGGCTCACGGATGTTGTGCAGTTTCCCTCCAGCGGGACATTGCCTGTCCTCCAGTTCAGCAACATTCTGGGATTTGAGCTTTTCCAGCAGTGGAAAATTGAGGATTTTTGGCAAAGCCATCAGATGTGTGCTTCTGTTCCCCTCACCTGCTGAGCTTTATGTGCCTGTGGACTCCTGTGTGTTTCTTTCTAACGGCCTTGGCATTTTGGCCAAATGGTTGGAGGCCAGCCTACAGCGCTCTTTGGTTTTAGGTGTTATTATTATCCTCCAGAGGCGATTTGTCTACTGGTTTTGCATGGGATCCTGTTGCTCCTCTCTCCTTCAGTGCCTGGGTGGTTCCTGGCCGGGAGCAGGACCCATCCTTAACCTGGACGATGGCTTTTACCCGAGAGGCCTGCAGCTGGGCCACATGCCCCATGTCGGCAGCAAAACGGGCCTGTCCCCCTCCGTGTCAGGGAAGCCGGCTTGCCTCTCGGCTCCGCGTCCGCAGGTGGGCTGCCGTAGCCGAGCCCCAGCTCGTGGGGCCAGCCCCGAGCAGGCAGCTTTATGGGAATTGCAGATCCGTGCTGTCAAGCCAGCGCGCTGGGGGGGTTTGTCGTTGGGGGGTACCCCC
>Ga0181612_174943_pt1 | contig 11277 bp, 8 predicted proteins | sample HoacroProtozoa21_FD_119630 | JGI IMG/M metagenome (GOLD analysis project Ga0181612, IMG submission 119630) | Hoatzin crop microbial communities from Cojedes, Venezuel. Combined Assembly of Gp0051906, Gp0051904, Gp0051908 | reverse complement strand
TGGAAAACACTTGTTCTCTGTAGTTATACTAAGACTCCCTGCTTTCCCACATACATGAGCACGTACCCATATTACAAAATGTAAGACAAAACAGTTTTTTTATGACTCCATTTTGTCAATGAAAATGATATTAAACCTGTGAAAGAGAGGTAATATTTTGTTCTTTATTTTTGTTATCAACAAATGAGTGTTGTCTGGGTAAGAAAAGTGTACAAAAGTTTCACAGAAGAAACTTTTGAAGAATTTTGGACCTTTCAAATCTATCTATGGAGCTTTGTTCCTACAGGGGGGAAAGAAAAACCCAAACCCACAACTTACTGATTTAGAAATTACTTTATATTTTAATTTATTTTTAAAATTAGATACTTTTTTTTTGTAATGATTACTGATGCCAAGTTAACTTTGAGTGCTTCCTGATGAATCTTGCTACACAGAAAGAATTTGATTTTCAACGTGATGAGTTTCGTGGGAAGTATTTTTCTTACAGCAATTACGTGGCAGTTTTATTTCGGAGTCCTACCTGTCAAGGGCCTCACCCTTGACTGGAAGTTACAGAAATTGTGCTGTCATTAGTTTTACAGCTAGCTATTGATCCTGGAATGGTCTGTCCTTTGTAAAGGTCCCTTTGTGCAGGCCGCTACTCTTGCAATTACTTAATTTCCAAAGGAATATAGTAATGAAAATTGAGAAATGCATGCTTTTACCTAATCCGTGTGTAACACTGAAAATCAGTTGTGATGTGAAGCATTGGCTGTCGCAACAAAAGTGAAGTAGGACATTTGCACGTCAGCTTCTTTCATCTTACCTGCTTTACTGTGTCTTTAAGATTTCTTTTGTTCTTGTCAGTATAATAGAAGTTATCCTCTGCTTCCTGCATCATTATCTCAGCTGTCAGACAACTGCTTTTGCATCACTAGGGCTGCCATATTTCTTTACAGGCTTTTCCAGTGAGCAGGCCTTGCTTAATGCAAATACAGGGAATCTGCCGCTTGAGAAGTGTTGAACCAACTGCACATGTGTTGGTACGTGCCCGTTCAGCAGATCTGACGCTACCAGAAAGAGTTAGACTTTTTCTGCATGTGCTGTGTGGTTGGATTTGCATGTGTTGTTAAAAATTCAGTGGGTTGGAGTATCCCAGATGGAATTCTTGCAGAGAAGCTTGAATTGGGATTGCTGTGTTTAAATAATAAAATGTATAGAGTATAAGCAGCCAGCCACAGAGAAAACAGAGCTTCTTTATGGTCATTAATCTGCAACAGCATTGACTTAGGGAAGGAATCCTTGGATGTGTCTCCTGTTGGTGCTGCTGTGTAAGATGATAAAGGGAGGAATAGACTGAGCCTAAGCACCTTTTCATCCAACAAGGAACAGAATCCTCCCAGCGTTTATTCTACCCAAATTCTACCCCACCTAGTTATTCATGCATAGTTAGGGATACTGGATGCCTAGACTCCAGACAAGTATAAAATCTTCAATTTCTACTTGGGGAAAAAATGAAGGCTTTCCTGCGAAAAGAGTGTGTCTCGTAACATAACATATAATCATCATTGCTGCTGCAGAGAATGCCAGCAAAGAAAGATTTCAGCCAAGTTCTCCAAGTCCCACAAGGAGTTTGTGATGCCATGGGGTAAAGCAAAAAAAATATAACCTTTCGACTTTTCCATTGAATTTGATCTGGAAGCTATTGAAGAAATGGCATTGTGTGTTCCCATATTTATCCCTGAATCACTTTTCTGACTGTAGCAGCACTTAAAGTAATTGGCCTACTTAAATCAAGCATGGATTTTTGTCATTTTTGATAGTTTTCTTTATTTAGTAATGCATCACAGTATATAATACTAAATGTAATTAAAGAAAGTCTATTTCACTTCAAATTATTACTTATAAATTAATTTTAGTACTTTGACTTTTAAGGTATATAAGTAAGCGTGCTGACAGCAGGAGTAAGACTTCCCCCTCTCCTTCTACTATAATTCCTAGCAGGGCATGGGAGCAGTTGACAGAGATTGTTTCCCATAAAAGCTATTCACTAAATACTTCCAGGGCAATGCCTGATATGATATACAAATGTTCTTAAAGTTGTTATAAAGCCTTTATTTTGAATGAGTGCTATCATAGCCTACCTGTAAGTTCAATGGTAGTAGAAGTCAGAGATCTCTGGACAAAGAGTTTGGACAGTTTCAGGTAACTCATCCTACTCATAAATTCAAGGCAAGTTAAGGAAGTAATTTCAATGTTTCAAACAGTTTGAAAACTGTTTTACAAAGAGAGGATGCAAGTTCTTTTGAAAATTTAAAAGTGCTGTGGAGTGACCGTTTCAAAACAGAAGGCTTGCACTCTTGATTCAAAATACTCTTTTTTAAAATTAGTTTGTATTTTATAAAGCTTCAGAAGTATATATCTGGGGGGAAGCTCATGAAAAAATGAAATGAAAGGCTTTATTAGAAGTAGTTTTCCCACCAGTTTCAGCTCAGTCATCCGGTCAGAAGTGATTATTAATCTAGTCCTGAAGGCACTCACCGTGCATTCTTTACTGTCTCTTTTTCAACTGATTATAACATTTTAGTGAACAGTCTCCAGGCTCAACTTTACAGAAATTAGTGGCTATTGGTGACTCTGGTTTTTCTGCTTTGTATTCTGAAACAGGGAAATGTTTCATAATACAGCACACACTGTCAAAAGAAAGTGCAAAGTTCAGCAGCCTGGAACTGGAGGGTGCAAGTTAATTCATTTTGAACAGAGAAGTCTTTGAAAATTGTAGATGTCATCTGCAGAAGGTCCTAAGTTCTTAGACTTTCTTTCCCTGACTGATGATAGTTTGAATCTCTTGACTTTTCAAACCATGGCATAAGGTTAAACTATTTGGGCATTTGAAAATGACAAGGATAAATATAAGGATTATTTGGTGTACTTGAGCAGGGAATCTGAGGAACTAGTTCCAGAAGGCAGTCTCTTTAGTTCACATTTGTTAGAGTCAATGTTTATACATCCATTTAGAAACTGCTCAATAAATGCATAGCTGGAAATGGAACAGCAGAAGGATAGAAGTCTGTCCTGGAGGATATATGTAGGGCTTCAGGCAATAGCACCATTGTTCTGAGAGAATCTATTCAGATATTTCAATATGCAATGAACTTTGGTGAATAATTTCCCAGTCTGTTCTTTCATGGGAAGCAGTAGGGGAGAGGGAGAGAATTCATTCATATATGTATACACACACACATATTTATGGATGGATTTCAAGGAAAGTGGTAAAGGAACATGTGTATATTTAGATACACATATGTGCATAAGCTTGTGTGTAAATGTGTACAAGAGTTCGTATATGGAATCAAGGAAACATATTCCTGCTGTTCCCTTCCTGCCTTTGCCCAATCCCTCCTAGTAATCTTTCTGATGCCACTCTGAGCTGGACTTCTTTGGCTTCCTTCCTGGATGGAAACAGTTTCTTTTTTGATGGAAACAGTTTCTTTTTTGTTCTACCCAGTTAAGAGATGGTGTGGCTTTCCCATAGCTGTTTTGTGTCTTCCTTATTGAGACAGAAATCCCATTCCTCTTCCTTCTTACACTTGTATTTAAATACTGTGTTTTATTTATTTATTTTTCTCATGGCTAAGCTATTTTGTGGGTTTGCTGGCTTTCTTCAGCACCCTTTCCATCAGCTGGGGCTAGTGCTTTAGCCAGGACTATTCCTTTTCTTGGCTGACCGATGATTAACAGTGAATGAATGTACTCTGAAGGATTCTTTTTGTTTCTCCTCCACTTGTAAAGCGTGGTGACTGAGTACATTGGAGAAGAGATAACATTATTAGTCATTGTCTTCACAGAAGGGGTTAATCTTGAGGACCACAATGAATGTAAGACTTCTGAAATCTTTTCAAAGGAAAAGTATGGTAGGGAATGTAATTTTTATAGAGCTCTGAGGGTCAGAATGGTATTCTACATATTGTGTGGCTATCAACAAATATGTGCTGTTACCAGTCCTGCACAGTATTCATATGCTTGTGATATTTGTAAAGTTACAGACTACTGCATTTGTCTGTATATAATGTTGCAAAATTATTAGACAGAATTGGCTTTTTATTCAACAGTTGGGAACTGGAAAGATCTGATCCATGCAATCCAAGATTCTATTTAAATGTAAAACCACAAATTTTTTCTCCCTCCTCCCCTCTTTTATTTTTTTTTTTTTTTTTTTTTCTGAAGAGGCAAGTTAAGACTGTAAATAGTCTACACTGCAGTGATCTTCTTGGAATATGAAATAAGTAGCATTCAAGCTGTGAATTAAAACAAACACAAGGGCCATTCTCCTAGTCCTCACAGAAAAGCAAGATAATCTTTTATTTTGTAACAGCAAGCAGGAAAGCCAGCTACTTTTCCTTAGCTGTTAAAAAAGGAGCAGTGATCAAGAAGGGTAAGCAAAGCTTGATTGATTTTTCAAGTGGAGGTGAATGAAAACAAAGATGAGTTATATGGCCTGCCTAAGAGGTTATTAAATCAGGAAATGGTAGAAGATGAAGAAATGTGAATTCCTGTCAGCGAAACACTCTTGGGATTCATACTATACAAGTTTCCATCTTGATGCTCCCTCTCTTCGGGAAGTAGTTGATGTGAACTGCGGAGACTCGCCTCAACCATGCAGATCTCAAAGCACTTGGAGTTGTCTGGGCTCAGAGCAGAACCCCAAGTTGTACACTTTGTCAATACTGGAGTCATCTGTGATGTACGCTGCCTTCATGACATTACATAGAACTATCCACTTAGTGAGGTTCTTTTGTCAGTGTCTGAGCAATTTACAGTTAAATGCATCATCCTATGAGATGAGGTAGCTGTGCTTGTTCCATTGTATAAAAATTGCAGCGAGATGGGGAGTGTTGGACCGCCAAGGAATTTGTGTGACTATAAACTGGGCATCTTACTTTGATTTTAGTAAGGTTCTGAAACTTGTTTTCAATGTCTAGCTAGCTGTGCACAGCTATGCAAGGTGCCTTTCCTGGACAGAGGAAAGCAAAGGTGGCAGAGTTTTGCTCTTCCTTGAATTGTGCTGCGTAGGTCTTTTGGGCCTTCTGCATTTACATTCTGGTGTATTTAGTGTTTAGATCTGTTGCTTTGGGAGTTATTTTAAGAGTTACTTCAATCATTTTAGAAGCAAATGCATCATTAGACAGTGAAGAATTAAATAAACAGCGGAGGAAAAAAAGGCTTCATAGTTTGGATTATTCAGAGTCAGAGCCCATTAGGAATGTAATCTGGATGTCTGAGTTCTATCAGAGTGATTTAATATTCATCGTGTTGTTATAGCATTTGTTTAAATAGAAATAATACGTTATTTTTTTGTGTACAAATTGAGTAAACAGGATTAGTCTCTCTACTGGGGAATACTGAGTCCTATTAATTAATTAAGGTCCTTTTTAATACTGGATATTATGTTTTCCTATCTCTTGCTTTAGTAATGAAGATCCAAAGTGGTTATTTCTAACAAAAACATACGGGACAATTATGAAGGCCTTCAAGAAGGAGATGCAAATTGAGTGGGGACATCCCTTGCGATAATTGCATAGAAGATTCCCTGCAATGGGAGAGCTCTGAGTGGAAACACAGCTGCTGTAGCGCTGTTTGGAGGCAGTAGTTCAGGTCATCAATTTGGAAGGCTGTATGGCGTCAGGAACTGTTGATGGTCCCCATTTCCCAGCAGCCTATCTCATCTATCAGTAAGAATGGAATCTTTGGCTGGATAAGTCTTCAGCGGTTACATAGCATACAGGGAAGGGAACTTGGGTAATGATTCTGTTCTGGTATATATTATGGCTGACTTGAATTGCATTTCAGATGTGGCTATGATTTCCTCTGGTCTGCCTCTGGCCACCGTTTGCATATATAATCAGCAAAATGTCTTCCTGGCAAAGCACCCACGTGGAGTGAGGAAAACAGACAAACTATGCCGTGGAAGAATGGGTTGCTATGCTTATATCAAAAGGCCAAGATATAGTCAGTCCCTGAAATACAAAATGCCTTCCTTGCATAACCGACCGTAACCCAGAGATCTCATTTGTCCTGATGCAACTCCTCAGTGATTTTGAAAGCCATTTTGTTTTGGCCCACTGATATTAGTATTTGACATTGTTATTAACAGGAATTAAGATAGATCTTGTCTTCCAAAAGCTGTATTATAACATCAAGGGAACTTTGTTAAGAAAGGAATAATCCATTAACTAGAACCAACATTTCTCTGTAATCACTTTTTATCTTTCAAATCACAGAATCTTTATAGGAAGGAACAGTCTGTCTTCCATTTATTTCTGTCAGTAAGAATATGAATCCCCTCCTGCTGTGGAAGCATAGTTTAAGGTCAAATTCTGACACTGTATTCATAAGTCAGTGCAGCCTGAGCACCAACACCTGACCGGATACCCCACCAGGCACTAGTGCTGTAACAGAAATCCTGTTGGCTGACGGAACAGCAGCCTGCTTTAATTTTAAGTGAAGATCTTCCCTCTTGCTCTGCATTAAGGATGCTGTGTTATGATTACCTTGTATAGAAGTATATACAAGCTCATCAAATTTTGTTAAGAAAAAAAATAGTTTGGACTGCAGATATTTGACACCAAATAACAGTTGAAGTGCCCCAAGTGCACTCTCCATTTAGCAAGCAATATCTGGTGATATACTCTGTTGTACAAAGTAGTATCTGTGTGTGTTTTTGTGGTGGTTTATATCTTTTATTTTCTCCCATCTTGTGCAGCCACATAAGTCTAGACAAGCTGCAATTACGTAAAACAATATATTACGATATTAAAACAGGAATAACAAGGACAGCCTTGCAGTGGGAATGGTGGGAGGCAAAAGAAAGAGGGACACTTTAAATGTTGGATTATTGGCCAGTTAGTAGGGGTGCCTGAGTACTGATGACAGATGTATTTAAGTTTTCTTTCTCTGAAATCCTACTTACGCTATTAGACAGGAGCAAAATTCCAAATCTTGGTAACAGGAGGGGTTGGAACCCCAGAGACGAGTGAGTTTGGCAAGTGCAGCCCCCCACTCAGTAACCACGGACTGGCTGCGGGGAGACTTTGTGTTGGTGTGATGGTGGTAGTGTCACTAGGGAATGGAAGTGTGTGTTGGTGGAATCTCAGACCGTCCCCTTCCTGCTTGGATTACTATAATTTATCCAGTTGCCATTGGATTTGATTTAGCAACTTCTGCTCTGTAACAGTAACAGAAAATTAGCTAAGTAGAAAACTAGAAATCTTGAATGTTTTTTTGTTGTGTTAGAGTACAATAAGGCATTTAGGGCCTCTTCAGACAGTTGCATTAAAAATCATGTGATGGTTTATAACATGATGTGATTGGAAAAACTCTTATTAGACTTAAGTGGCAAGACAGAAAACTACAAAGCAGTGAGATTTGTCTGCTTCCCTCTGGGCTTAGCTCAGGTAGTGGAGGTGATAAAGGGCTTAATTTCACTAACTCAGTAATTTCATTGCAGTACATAAAAAAGTACAGTGTAAAAATTAACTCAAAGCCTCATTTTTGGAGAGAAGGAGAGAAGCAAGCTTGTTTTGTAGACTGAGACCTATTTTCATGTTTAGGCTAAAGAATCTGTATTGGATTGGTTTAAATAATAAAGAATCAAGATGAATACTTTATTACCTTCTTTTTCTCTAATTATGCAAGAACTGATGTACCAGTGTAACTTTAAATGGGTGAATAGTCTCCCTAAAATCCAGATATTAATGATTAATCACAGGAATTGAACTGGACAATTTATAGCTTATCTAAAATACTCAGGGTGGCTCCTGAGTTTGAGTCTTGCCACAGAAAGGTCTGCCTGATGTGAGGAAACACCTTCTTGAGGCACTTCCAAGCATCAGAGCCTGATGCCCTCCATGCCAGGAGGCCCATGGAATGGTGTTGGCTCCTATCTTGCGAAATGTATGCATGTACCAAGTGATCTGTATTTAGATGGGTTAGAGGGGCTGTAAAGGCTAAATATAACCTAAAACTGAAACTCATATAACTGTTTACAGAATGGACTGTCTACATAGATGCAAAGACTGAATTATTCCTTTTGTGTAGAATTTTACTTCGTTCCTGAAAAAACAGGGCATTTGTGATTACCCTCTGTACATGTGAGATCAGCTGTCAGTCTGGATTCTGAATAAGGTTGATCGTGTTGACTAATTTCAATTCAGTCTGATATGGCAGAGGCCTTAAACCTTTTCTATGTCTTTTGAAAACATAGGGGGTCAAAACGAGAGCGCTCCAAATTCCTGCTGTGCAAAACGTTGCACTGTGAACTCAGTTGCAAGCTATTAGATAGCAAAGAATCTACCCAGCAGCAGCAGGTTCCTGGTCAGGTTCTACACCAGGGAATCCCAAAAGAAAAGGGTCTTACAGAAGATTCAAGGTTACTAAAAGCTTTAATCAGACATCATTAAACATGAGACAGTCTAAATACCAGGCACAAAGTCACAGGACTCATGACGACTATTGCTCAGGAAATGGTTGGCTTCTAACCTTGCAGTGTTAAATCCCTTTTGTGCTTTAATTAACCCCATGTTTCATCGTCTTCAGCTGATATCAAAAAGACTCATAGTTGTTGTTCGGTTGTAAAATGGATTGGGACAGAGTAAACTATCTCTAAAAGAGTTCTAAAAGCATCAGTCTATGGTAGTCACTATGTTGTCTTAGGATCTGGCAAAAAAATACCTGAATTAAGTCACGGTTAATGTAAGATCTTCCTTTCTTTTGTTCTTTTTTCTTTTTTTTTTTTTTTTTTTAAATTCCACTGAAGGTGGCCTTTTCCCTTGCTTGGGACTTTCTGAAATTTATTCTTCTGTGTGTTGTGACCATTAATCATTTTATAGTAAAACCAGACAAATCTGAGACCTTTCTGTTGCAGAAGAACCGGCGGTGCCACCTGAGGGAAAGAAAAAAATCCTTACAACGCCAATAATCAACTGGAGTGGGGGGAGTACTTGAGAAGCTCTGACCCTTTGGAGGAGAGGAGTGCATTTTCATTGCAGGTTTTTAATATTAATGTAAGAAGAAAGATTACCCTTGCTATCTAGCAAAATAATATCTAATTAGAGCTTTGTTTCTTAGTAACAATGAAACCTGAAGTGTTAGAACACCAAGAGAACCATATGGGAATTCAGAATGACTGTTTAGAAAACAAAAAGCCCAGCTGAATTTCCTCTTATTTGTGGTCACTGCTGTATTTCAAGTATTGCTCCAGCAGAATCTATAGGGGCATTTTTTTGTCATGGATTTATTAGAAAGTTAGGAGGTAAGAATACCTATGGCTTTTGTGTGTAAATGTGAGTGATTTTTGGACATGTTTAGATCAATGTGTTCCTGAAAGTTCTTCTTTGTGTTACCTGTGTAGTTGAAAAAAATCCCTTGGTTGAAATGCTGCGATGAGGAATTGATATTGATTTGAGTATTTTCTCTAGAAAAACATGCTAACAAAAATCAGCAGCTAAATGTGGGGTTTTTTTCCTTAATAATGGCTTAAAGACTGGGAATTGGCAAGCAAAAGGAGACCTGTGGGGATATATGCAAATAGCTTTGTTTTCCCATATGTCTTGGGTGGGAGGATGGCTGCTTTTTATTTAGCTAATTCTTTATATGCTAAAGAGATGTTTTGTTAGGGGAAAATAGCCTTTCATTTTTTTTTAGTTTAAGGAAAAAGGAAATACTCTAAAGATAATGATCTGAAAGAAGGATTGTAAACATTTAGCGTTTATTGCTGCTAATTACTGTGGTAATTGTATAGAAATGGCAATGTGTGATGTTAATTCCTACTTTATTTATTTGAAACATGATTTCTAGCAGAAAAGCTTGTGTAGGGTGTAGTCATGTAGTCAGACACCAGAAACTCCCTACAGCCTGTCTTACTGTGGGGTGTCTCTTACAGAGATTGACCTGCTGGTATGAAAAATCTTATGTTTAAAACAAAATGAAGCCAAAATAGTCCTTAAAGATGACAGAAGCTGGCAAGATACTTTGTCTCTATGCTTTGAACCTAATTGAATTCCCAAGGAGAAGTTTTTGGAGGTCCGATGTTAGGGATATGGCCAAGATTCATAGGCTTTTCATGTCATCTAAGTTGCTTGGTCCAGTGACTATTTCACTTTATAAGTATGTTTTGAATAAAATATTTTTTAAAAATTTAGCAAAACTTAATTTTACTGGAATTTAAGGGAATCTTCCATATGTCAGTTTAATGTCTCGGGAGCCTCAGGGAGAAGGATATTTATATATACTCCTACCAACCACATTTGCATGTATATGTCTTCATCAATCATGTTAATCGTGACCCCAATCAGTCAATTGGACTTAAATGCACCTTGTTCTTCTCAGAGTAGTTTGCATTTGGCCTTCATCAGTCAGGTTTACATGCATGGCCGATAACCTTCCAGTTACCACGTGGATTGCGGCAGCCCTAAATCTAATACCAAGACCAAGCAATGTTCACGTCCCTCTTGCTGTGACTTTTCCGCAACTTTTCTGTTGCTCTCAAATGTTTGGAATGTCCAGGTCTCACATAGTGTGTGTGTGTGTGTGTAGTTTTAGAATTGTTTGTTTTTTACGTGGTAAATATTTATTGTAAAGGAAGCTGATGGCTGTGGTGGGGATTGAGCTGGAGTCCAGCCCCTGATGTTTCTTACTAAAACAGTAGTAACAGAAGCCAACCTAAAATCTAGTTGTTCATGCGTTTCAAACAAACGTATGAATTCTTACTTTAAAGAAAAGGTGGTATGGCCCTACTTTGTCATCAGTTTTGAAAAGTAACTCCGATTATTGCTTCATGATGGGAGTTGTATTTGTTAGCATTCCTGCTGGAGCAGGCTCTTCCTCCTCGCTGACACCATGACCCAAAGTGCTTAATAAAGCAAGGGATTATTGAGCCAATGGATGTTTTTTTTCTGAAGTACAAGCTTCAGGAGGGGCCTCGCTGTGCTCACAGGCAGTTCTGTTCCTCTTATTTTAAGGGTGAGAAAGTTAGATTGGTGTTTATTAATCTTGAAGTGGCTTCTGTGTTCATTTGTGGTTCACCTGACAGCCCTGCACTCTGCAGTTCGCGTGCTCTTTAAGGGACAGTCTTTGTCTCTCTACTTGCTTCACGCAGCAATGGGGAAATGGAGCCGCCCCTATTAGAAGTAATTGGTGAGAAGCTGTAACTACTGTCACGCTATGCAGCAAGACTTCTCACTCACTTCAGTTGCTGAGGCTGCATGTCAGAGCCTTCAAAATGATCTGCCTTTCTCCCTT
>Ga0181612_152047_pt1 | contig 11277 bp, 8 predicted proteins | sample HoacroProtozoa21_FD_119630 | JGI IMG/M metagenome (GOLD analysis project Ga0181612, IMG submission 119630) | Hoatzin crop microbial communities from Cojedes, Venezuel. Combined Assembly of Gp0051906, Gp0051904, Gp0051908 | reverse complement strand
TTTGTGGACCTTAGCGAGCAGTATCGTCAGAGGGTTGTGGACTATATGTTTAGCGAGTATGAGCACGGAAGAACGCCCAATCCGGATGTTCTGTGCAACAGGGAAATAAAGTTTGACGCCTTTTTGAAGGTCGCCCAAAAGATGGGGGCCGACATGGTTGCGACGGGGCACTATTGCCGCAAGGAGGTGCTGGAATTGCCTGGGATCCCCGAACGGGTCGGGGATGACGGGCTAGAGCCTTGCGGAGCGACGACTGGAATTGGTTTTTGCCAAAGCCTTGGCAAAAATAATTCCAGCGGAGCGGTAGGCCTTGAGGAGCGAAGACAGGATTTGGTTTTTGGTGCAACCGCACCAAAAATAAATCCAGCGAGCCGTAAAGCCTTGGAATGCCCGAACGAGGTCGGGAATGACGGGAGGATATACCGAATTCTAGAGGGAGTGGATCCGGGGAAGGACCAAAGCTACTTCCTCTGTCAACTCACCCAGGAGCAACTCTCAAAAGCTCTTTTCCCCATCGGCGGCCTCCTAAAAAAAGAAGTTCGAGCCCTAGCAAAGGAAGCCGACCTACCATCTGCCGACAAAAAGGACTCCCAAGGCATTTGCTTCGTGGGCAAGGTGGATTTGCCAGTATTCTTGCAGCAAAAACTCCAGAGCATAGAAGGCGATGTAATTGAGGTCTATGACGCTTATTACGATCATAACTCCCTGTATCAGAGGCAAAAAGAAATTATTACAAGCATCCTGAAAGACGACTACAAGGGAGAGGTCCCCATGATATCGCATTATATCTCGGAAGATAAATGCACTCCCGTGGAAGATGCCCATCCCTTTGATGACGCCAAGATTGCCGCCCTAAGCGACGAAGATTTGCAGACACTCTCGCAAACCATTGATTATTCGGATATTAAGTTCGAGACCGAGGTCTACAAGAGTGGAAAAAAACACATAAAAAAGACCCGCTATAAACCCAATCCATGGGGAGTGATAGCAGGACGGCACGAAGGTGCCCAGTTCTATACCATCGGCCAGCGAAAGGGCCTGAACATCGGCGGACATTCCGAACCTATCTTTGTGATATCCAGCGATATACAGCGAAATATCGTGTATGTCGGGCAGGGCCATACCCACCCCGGTCTCTCACGCTCTTGTCTGTTTATTCCTAGTGAAGAACTACATTGGATAAGGCCCGACCTGCGCATGGCAGAGGGCGAGAATCGGAAGTATAGGGTGCGCATTCGCTATCGTCAGCCACTTCAGGATGCCACGCTTCTAATGCGCTCCAAAGGGCTTTTTATTCTTTTCGACTCACCTCAAAGGGGTATAACCCCAGGGCAGTTTGCCGTATGGTATGCCGCCGATGACGAGATGCTGGGAAGCGGAGTAATCTAATTTTGTTATGAAGGAATTTGAGATTGTATGCCCCTTGAATAGGGAACCTCGCCTTAAGGAGATAGAGGCAAAGGCCGGCGGGCTAAAGGCCGTGCTGGTCAAGCGCAGTATAGACGCACGCAAGGAACCCGTCTGGCGCTATCGTTACGAAGCCTACGAACCTGGGGAATACAGTGAATATAAACTTCCTGATTATAAGGATGTTAGCTCCGCTCCTAGAGTGATCATAGTGGGTGCCGGGCCCGCTGGTATGTTTGCGGCTCTAAAGTGCCTAACGCTCGGAGTCAAGCCCATTGTGCTGGAGAGGGGAAAGAACGTGCATGAGCGAAAGGCCGATATGGCAAGGCTCTCCAGGGAGGGCCTTGTAAATCCCGATTCCAACTACTGCTATGGCGAGGGAGGAGCAGGGGCTTTTTCCGACGGTAAGCTATATACAAGGTCATCCAAAAGGGGTGATATTCGAGAGGTACTGCATCAATTCGTGAAATTCGGGGCATCCAAGGATATACTTCTTGATGCTCATCCCCATATTGGCACAGATAAACTCCCTGGAATTGTAGAGAATATAAGAAACTGTGTAATTGAACATGGGGGAGAGTACCATTTTAATTCCAAGGTGGTGGGCATCGAAGGCGGCGAAGGGGATTTTAACGTTCTCTGCGCTAACGGCAAGAGCTATTCGGGCTCTGCCGTAATCCTAGCTACAGGCCATTCCGCAAGGGATATTTACGAGATGCTAAGTTCCGAAGGGGGTGCTCTTGAGGCCAAGGGCTTTGCCATGGGAGTAAGGGTGGAGCATCCGCAGGAGAAAATCAATTGGAGCCAATATCACGGGCAGTGGAAGCCTGGAATCCCAGCTGCTGAATATTCCTTTGTGGAGCAGCAGGATGGCAGGGGAGTTTTCTCCTTTTGCATGTGCCCTGGTGGGGTGCTGGTGCCTTCCGCAACCGAGGAAGGAACGATTGTGATGAATGGAATGTCCAACTCATCCCGAAACGGCAAGTTCGCAAACGCCGGGGTTGTGGTGCAGATAGAACCCGAGGATATAGCTGGCGATAGCCCTTTTCGCCTTATGGACTTTCAGCATGAGGTGGAGAAGAGGATGTTTGATTATTGCGCATCCGCAAGACAGACCGAAAAGGGGCTTCCAGATAATCCTATGGCCGCTCCAGCCCAGAGAATGGAGGATTTTTGCGCAGGCCGCATAAGTAAGAAGATGCCCGAAACGTCATACCATCCTGGGGTGATTTCCGCTCCATTGCATGAACTTCTCCCGCCTATGGTCTCCCAGCGGCTGCAAAAGGTGTTTCCCAGGGTGAAAATCCGCAATTATTACACAAATGCCGCCCTCTTGATTGGGGTGGAATCCAGAACATCTTCCCCCGTGCGCATTCCCAGAGACCCTGCCTCTCTACAGTATATATCCCGTCCGGGAATCTACCCTTGTGGAGAAGGAGCGGGCTATAGCGGCGGAATTGTAAGTTCCGCTATCGATGGAATCAGGTGTGCGAGCATGGTGGCTGCCGCCATTCTAGAGTCTGAGTCCTAGATAGAACTGTATATAGGAGTCGTTGAAGAAGTTTCTGTATCCCGACCTGTCGAATACCAGAAAACTGTTTACCGTGCTAAAGCAACCCACGATTAAATTATCGGAGATGGTGTAATTGGCGCAGAGTCTAAAAAGTAGGGAAGTTCCCAGGTTGGTGCTACCGCCAAAATATTTATCCAGCATCTTCTCGCTGTCAATAGTGGAAATGCTGGTTTGGATATTGTTCTTAAACGAGCAGGTGAGCATTGGAATGGCACTTGCGTGAAGCACCCAATTCTGTGCTGGCACATAATTGTAGCCATATCCCACGCCCGCCGATAATTGAAATAAATCCACTCTGTTTAGACCCATGAATTGGCTATTGGCCTCTTTGTTTGTGGAAATCTTGCCCGAAAAGATGGTGGCATTGCCAATTAGAGAACCAGCCGATTTCTTTTGAATGGCCGTGGGGAAGGCGGCTGCGCTATAAGCAAAGCGCGACGGATTGAATATATAGTATAGGTTAAGAATTCCCGACAGGATATCAAGGTTTCCAGTGGAGAAACTCTCGATTTGGTCGAAATATTCGTCAATGCCTTTTAGAATGGTAGGGTCGGTTCCTTGGTAAATTCTACTTTGTAGGTTGTCAGAATCCAGTAAGTCCACTTTACCATTGATTTTCTTTGAATAGCGTATCCTAAATTCGAACCTGAATCGGAGTCCAGACGATTCTAGGCAGAAATTCACGGGGATTCTTTTTGTAAGGTCGTAGGTATAGCCGATTCTAGCTCCGGAATAGGCCGCATAAACCCCCACGGCCGCAGCCATTCCTGTGTTGGTCCTCAGTCTTACATTGCCCATATCAACCCCTTTTGCGGTGAAAACCTGCCCATCTCCGTAGGGGATAGCCAAGTCCATATCCAGCCCCTTTAGATAGGCGTTCATGTCGATGCGCGATAGGAAAATGTCGGGCGTGGTAAAGAGAGCAAGGTTTTTTGGCTTACCCACATAGTTGGTGTCGACCCACTCGGGGAGGCTGCCCATCTTATTGATAGTCTTCTTGCAGAATTCTCGGAAACCCCCAGCCCTAGTAGGGACGGAGAACAGTGTGAATAACACCGCTATGGTTAGAAATAGTTTTTTTTTCATCTTACAACCTTGAGCCACTCACGAGGCTCGAACTCGCGACCTGCGCGTTACGAATGCGCTGCTCTACCGACTGAGCTAAAGTGGCTTAAAATGCTACCGCACCGCTGCGGTAGCATCTGCAAATATAGTTATTTTTTACGACTTTGCATGCCGTGCACCAAATTTACAAGGATACTTCCGAGGATTCCGGCGCAGAGCGAACCCATCAAAACCGCAATCTTACCCATGTCTCGCAACTGGTGAATAACCTCGGGGCTTTGATCGCCAAACGAGAGGGTATCAACGAAGATTGACATGGTGAAGCCTATACCACCAAGGCAGGCCACCGCAAAAAACATGGGCCAAGTGGCCTTGGCGGGCATTTCTCCGATTTTGGTCTTGACCGCAATCCAGCTTGTGAGGGTGATGCCAAGGGGTTTGCCGAGCAGCAGGCCAAGGAAAACACCCATGCTTACGCTACCAAGGGCGGGGTCGAATCTGAAAACATTGAAGTATGAAGGGTCGGCGACCTCTACACCTGCGTTGGCAAGGGCGAAAATCGGCATAATCAGGAAGTTAACCCAGTTCGAAAGGGCATGCTCAACCCTGTCGGTCATGGTCATGGCACCTGCGGCGGTGCTACTTAGCCTGCGAAGGAAGTGCCTCTGGGGACCATTGGGGAAGACTCCCTCTTCCAGACCTGCACATTCGGCAAATTTCCTGGAGTAATGATTCCATTTGTGTGTGAACTGGGATTTATTGTATCTGGGAGTGGAGGGAATCAAGAATGCCATCACCACACCAGACATTGTGGCGTGAATGCCCGAGTAATAGAAGAGAATCCATACCACAACCGCAAAGAAAAGATAGGGGAACATGTTCTTCTCGCCCACTTTGCGAAGCAGTATGGTAAATAGAATAACCACGAACGCGATTCCAAGTAGGGCCAGATTGATTTTACCTCCGTAGAACAGGGCTACCACCAGAATGGCAATCAGGTCATCGGCAATTGCCAGTGCGGTGAGGAAGACCTTCAGCGAAACGGGCACCTTGTCGCCCAGAACCGAAAGGATGCAGACGGCAAAGGCGATATCGGTTGCGGTAGGTATACCCCAACCCGAAGCGGCTGCGGTGCCGTGGTTGATGGCTGTGAAAATAAGAGCGGGAGCAATCACTCCACCGAAGGCGGCAATGATTGGCATAAGCGCCTTTTTGGGTGAGGAAAGCTCACCGTAGGCCACTTCCCTTCGGATTTCCAGACCCACGGTAAAGAAGAATATAACCATCAGCACGTCGTTGATGAACCCTTCTATGGTCATTCCTTTGGGGAAGTCCACGTCGATTAGGCCGCCGGGGCTGCCAAGATGCAAACTTAGTTTTGTTGCCAGGAAGTCATGATAGAATTCCTTTGTGAAGGGGAGATTTGCAAGTAGCATGGCTACAATCACGCAAATCAGCAGCACTACGCCCTGAGCCCAGGGCTGTTTGGTGAATTTTTTTGTGCCGACGTTGAAGTTTCTGATTCCCTTATTCCAAGTGTAGATAGGAAATAGTCTCATAATTTACAAGGTATTTTAAAATCAAACATTATTTCGTTTGCGTATGTCCCCTTTATCTGTGTGACGGGAGCGCCACGGCGGCAAAGGAGTTTGCGAGAGTCCAGCTCGAGTGCCAGAATGTCACCGTTTCTAATTGGTACATAGCTGGTTATATTGGCTACGGAAGCATCTATTCTCTCACTGACTATCCTTTCCGAATTAAAAATCTCCACTCCATCCTTACCTATGGTAAAGCCTTCGCCTATTCCATCACTAGGAAGAGGGAAAAAGCTTAGTGGCAGGAAGCTGGTGTGATCCAGGCAGGATGCGGTTGCAAAGGCCTCGGGGTAGGTCCCTATGAGATTCTCGCCATAAAGGAGAATGCCAAAGCTGAAGGCATCCACATAGCGATGGGCAAACTTGGCTGCTACGCTTTTGCCCGGGCGGCAGACTCTTAGGTACAGACATGGAGTGAAACTTAGGGCGTCGATGTATTCGGGGGGATAAAAATCCTCGCTGTTACGCTCCAGGGTAACGTCGGGCCTCACGAAAACCTTGCCCAATTGTGTCTGTACGGCTATGTTCATTATTCGTACTTAGACTTGAGTTTTTCTATGGCAAAAGTGTTTTTTAGCTTTTCAAACTGGGCTTTGGTGTCGAGGGTGAATTCTCCCTTGGCTATCCAATCGTAGTAGCTGGGGTCGGACTCGTATACCTCCCTTGCGCTCTTTCCCTTATGTTTGCCAAAATTTATTAGAATCTCCCCATTGTCGGCCTTGATTAGTCTGCCCGCAAAGTCTACCATCTTGGGCCTATTGCCAATCTTGGAGAGCGCATCCACGTTGTTTTCAAGCGCTTGCGGATGTAGTTCGTCGGGCTCCTTGTACATTTGAAGCTCGCCGAGTAGCACTTCGTAGGTTGCCACTGTGTCGGCTTCGGCGCTGTGGGCATTGTCAAAGTCGCCCCCGCAGTAAAACCTATGCGCCGCCTTGAGATTGCGAGGTTCCATGATGTGATAAATGCTTTGCACATCTACCATCTTGCAGTCGTGAAGATCGAAGTCCAGACTATCCAGAACTCGTTTGGCACGGGATTTTTTGTCGGACGGAACAGCGGGGTCCGCCATTCTGGAACGGCAGTAAAGCTTGATTCTCTCGATTTCTTCCACCAGAAGGGGAAGGTCGAATTTTGCCGAATTGTAACCCGCAAGGTCGCTGCCTTTTAGCCAAGACACCACTTCGTCTATCTTTTGGATAAGCTTAGGCTCGGCAGCCAAATCCTCGTCCTTAAGGCCGTTGACCTCGGATGCCGAGGGGTCGATGGGGTGCTGCCTCCCGAGGGCATAGTCCCAAGGGCAGAAACGCCAGGTTTTTAGCTCGGGCTCGTCTTTGTCGGGAAAGACTTTTAAAAATGAAAGTTCTGCGATGCAGTCCGTTGCAATATTAAGGCCTGTACTCTCTATGTCGAAGAAGAGCAAAGGCCTTTTTAGATTCAATTTCATAATTCTTACGAAACCATAATTGGCATTAGAATGCCACAAACTCTCTCTGTATCAGCTTCTTCCTCCGAGGGAACAATGAGCGCTGCCCTACGGGAATCGGCGAATTTCATTACAAGTGTCTCGCAGTGCATGTTGCTTAGGATATCAATGAGGAACGATGATTTGAATCCTATAGACAGAGGCTCGCCCGAGTAGTCGCAGGCCAAGGTCTCCTCGGCTGAAATGGCGAATCCAAGGTCTTGGGCGGTGATTTCCAGCTGCCCGGCATTAAGCTCGAATTTGATGTGGTTGGATGCCTTGTTGGCGCACACGGCCACACGTCTAACGGTGTTGAGTAGCTGCTCACGGTCGATTTTTAGCACATTTGAGTTGTTCTGGGGAATGACATCGCGGTATTTGGGGTACCTGCCCACCACAAGGCGGCAAATCAGCATGCTGTCGCCAAATTTGAACACTGCGGTGGAGGAGTCGAAACTAACCTCAACCTCGCCGTCTGCCTTGTCGACAGTGGTCTTCAGCACGTTTGCGGGCTTCTTGTGAAGAATGAATGAAGCGGGCTCGGGGAGCTTGACATCGGGGGTTGTGTAGCAAATTAGCTTGTGTGAATCCGAAGCCACCAGGGTGGTGCTATCGGTGCCCATGTCAAAGAAGATACCGTTCATTGCGGGACGCATCTCGTCGTCTGCGGTGGCGTAAACGGTGCTGCTGATGCCTTCTACAAGGGTCTCTGCGGGAATCTGAACCTTGAATGCGTCGCTGCCTACGCCTTTGATTTCGGGGTAGTCTTCGGCGGGGAAGTAGGGTAGGGACGAATTACCATTGCCCCAAGTGCATTCGAATGAGGAATCTCCGCTGGTTTTGAAGTTCACCGGCTGGTCGGGCAGAGCCTTGAAGAGGTCGAGCAGTTGCCTTGCGGGAGCCGCCATGCTGCCTTCTTCCTCCACTGAATCCACCTTTACGATTGTACGCATGGTGAGTTCCTGGTCGGATGCGGTGATTTCGAGGTCATTGCCTTTGAGAACCATTAGGAAGTTCTCCAAAATGGGGAGGGCGGTCTTGCTGGGGATGGCCTTGGACACATCCATGATGCCCTTTAGAAATTCTGCACTTGAAACATTAAAATTCATATCGTTCCTATTTTTGTTTACCTTTATATAGATTGCAAATATACAAAAAGAATGTTAATCTGGCATATCTTTTGATTTTTTATTTCCCGAAACTTTTCGAATAACGTAAAAACAGATAAATTTATGAAACAGAGTGTACTTACAGTATTGATTTCAGTGGCCTTGAGTGCCCTGGTTGCCGTTGGTATCATGAAGGCAGCCACTCCGGAATCCCAAAAACCCACTACTTCCTACACCGTTGACGGTGCGGAGTATAGGACTGTCAATTTGTCAGAGACTGACTATCCCGACCTCAGCTATGCCGCCGAATCGGCGGTGGATGCCGTTGTGTTCGTTAAGGTTAGCGTACACATGAAGCAGCAGTACGACATTGACCCGTTCTGGAAATATTTCTTTGGTATTCCCGACTCCCAGGACCGTGAGCAGCAGGGTAGCGGCTCGGGCGTAATCATTCGTCCCGACGGCTATATCGTTACAAACAACCATGTGGTTCAGGGGGCCAGCAAAATCGAGGTAACTCTCAATAACAATAAGACTTACGAGGCTCAGATTGTGGGCACCGATCCCGCCACGGACGTAGCTCTGATTAAGATAAACGCAGAGAATCTGCCGGTAGTACCCTTTGCAAATTCCGATGACCTTCGCCTTGGCGAGTGGGTGCTAGCCATTGGTTCTCCCCTTGGAGAGCAGCTTAGAGGCACAATCACCGCAGGTATCGTAAGCGCTAAGGGCCGTAGCATGCCAAACTACACAGGCGAATTCAAGATTGAGTCCTTCATTCAGACCGATGCCGCCGTTAATCCTGGCAACTCGGGTGGTGCTCTTGTAAATAAAAAGGGTGAGCTTGTGGGGATTAACACCGCAATCGTTTCCCAGACAGGTTCATACTCGGGCTATTCTTTCGCAGTGCCTTCGAACATTGTCAAAAGGATTGTAAATGACCTCATTGAGTCTGGTTCCGTTCAGCGTGCCGTGCTCGGAGTTAAAATGAGTGCGATTACCGAAGAAATTGCAAAAGAGATGAAACTTTCTTCACTTGACGGCGTATATATTGCAGAGGTTTCAAAAGGTGGAGCCGCTGACAAGGCTGGAGTTAAGACCGGTGATGTGGTTCTTGCCGTGGATGGAGAAAAAATCAAGACAATGTCCGATTTCCAGGTAAAGGTTAACAGCTATCACCCCGGAGACAAGGCAAACTTGAGTGTGGTACGTAAGGGTAAGGAAATGTCCATTCCGGTTGAATTCCAGGGCAGTGCGTCTCCCACAGGCACGGTATCTGACGATGGAACGGTAGCCTTCTATGGCGGAAGCCTAAAGGCTGCGGATACCGAGAAACTTTCCGCACTAGGATTAAAGCAGGGAGTGGAAGTTGTTTCAGCCGGTAGCGGCAAACTTGCTTCGGCAGGCGCAAGCGACGGATTCATAATCCTTTATGTGAATGAGCAGGCCGTATCGAAACCTCAGGATGTAGTAGAAATTGCGAACAAGGCAAAACGTGCCGTGTACATCGAAGGGGTAACTTCCAATGGCAGGTCCGCTTACTTTGGATTCGCAAAGGATTAATAAAAAGGATGAGACAATTAAAAATCACCAAATCGATTACCAACCGCGAAAGCGCGTCGCTCGATAAGTACCTACAGGAAATCGGCCGCGAAGAGTTGGTAACTCCCGAAGAAGAAGTAGAACTCGCACAACGTATCCGTAAAGGAGACCAGGCAGCCCTCGAGAAACTCACGAGGGCTAACCTGCGTTTTGTGGTGAGTGTGGCAAAACAGTATCAGAATCAAGGACTTAGCCTCCCGGATTTGATTAACGAGGGAAATCTTGGACTTATCAAGGCTGCCGAGAAATTCGACGAAACCCGTGGTTTTAAGTTCATTTCGTACGCTGTATGGTGGATTCGTCAGAGCATCTTGCAGGCCCTTGCCGAGCAGAGCCGAATCGTGCGTCTTCCCCTGAACCAGGTGGGTTCGCTGAACAAGATTAACAAGGCTCTGGGTAAGTTCGAGCAGGAGCATGAGCGTGCTCCATCGACCGATGAGCTTGCCGAGATGATAGACATTCCCCAAGATAAAATCGCTGATACTCTGCGAGTTAGCGGCCGCCACGTGAGTGTGGACGCTCCTTTCGTTGAGGGCGAGGACAACAGCCTTTTGGATGTTCTGCCCAACGACGATAGCCCCATGGCCGACCGTGGTCTAACCAACGAGAGCCTTAGCATCGAGATTGAGCGGGCACTCCAGATTCTCACTCCCCGAGAGAGGGAAATCATCAAGAGTTTCTTTGGCATTGGTTGCCAGGAAATGACTCTAGAAGAGATTGGCGAACGTCTTGACCTTACCCGTGAGAGGGTGCGTCAAATTAAGGAGAAGGCCATTCGCAAACTCAAGAAACCTTCCGCAAGTAAATTGCTAAAGTCCTATCTTGGATAACATGACAACCGAACAATTCATTGCCTGCAAGGCCGCCGAGGCCGTAAAGGCCCTATATGGCGCAGAAGTGGATGCTTCTGCGCTTCAGGTTCAACTCACCCGTAAGGAATTCGAGGGTGATTATACCCTTGTGGTGTTCCCGCTGCTTAAAATTTCGCACGCCGCTCCCGATGCCACCGCGAGCGCAATAGGGGAATGGCTTGTGGCTGGCTGCCCCGAAATCAACGCTTTCAATAGCGTAAAGGGCTTCTTGAACCTTAGCCTCTCCAATGCTTATTGGGTCGAGGCCCTTGGCGAGATTAGTGCAAATGAGGGATTTGGGGAACTGCCATCCACTGGTAGAACCGTAATGGTGGAGTTCTCTTCGCCCAACACCAACAAGCCCCTGCACCTTGGGCATATCCGCAACAATCTGCTTGGGGCGAGCGTGTCGAATTTACTTGCCGCCGCAGGTAACAAGGTGATAAAGAGCACTATAGTAAATGATAGGGGCGTGCATATCTGCAAGAGTATGTATGCTTGGCAGCAGCTTTTTAATGGCGCCACCCCCGAATCCACAGGTAAAAAGGGAGATCATCTGGTAGGGGATTGCTACGTGGCTTTCAACGAAATCTACACTAAGGAAGTAAAGGCC
>Ga0181612_144217_pt1 | contig 11278 bp, 6 predicted proteins | sample HoacroProtozoa21_FD_119630 | JGI IMG/M metagenome (GOLD analysis project Ga0181612, IMG submission 119630) | Hoatzin crop microbial communities from Cojedes, Venezuel. Combined Assembly of Gp0051906, Gp0051904, Gp0051908 | reverse complement strand
TTTGCTCTTAGAGCAATGTAACTTCTTTGTTTGTTAGGAAAATAGATTGGCTGGATTTTGCTAGGAAAGTGAACTATATCTACAGCAAAAGACAAAAAAAGAGAAAGGGTTATTCACAGCTACACTTCACATGGTGCTTTATGGACACATCAGCATGGAGATACAAAGGATTGCTTTACCACATCCGAGTATGTTGCCCTTTTGAGACAGCTGATCTGTAGGTGCAACTTTTACTTTGTGCTGGTTTTTTTCCTAACAAACATTTACGTTTTGTGAATTGTACTGAAAAATGATTCCAGTAAGATGTGAAATTGCCCCACAAAAAAATCTGCTACACAAACACTTCTAATACAGCTTTACTTCTAATGCAGAGGTGTATATAAGAAGCTTCCAAGTTTCTCCATTAAAACTGAGGCACTCTTTCATTAAAATAATAAAAGCTCTTACTTTCAGACAATATTGCCAGATATAACTAGGAAGAAGGGAAACAGAGGCCAGTAGGATCAAGAGCTCAAAATTCACCACTTGCTGAACAAGTGAGTTATGTCTGTGTAAGTGTATACTACTCTTATCCTTGTAGTATTCCCAAACTAGTTTTTTAGTACAGAAGTCCCACTTGATACTGGACCACCCCTTCTGTCTTTAAAAATCCTGTTTAAAAGATTCTGTTTCTGAAAGGAAACTGAGTTAAAGTGTCAAACACATAATTACTCATAATGGGAAGATTTTACTGGGAAAGCTGTATAATAGCCTAGTGAACATTTTTCTCTTTGTCAAGAAAGGCACAGAAACTGGTGTTCAAATATTTTGCCGACTTCACCAACAGTTCTTGTTTATCCTCATTCATGCTTCTTGCACCTCCATATGTGTGAAAACCATTAGAGACATTTATCACTCTTTTTTTGAATCCTATTTCTGACAGAAGATTAGCAATAGTGCCTCAGATACTTTAAAAATATTCAGAAGTAAGTTAACAAAATTTTTGGAAATAAACATAATCTTCAGTAGGAAGGAAGGGGACATCCAACATGTTAAACCAGACATTTTCAAATATTTATTTCTGCGAAACTATCTGCAGTGATATACCTTCATGGTTTGGATTTTGACGATGCCCATGAATGTATATGTTTACAATTTGACAAGGGTCTAAGGACAGTCTCAGTGAAAAGCAGTGTCTAATGTGGTGGTACTATGAGCTATGCCCATGGCAAATACTTCAAGTGAATGCTGCAAAGCAAAGAAAAACAAAGAAAAAAATGAAACAGTGAGACATGAGAGACTGCCATCCAGCTATGACACTAGAAACAGTGAAATAATGTTTTTTCTAAGTGTTAAAATATCATAACTGAGAGAAAGTGTGGCTGAAAATAAGTTTTCTTAGTATTACATGGTATAAATAATTTCCTGGAGTCTAGGGGACAACAATCTTATGATCCAATGTTACCTTATTCTTACGAGTTTATTTTAAAGATTAATATTTAGAAGAGAAAGTGAAAATTAGGGAAAGAAGTTTATCCATGTTTTCTGTTGCACTTGATTGTCTATGCCATGTCCTTGTGGGACAGTCTCGTGGTAAGTTAATTTAGGCTAATTCATTATTTACTACATCCAGAGAATGAGTGAGTTAATTACTACACTATCTGTGTGCTGTTCTCTGTTCTGTATGCTTTTGGCAGAACGGACAACAGGGGTTGTAAGATGTCTCAAGGTAAAGATGGACACAGAATCTGCTTTTCGTTTTTCTTACTGGAACTTTTTGCTCGTGGCTTAAGCGTAAATTGAAAGCAAAGTTCTGTACACAAAAATATTCTGTGGTCTCTTGCTTCTGGTTTTAAAATCTCATAATTCCTTTCCTGTATGCTGGAGTACGAAGCATATGGAAGATTTGCTTGTCCATTGGTGCCTACTAACTCCAGCATTTAGTATGACAGGTAACCAATTTGAAAAATTGCTTTTTTATACAAATGCAGATGCTGTTATGTCATTTGAACTTTGCACTCAGGTAATTTTGTGTGACTGAGGGCTTCTTTCTTTTTGTCCATCTCCTTCAAATTGTAAAAAGACAAATCTAAAAAAAAAAAGTAAAAGACATATGTGAAAGACTAGTTAAGCTTGCAAATAGAAGACATTTAAACTGTAATCTCTTACACCAATTCTGTATCCTGTTCTCAGTGCCACTGACATGACCTTACTTGTACATGCTTCTATTACCTTGCAGTAATCCGCTTAGTAAACAACTTTGGCCTGAAACTTGTACCTAAGGTAAAATACAGCATAAAGAATGTTATGGAATACCCAGTGAAATTTTTGGTTCCAGTTTTGTTTTAAAACTCAAGAAGTATAAAACCAAAAGTACCAGATAAAAAATAACTTCATGGACTTTGAGACCTTGATCACCCCTTGCACCTCTTTTTCTCAGGAGTGGTCAGAGTCTCGTATTCTGTGCTGAGAGTTATGTCAAAGACAAAGTTTTCTGAGCTTAATATCTATTAAGGCAAAGCACACCATCAAATTTTCAAAGCCATAGGCAAGGAATAGTGAGAAAGTTATCCATAGATAATATTAATTAATGAAGTAAAATTTTAAGTTTTGAAAAACCTCATGTAACAAGAACTACTACTTAATGCAGTAAATGTTAAGGCATTAATGCTGGCTATGTCTTATTGATTTTAGGTTATTAAAAAATCTTGATTTGTTTTCCTTCCACTAGAGTTATGAAGTGGGGCAAGCTGAAGCTAGAATATTTTTAAAGCTGAAATATATCCAAGCGTACACACACTACAGAACCAGGGAGTCCCTTTGCACAGTGGACTTTTCAGCTGCCTTTGCTATGTGGTAAAGTTTTAGCATAATTACTGAAAATATGCTAATGGTCCCTTTCAACCCAAACTATTCTATGCCTCTGTGAAATGGTGATATACTGTTCGTATTGAGGGAAAGAGAAGCTGGCAGCTTAGGTGGGAGGTGTTCCTGTACACATGATTTGTTGGAATCACAGGACTATCAGCATATGAGAGGGGATAAATCTGTGGGTTTGGCGATATAGAGTGGGTAACAGAAATGTCAGGTAGTATTTTTCTGTTAGACATCTTCTGAATAACTAAATAGAAGATTTAGGTCAGTAGTACACACTAGTAGATTGAAAGGACTACTGTATAACATTATATCCTGTAGAAGCAGCTTCTTCTACAGGAAAGCAAATTATTTTCCTTTTCATTGAAGCTTTTAGGGAAAAAAAGAGATTTTAAAACACAATTGAAAATCCGTGATTGACACCATCTCTGTGTTTATTTACATACACACACAAATATTTTCTCTGCAGATAAGTATTACAGTTCTTCTGAGATGAGGAGCTGCTTCCCTCCTGGTTTAACAGGACTCAGAATAATTCATTAAAAATCTTTCCTGAATGTGACTATTTCCCTCTGAAGATTGTACGATCCCTTTTTAGAAGGCTTTGGTTAGTAAGAAGTTGGATTATTGAAAAACCAGAGGAGATATTTGAGAATGACTTCACATTATTAATGATCTTCCTTTTTGTAGGTGTAAAATTCAGCCATAATATTCTTGCCTTCAAAAAAAATCTCTTCAGTAGAAAGCAATATTTTTCTTGACAAAAACTTTAAGAAAAAGTTATCTAAGGAATTTTAATACTTTTGTTTATTTGTTTTATACTACCTAAAGCTCAGAAGTTTTCACTTGCAAAACCCTGTCATTGTGCTGTGAAAACTTCATAATATTAGTTTGTCACAGCATAAATGATCCCTCCTCACAGCAGCCCAGCTCATGCTGTATAGATCAACACCAGCTCCTGCACCCTTAAGTGTTACAGAGAAGTCATGCAATAGTGTTGTAGGCATTGCTTAAGAAACAGGCAGAAGTTTTCTTAACAGATGTTTTCTTAACAAATATTTTTCGAGTTTTTCCATACAGGACTCTCTGCTTGACAGTTTAAACTGCAAATAATTTGCAGAGTTCATAATAATGTCTGTGCTTCATAGTGGTTGATAAGACATGTGAGAAGCACATGTCTATGGGCTAGAAAGGTCATTCTGTTTAAGAAAGGTGAGATGCCTTCTCTGTGGCTGTGGAGAAAAGCTCTTGGTTCTACAAAAACTGTGCTTAACAGGTAACAGTATCAAAAGGTGTTACAGTACAGCAAAACAGAAGTGTTTTTTTTCTGTATTTAAGTGGAGGCAATATATACCTTTATTTTTATAAGCAGCTGATTTTTGAAATCCTTTTTTCTTTGATTTCTTTTTAAACTTGTGTTGCATTCACTCTGCTTATACAGTAGGCAGCAGTGCTTAGGAAGTGTAATTATTGTGTATTTCTAGTTTACTTCAAATTTTGATTCAATCAGAATCCCTAAATCTGACAACCTATAATCAAACAAAGGGAGTACTCTAGTAGGTGGGGATTAACAGAAGGGAATTAAACTGTCATTTTGCAACAGCTTAGACCAATATGAAAGCCCATTTATGAGTCTCTCAATAAATATCCCTTTTGTTTTGGCTAATTGCTGGTTTGAATGTATCAGACTCATCAATGGGATTAGGGTTAATAGATGTTTGGTCACGCATAACATGCAGAGGAGGAATCTGATACACACACACACAAAAATTGCACTTAATGAGCTTAGCAAATGTTTGCCATATTTTTAATGAACCCTGGGGCTGTCATTTAGAAATGCTTAGCAACTGCTTTTCCATCCTTGAAAACAGAGCAACTGAAGGATATTAACACTATGTACACCATAAATAAAGTGAGCTATTTAAAGATACCAACTGGGAGGTGGGAATGATGACATTTTCTGTGCGGGAGCCAGTGATATTTAACACTTCGTGTGTGTAGTGGATCTCTCACAACCCAGACGGGCATCTCTAGTTTCCTGCAGGGAATGAGCGTGAGTGTTTGAGGGAGATCAAATAACCGCTTTTCAAAGAAAAAGTTAAATGTGTCTATGATACAGCTTTCAAAATCAGTCTTCCCTCACTATTTTTCTCACCCTCCTCATCTTGTTGTCAAATACTTGCAGAGAGGATTCCAAAAAAACAGATTATTTGTTTGCATCATCTTCTCCTGAGCTTATAATTTCTGTCTTTGCCATTAAACAGAATGCTTCCTTAAACAAGTGACGTGGCAAAAAATGGGCATACTCTGGGGGATTGATTGCGCAGTAGATTTAACGATCCATTCATTAGCCTCTGGGACCCATGCCTAAAACCAATGCAGGCTGATTAATGGGGAATTATTGGAGTAAACCATGTGTCATGTGCTGTAGTTATTCTGACTGGACGTAACAGAATCAGGTTTTCCTTAGGGAAGGGATTGATTTGGTATAATAATGCAAAAAGTGCCATTCAGATGGATTATGTGTAGAAGAAATGAGTGCTTTTTAAGACTTCAGTTGCCATAGAGGCAGAGGATCTAAGATCTTTTGTCTGCACACAGAAGTCTTTTGAAACACCAGCTCTTAAGACCTTGGATGGGGAAAAGCATCTGAAAACTGAACTGGACTTTAAATGCTTGTTCCTGCTGCGATCAGTCAAAGCAGACCCTGCTGTGTCATATGGGTAATGCTTTTTTAAAATATGAATAGCTGAGAAAAAACAATATCATTAGCTTAGAGAGTTCACATATGTCACCAGACAAGGCTGTGACTACTGAAAGCTTGTGTTTCACTAGCTCATTTTTGGTTAATGCATTGAGGAAGATATGCATACCATTTCTGTTATACTAAAGTGGATGTCCCTGTTGGTGTAAAACCAGAGTGGGTTTAAAAGTGAGGCAAAACAAGAAAGGCCTTCAGATATTTTTCATCTAGTGGTGCAAATGCAAATATAAGCATTATTGAAAGTAAATAATTGTGTGTTCTATTTGCTTACATGATATTGCCTACATGAGCAAGAGAGACCAAGTTCCTTTTCTCTCATTCTGCTTTTAGTTGGTATATTATCCTTCTTAACATTAGAGGGGGAAATATGAAGACTATCCTCACCTTAGCTTTGACTTCCCAGCATGTATATTTCACAATTTTGGAAACAATCCTTTTTACTTTTCATTTATAAAATATTTTATTCAGAGAAATAAATAACTCTGAAGTTCATATCAGTGTGCGGACTTTTTCCTCTACCCTGAAGTCAGTTCAAGACTGCTAACACCTGGAAATATTTTCATATAGCAGTCAAGCTATGCCATATACAAAAGTCTTTGGCCTTACTCCAGTTCTGTGCCAAGAGGCACCCACCGTATGAAAAACCAGCTGTATGTTGTTTCATCTGTGTTTATGTAAAATAGACAAGTGAGCTGTTCCAGGGGCGTGTTGCTTAAAATCGGTACGAACTGATATGAAGAGGTACGGCCATTCACAGTTCTACAGGCTCTGTATTCTGTTTAGGTTTTTGGATAGAGGATTTCAGGCTGCAGCTCATATCATCTTTGGAAATGTAGTTCACACATTTTGCTACCTGATTTCTGATATGCTTCATTTCTTTTGGACCAATTTCACTTATATTTTCCCACTGATATTTTTATACAGGAATTTTGTAGCTGCATAGCAAAATCTTCACATTTCTTAAATTCTTCAGGGTGCTTATTGTTTCATCACACTTCAAAAGATAATCTTAGACTAAACTTCAGCAAGGTTGCTTTATATGCAAACAACAGTGTACATTTTCAGCCTACATAATCTTAGTTTCAGAGACGTATTCCAGCTCTTACAAGAAGAGAAAGCTTTTCAGTTTACAAAACCTCAAGGAGGAAAGATACAGTCTGACACCAAATCTGACTTCATCACTATTTATGTTGCTATGAATAAGAGATACTGATAAGATAATAAATACCAGGAAAGAAAAAAAGGCCCCGCTGACAGTGGAGGCAGGTTCAGAAGGGACTGGATGGACTGCGTGGCACAAAGGAGAAGCAGGTTTTGAGCTGCTAGGAGAATGTACATACACATGAGTAGCATAAATCTTTCACCAAAAAACATGACTGTGAAGGAGAAGGTAAGTGACAACATGGAGTGTACCAAAATAAAAGATGGTGAGATCAAGCCTGGGTGAGACCAGGCATATCTCTTTGAAAACTTGGTAACTTTCATAGCTATTAATCTGGATGCAAAATTACACAGAAACTATTTCTTGACTCCACCATTTTTGCTGAAGAATCGTAGTAATGCATTATGCTGTTTTTTGAATGGAATTTTCTGCAGGACAATGGGACGTGGCAGCAGGGTCCTGCCTGGTCCCTCATGTTGCTGCTGCTGCGGCTGCTGCTGCTACAGAAGTCATGGAGGGAGGCGGGGAGGGTGATCACTGTTACCACAGGCTATTTTCTACCAAAGCAAAAGGCATTTGTCTGGTTCTGTTCCTCTCCCCTATCCCAGCTTTCTTGTTTTTGTACAGCCTCATGCAAACCTATGGAAAGGACTGCAGGGCTTCAGACCGGAGTCAGTGCTCCATGTGAGGATAGACTACAAGCTGTTTTCCTTTGAGAAAGAAAAATAAGGTAAATACTTGTTAAGCTGGAAAGCCTATTGCAAGTCAGCTTCAGGCACCTGTACGTCTTGGTCTGCAGACTTTGGAAAGAGGGTGGTAGCAGGTACTGCTCCTACATCTGTGTGTGTTAGCCCGTACGTGCACAGGAACATACCGAACGTAAAACCTGGGGAAAGATCCCCAAGTTCAGCACGGCGACTTTCTTACCTGATGGTCTTCTATAAATTGGTAAGATTGATGCTGTTGTATTGGTCAGCATGTAAAATAACCTGTCATCAGTACAGAACGTGATGTGCAGGATATCAGTGTAACTTGAAATTCATAGCACTTTAACACCTGTTTCCATAGCTACAGTGTAATCCAGACATCTGAGAGGCCAGCCTGCCTTTGCCAGGCCTGTCATTTCAGGGAAATAAATTAAGAAAGCTGATCGCAAGGCCTGGATTATACAATTTCTTTAAAGTATAGCAACCAGACTTGAAATCTAACCAGGAATGATCACTGTTCGGACGAAACAGATAAAACCCATTTCCTGTAACCTTCGCAGGAAAATTTGAACGTACCCTTCTCTGTATCTTTTTTCCCTCCCACAAGCAATATTGTATGTTATACCTGACAGTTATATATGAAGAACCATATTTCTTGATTTTTGAGAGGTTGTGCCATATTCTTAAGTGAAGGTTTGAAAAAAATAAACAGATGGAAAAACGGGATTGAGCAGGCATAGGAAAGAGATACAGTTAAGTGAATGCTAAAGGGCAAAGCTTCAGTGCCAGACAGTTATTTGCATATGCACAATATGTTTCTGTCTGGAGGCATATTTTCTCAAAGTCTGTGTGTATATTTCTATGACTCTATATTTATCTGCATTACTGGCAACATATGTATGGCTATGAATAGAGTTGGGGTATTTGCTGAATGATTTATGATGCTGTTTAATTTTATTTTTTTCTTCTTTAAATACTTACTGGTATTGAGAAGTGATCTCACGCAGGTAGGAAAATTGGAAAGAAATACAGGCACTATTTCTTAAATGCAATTCTGTTGGAATCCTCAGAAGATGCAGATTTACATATTTGTGCTTAGAGGGCAAATATATAATGTGTATGCATACGTGTTTTCTAGGCCAGTTCATTTGTAAGATGTTTAACAAGGGGCTGAAAGCTGTCCTGATATTTGTAGGACTGAGGAGCGACGCTATAGTCTGCAAAGATGAGTCTCAGTTAGCCAGATTTGACTGGCAGAAGGGATCAGAGGTTCTTCTTAAAATCATGTTTTACACTCAGTAATTTGTGGCACCCCAAGAAGGAGGGAGGAGAAGCGATCTCTCATAGCTGCTATCTGCATTAGGTAACTGTCCTAGTATAGGACTACAAAAGGTCCAAGTGGGTAAATAGTTGCCATGATCTTAGAAGAAGAGCTGTATTACTGCCGTGTTTAGCAAATGGTGATACCTGGTTACGTGTATAGTATAGAGCAGGAAATTTATTCCTCGACTATTAGGTAATTTATCACCAAGTAATTTGTAAGGCCAAATCACATTTAATTACTTATATCAGCAAGTACCAAAATAAACAAGACAACTTCATATGACTTTAGGTAAGCAAAGCCCTGTACTTATTCTTTTCAGGGCAGTGTATTTTGTTTGGCTTTGCTTCTATAAATAAATCATTGTCCTTGTATTGGCATTAATATAATGGCACTGTAATGCCTTATATGACTTTTCCTTTTTTAAAAAGTCTTACTGGTGAATAGTCACCTAATGAACTGAGATAATATAAGTCCAGGCTGAAATATGGCTTAAATACTTCAAGAACATAGCCAGATAAAACCAATGTTTCTGTTCCTGGGCATAGTTGGGGGCTTTTTTTTCCTGGAGCTAGATATAAAGAGGCGTGATACATTGACTTTGACCTGTCAGGCTAAAGCTATTACAATCTGCCAAATCAGTGATCCATAAGCTAAAGATTCTCAGTACAAGCCTTGACCCAATAAGCTGAAATGTGTCAGTAAGAGTTGTTGTGGACTTTTGAAAGAATAATAAAATGGATTCTTTGCTGTGCCTACACAATTAATAATTCAGTAGTCTGAAAGGTCTCTGAAGATACTGCTCAGAAGTAATAAGTAAATAACATATTTTTATACATCTATTTATTTCTGTGGTTCTAAAGGTGTGGGTTTTCTTTTTATATCTACTACAAAGTTTCGAGACAAAATAATGTCTCTAAAACTACATTAGTTGTGGTATTAAAATACATAAGTGTTCATAATTCATAAAAGGAAAAGCTACCTGAATCAAAGTGTTTAATGCACGATTTGGAGCGCTCTTTCCCTTTTGTCTCTTCAGAAAATCTTAATTATGACTCATATTGCATTGCTAAATATATATTTGAGGCTTCAGAATGTTTCATATTAGGTGACCAACCCTGTTTGTCTCATGGTTTAATCTTTAGCTAGTCTTACTTCAATCTTAGTTCAAGCAATAGATACTATAAATCTAGATGTTAAGAGTCATCATTTCTTCTCAAGATGCTGTGAAGACACTAGTTCTTGGCAGAAGAAAATCAAAGTAAGGGTAACAGTTTAGGAACTTCCAGTGTCTCTGTGTGATGGGAAATACCAGCATATTTTAGAATGAGATGCTAGTCTGGTACTTCAGATGACATTATAGCTCAGTAATATACTAAGGAATGGTTCAGCAAAGATAGGCCTAAGTGAAAATCTTGACATTGCTGAAAATGAAAATTCTTGGGTCTACCTGTCTATGAGTCCAAATTTTGTGTCTGTTTTTAACTTTGTCCCAGGTATCCATACAGTAAAAAAATGAGCTTGTGAGACGGAAGGATAATGTTGGGGGAGTGGTTCGTGACCAGGTAATAACATAGCAGAACACAAGTAAAACCTTTTAGTCCGCTCAGATCAGCAAACAGAATTTCTAAAAAATATGAATTGGAAAGATTTAATGAAGTAATGATTAAAATCAGGAAGATAAGGATTATTCTGTGGAATTCAACACTCCAGATTCAGGTAGAGGCTAAGAATGTACTTGCTTATCAAAAAAGATTAGAGAAATTCATGGAGGGTAAGTCCAACACAGCTATTAAGCACAGAAACCATCAAGTATAGTCACCTGATGCTGTGAAGATATGCCGGGGAAAAGGACCACATTATAGGCATTTTCTTTGTTTTATTTTTCCCTCTGTGTCTGCTCCTGGTTACCAACAAACAGGATGCTAGGCTAGGTGGAGCACTGATCCAAGAGATGGCAGTTCTTATCTGGAAACTCGTGCACCTATAACTTTTCATGTCTGCCTTCACTGTTTATTTGAGTAGTCTGGGTGTGTAAATGTATGCAGAAAGATATGTGGAAAAATGAGAGGAAAGCAGAATGCTTTCTGATGTAATTAGGAAAGAGAACAGCAGAGATTTACTGCAAATTCAGCTCCTAATGTGTCTTTAGTGTTTAGAATTTATTAAGCTTAACAGTTCACTTTAAACAATTTTCCTGTAATAGTTGTGCAAAAGTGAATGGACTGGGATTTTAATTTCTCACTAAAAAGAAAGCGCTTTTAAATACTTGGATTAGTCCAATGCTCTGAGTTATCAGCACATCCCAGTTTTTGTGTTAATAATCTTGGTAATTAAATACTAAAGAATGCAATAACTTTTTAATGCCAAAAGAGAACTTTGAAAAGAATAGGAGAAGGAGGAAAACAAATTAATAGAATATAGAGTTTTTCCATTCAAGACCTAATTCTCCAAGGAATAATTATAAAAAT
>Ga0181612_172627_pt1 | contig 11279 bp, 7 predicted proteins | sample HoacroProtozoa21_FD_119630 | JGI IMG/M metagenome (GOLD analysis project Ga0181612, IMG submission 119630) | Hoatzin crop microbial communities from Cojedes, Venezuel. Combined Assembly of Gp0051906, Gp0051904, Gp0051908 | reverse complement strand
CCTACAATTACTGAGGGATCTGGCGGATGTCATTACGAGGCCACTTTCAAATACTTTTGAATGATCATGGCAATTATGAAAGGAGACTGAGTAATGAAGGAAAGCAAACATCATTCCTGTCTTCAGGAAAGGCCAGAGTGAGGACCCAGGGAACTACAAGCCAGTCACCTTGATCCCTGGGAAGGTGATGGAGCAGCTAATCCTGTAAACCATTTCCAGGCACATTAAGGACAAGAAAATCATCAGGAATAGGCAGCATGGATTCACCAAGGGGAAGTTATCTTTGACCAACTCGATAACCTTCTATGATGAAATGACTGACCTGGTAGGTGAGGGGAGAGCAGTGGATATTGTCTACCAGGACCTCACTAAGACTTTCAACAGTGTCTCCCATAAGACCCTCAAAGAGAAGCTGATGAAGTATGGGCTGGATGAACAGGCAGCGAGGTGGATTGAAAACTGGCTGAATGGCCAGGCCCAGAGGGTGGTCATCAGTGGTACAAAGGCTAGTCAGTCTACCCATTAACTAGCTGTGCACCTCAGGGGTAAGGACTGGCTCCGATCCTATTCAACATCTTCATCAATGGTGAGCATGGTGAGGCAGAGTGTACCCTCAGCAAGTTTCCTGATAACACAAAAACAGAAGGAGTGGCTAACATGCCAGAGGGTCATCCAGAGGGACTTCAAGAGGCTGGAGAAATGGGCTGACAGGAACCTTATGCAGTTCAACATGAAGTGCAAAGTACTGCATCTGGGGAGGAGCAACCCCAGGTATGAATACATCCTGGGGGCCACTCATCTGGAAATCAGATTTGCAGAAAAGGCCCTGGTGGTCCTGGTGGATACCAAGTTGAACGTGAGCCAGCAACGTGCCTTTAGTGTAAAGAAGTCAAATGGTATCCTGGGATGCATTACACAAAGTATTGCCAGCAGGTAGAGGGAAGTGATCCCTCCTTCCCCTCTACTCACCACTGGTGAGGCCACACTTGGAGTACTATGTTCAGTTCTGGGCTCCTCAGTACAAGACAGACATTGATGTATTGGTGAGAAGAATCCAGCAAAGGGCCACAAGGACAATTAAGAGACTGGAACACCTCATGTATGAGTGAAGGCTGAGACAGCTGGGACTGTTTACCTTGGAGAAGAGAAGGCTTAGGGGCATTTTATCAACGAATATAAATACCTGAAGCAAGTGGGCAAAGATGATGGAAGCAGGTTCTTCTCAGTGGTGCCCGGTGACAGGACCAGAGGCAATAGGCACAAACTAAAACAAACTAAACATCAGGAAACACTTTTTTGCTGTGAGGGGGACTGAGCACTGGCATAAGGTGCGCAGGGAGGTTGTGGAGTCTCCCTCCATGGAGTATTCAAAAGCTGTCTGGACATTGTCCTGAGCAACTGGCTCTAGGTGGTCCTGCGGAGGGGGTTGGACCCAATGACCTCTAGACATCCCTTCCAACCTCAGCCACTCTGTGATTCTGCAATAGCTTTTCATGTCAAAGGTATTCTCCCTTTGTTAGGGCTGCCATTATTGTAAGAGAAAATTGAATTTCCTTTGCTTGTACTCCACCTACTCTCTGAACAATGATAAGTTTCATTTTCTACTGGAACCAGTCATTACAATAAAGCAGAATATACTTCATTTCACACTGCAGTTCAGTAATTTATTCAGCATATTCATGGCTCAATACTGAAATGCTAGTCTAGACTCTTCATGAACACAAAAGCAACAGGCCCATTTCTTGAACCCTGTTTATGCAAGGCAGGGATGCAAATGAGATGAGAGGCAGCACTCTAACCTGCTGTCTGACTCAGCCTTTGCAAGCAGAATCCATAGGTGTTAATGTACAGTGTCTATTGTCTTTTACCTTTTAGGTCCTAAAACAGGCACATGCATACTACTGGCACTAGAGGATCAGGAAGCAAAAGTGGGTGGAGGGCCCTGGCTTTTTAATACAGCCCGGCTCAGTTTGGGCTATTCCCAAACTAAATCTGCTAGAGAGGGGCTAGCCTTCACCCCATGTGAGCACGAGCACTTTGTGCCATGCAAATCTTGGACCACGGATTGGCCTCTGACTGTCTTTTTACAGCAAGGTGGCAAGGTGAAGTCAGTCATAAATTACCCTCTTGGTCAAAAAAACAGCATTTTATTCCCAGTTAAAACACAACAGCCACCATCTTGACTCAGAGGATACTCTAAATTAAACCAGCTGGGTCCAAAACTGAGCCAAAAAGGCACTTTCAGATTCCCAGTCTTCCACTTCTGCTGTGCCAAGCTTAACATGTCAGCCAATATATATATAGAAATAGTTTTCCATTACAAAGACAGAATTATGTCAAATAAATCCCTGAAAGATGCTTAGGATATGACGTTTCAGAGGCTAAATGTGGTTACATTGTGTTTTAGAAATACATATTGATTACTAAGTGCAGGGCGTCCTGGCCTAAAGAGCCTGCAATAACCACCTATAAATGCAGTCAGCAGGTCAAAAGCATCCAAAGCCCACACCTCTGAGCCTGCCGTGATAGGTCTGGCAGCAAAGGGCTTCACTGCCTTTTACCCTGCTAGTGGTAAACCCTAGCACGTAGCATCATTTGGCCTGAAATTCCAAATTGACCAAAAACCCATTCTATTGTTCAACACGGAAAACATCCTCATGTAGCCAACACGACTGCTAAACCCAAACCCACCCATAACTATATAAACTGGATCTCACCAACTCTTTTGTAGTTACGGCTGAGTGACAACCCCTTTTACAAAGTCAGTCAAGAAAGAAATTAGGAGAAACACAGTACTCAACTCAGCTAATAAACAAAATATACCTACGGGTTCTTTGTAGGGTCTGTGCTTTGGAGAGGCTGTGAACGCATCTCCGCTCTTCCAGAGTTAGTCATTGCAGTGTGAGTGAGATAAAACAAGTACTCGGTTTTAGCCTCTGTTGTTCTTCCACTTTGAAAAGGCTCTGAAGACTCTCAGAACTCCTGTAGGACAGCAAAAATGCTTAATGATATTTGGTCTCAATTCACCCAAATGTCACATTTAAAAGTACTTTTGCTAAAGTGGAAAAAAATGTATATTACAAATTAAGAGCAATATTGTGCCACAATGAGTCTTTGGCAAGCTACCAAAATATAAAAGGCTTCCAACAAATCAGTATAAGAAGTGTTTTATACAGAGTAATATTTTCTTTAGCTATCTACAAGACTGAGTTTTTATATGTTCATTATCTTTTCGCTATAAAACCATTAGAGAATTTAGCAATATCATGTGTGTATTTTCATGTCTCTCTATTCTGATATGCTTTACTAAATGTAATCCTTTCCTCAGTCATTAATCACTAGTACTAGGCAAATTCTGCTCCCCCCCAAATAAAAGTCACACATGTTCTTGTAGATGGGAAAATGAATTCACTTCATCTCTTCTTGTGTTGACTTTCTCTGATGATTTTAACAAAAATATTTCCAGGGGGAAAAACTGCTGAGAAGGGCAACTATCTGAATATCAGAAAACAATGACAGAAATTAAATCATAGCAGAATATAGCCAAATATTTGTACTAGAAACGCAGTTCAATGTGTTGTGACACATTGCAACATGCCACATTACTTATAAGATCAGTCAAAACCATTCACATTCTGAATAACAAATACACACAAAGAGTTGCTTTTGAAATGGAGAATTATTTCCATAAATTAATTGGGAACAGATTTCCTCACATCTATTCACACACAGCAGCAGCTTGTTCCATAGGCAGGTTTTTCTTGCTTCAATACGAGTAACCAGGAAAGAATTTGACCCTTGACAAATGATTTTGAATAATGAATATGTTTTTAAAATATTCCAATCTGCTCATGGGCAAATTCATCAGCAGAACAGCAGGCAAAATTTGCCATCTTCATTACTTTTTATTATTTAGCTATCTATTCTAACTGTCTCTTCAAAACCTCAACCTCTAAATGTCCCCGTCCCCTCCCTCTTTAATTTCAGTTATAGCGGCAGAGGTTTTTGTAAAATCCTCCTGTTGGCAGTATTCATTACATGTTAGCATGCAAAGTTATGAAGTAGAGAACACTTGGAATGAAAATAAGGAAAATAATTCCTACAGAGGAAATGCAATGGTAATAATTATCAACGACACTAAATTTTCACTGTTTGATTATGATTCTCAGCCAGCTACCATCATTTCTCATTCAGAGGCAATTGTGGTAGAGGAAAAAGGAATAGGCTTTTTAAGGTTTTGTGAGGCTCCCTTGGTTCCTTTTTATGTCAGGCTTATCTACACAAAAAGATACACTACAAGAATATTGCTCAGATTGCAAAGTCAAGCACTCCAGTACTAGCAAATGCCAAAATTAAGATTTCCTGAAAATATTAATTCAATCCCTTATACATATGCATTGTGCCACGCTCTTTAATTACTTGATGACATACTATTTTTTCCACACTGTTCTTGCCTCGTTCTGTGCTCATGCTGGATGGTGCTCATTTAATGAGTAAGCTATTCAACATTTTCTTTTATCCTCCACATTCAGTGTGTGGCCCCAATGCTTTATTTACGGCACACTATTCAAACCCTGCTATGAAGACAGAATTAATTTTCTCATGGGTTTTTCTATGGCTGTCATCACTATCATATCTTAAATATTCATTAGGCCAGAGAGAGAGGGAGAGAAATGTTGTAGTTTGGTGGTTGGAAGACTCACCTGGGAGACCTGCTCTGATGCAGTCTCTGCTCCAATGACTACTTAAACAGCATGTATCAAACTGAAGAGCTTCAATAGGAGACACTAACCTGCTGGTACCTGCATACTCCTGGTTACAGCATTCATCAGAGAGGTGGGAAACTTTGTGTGAAGACCTTCTCAATGAGGCAGAAACTGGCCCCAGCCCTTCAGATGGTTAATTATCGTGTATCAGACTGCTGCTTTCTTTTGCAAGGAGATGCTGCTGCAGATAAAGCACTTCACTACAGGACGTGGCTTACTACTATGTGATGAAGTGAAAGGTGGCTTTGCTCCAGCTGGAGGCAGCTCCTAATGGCTCGCTCAGGCAGTTCTTCACCAAATTTTCTGGATTCTTCAGACTCTTCTTGGGCATCCAGTTTTCTCTGTGCCCTCTACCCGTTCCCAGCATATAGGACTGTCAGCCAAAACCAGATCCAAGGTCATTCCCAACAAAGGATCTAAGCACATCCTAGTCCATAAGGAACCTAAAATAGACCATTTCTTCTTCAGCCCCACTTTTGTCAGTATTCAGTGTACAAGGTGTTACACTGCTGCGTATGACACAAAGGCTCTGCTCCAAGCAGCTCAGCACTCATCTCTCTCTCCATGACGTATTTAACAAATGAGCGTTTACTGTGTTAGATAGCCTCACAGAGTGGACAGAAGCTGGAGGTTGAAACCCACTGCTCTTTTCTTAAGTCAAGGAACCAAAGTAGGCTCCAGAAGCTGATGCTACCTTCCTCCTTTGCTTAATCACAACCCTGTTTAATCAGTAGAAGTTTCAAAGGGAGGAAAGAATGACACCACTCCAAAACATTTAGTGTCTCTTGACTAAGGTAAGTTCCTGCTAAGCATAGTACTGGGTGGCATAAGAAGCTTTTTAGCTTTCTTAAGAGATATATTAGCAGCTTGTTAGACTGGCTGTAGTTCAAAGTAGCTGTCTTTGACTCTGAAATTTATTCTTAGCTATGACAGCAGTAAACATCAGCTTTTGCAAAGTGAGAGTCAACCTCCACCCACCTTAATTTAATTTCTTTATAATTCAGATAAAACTTCATTGTGTAGTGCCTGCATCCTTCAAAATTTCTTACTTGTTTGATGCCTTGGTATCTTAATTGCTAAAGGTTCAAATATTTCAGGTAATTTTCTTCTGCTGCCAAAGATTTTATATAAGAAAGTTTCAGTTAGTCTGTTCTTTTTTTAACCTTCCACGTCTGTATATGCTCCATATAAAATATTCTTGTGGATTTCAGATTGTTTTTCATGTGATTTTTCCCTTTTCCTTTAAAATCATCCATTTTGGAATCTCAACTTCTCTTTTAATTCTTACAACACATATATAATTTCTCACAGAAACACAAGCTTTCCTACATTTAACAGATCTCAATTTAAATTTAAATGAACACTGATGGAGACAAAAATAATCTAAAATTTCATCTTTCTGCTGAGGACTTATTGGAAAGATTACAAGAGTTTGAAAATATCTTTTTCCAAAATCAGCCATAAACACAAAAGCAATCCCTATTTCATTTCATCTCAGTCTTCCAGGTAGCTATTAGGTGGTAGGAATATCTAATCACCACTAACAAGGGTCAGATTCTAACTGGTGTGCTTAACCCTTGAATGTTTGATCTGAAAACTACCAATCCTTTGAACTGTCCAGATGGTTTAATAGGCTCTTTTATTTGCTCACATCTAATTACTTGTCTCCTGTAAATATTTAGTTTCGATTCATTAGAACACTGACTGTGTGCTCATGAAGCGCTAGTCAATTTATAAAACCTTTAGTGAGGATTACAATCATTAAACAATCTATTGCAGCTTCACCCTATTTTTCATTCGTGGGACCAGATTCCCTCAGGAGGCCAAGGGCCAGCATCAGTGAAGGTAAAGTCGTAGACTGTATAGACCTGAAAAAAAGGAAGCCAAATTATTGTAATTCTGCCACCAAGGGGCATCTGGAAATTGCTGCTCATTAGCAGCTAGACAATAGCCTAACAAGCAGTATGTCTGTGTTTCATCAGAGGGCTCCACAAAACTTATGTGGTATTGTATAAATAGTACATAGGGATCAGAAAACAACCAAATATAGCACTCAAAAATATATAGCTTGAACTGAACACATGGTGCTCGTCATGATTGGCATTCAAGTGCATGCTGAGCACAGGGCTGAAATAATGAACCAATTTACACGATAGAGGCATGAGAGAAGATCATTAGAAGAATACATGACTCAATGTATAATGAAGTAATTATTTGTATAGGAAGGTGAATCACATCTGACTCTTTGGATGTATTCTGTGGGATCCACTGTGTGCTGCTCCACCAAGAGTAGACAATGCTATGCTTTCTGGTTGCCCCATGGCCTAAATAAATGAACCTGAATTACCCCTCCAGCACTAAGTCAAGCTACGCTGGAGTCCTCATGGTGTCCACAGGAAATGCCGAGATTGGAGCAAGTGAATATGGCCTGTGGGTAAGAGCTTTTACTCTAAGAAGCCTCAATTGTCTTGGGGTCCCTGAATGTTTGAAGTGCAGGAGAGCCAGCTGGAGACAGAAGAAAAGCAGATGATAGGAGAAACAGACTAGGAAATGGTAGCTCTTATTTATCTTTCTTTCTCCCCATCTGTGGCCACACTGAGAACCTCGAGGTTGTTCTAAGGCAGTCACACTCATCCTCTCCTTGTCCCACGCTCAGTTACTGGAATAACAGAAAACATTTCATTACAGGCTGGACACAAATAGTGGCTTAAGAAAATCTGGAGTATATACACAAAAACCGCAATCAGAAAAATAACCAAAATTGGCTGCTTACATTTACTGAGTGCCTGGAGTTGGACAACAACTGCAACCAGCTTGTGGGGACTGTGACTCTTTCCATAGCCTCCTTTTACCACTAGCAGCCACAGTTGTTCTCTGCACAGCCCCAGAGGTCCTTGCCACCTCCTCCAGCCCTGCTGCCATCACCATGAGGCAGCTGGGTCTGCACTCATCAGCACTGAACAACAGGCAAACCTATGGGGAGAGAGGGGAAAGACAAAGACCTTCCCTTACTACATGAGCAGCTGCAAAAGAGGCAACTGAAAGTGAGGATTTGTCTCCTTTCGTTCACAGAGACTACTCATGCCACCCTCACTGTATCTCTAGTGAGACCCACACCATCACTGGGATGTAGAGCAGGGAGAGGGTTCACCCATGGAGCACATTTGAGTTGTCTCCTCTGCTGTGCCCTGGTGCAAATCTGAGTACCTGAGTAGGGAGTTCTTCCAAACAGCTTGGAAACCATCCACCAGGGGATTTCATACAGGTAAAGAATTCAGCATAGTTTTATTCATTAACATTAAGGCTATATCTGCTACCATCCTTAAAAAGTCCTAGCTCCAGAACATGGACTTGTCAGGATGCTGGGCAGGTATCCTAGGGAGTGGCACCCCTTCACCCTGCAGAGTTCAGAAAGAAATTAAACCTTTATGGAAGGTGATGGAAAGGACGAGGGAAGAAAATGAGACATGAACTTAGTAACGCAGTTGGTAGGCAGCTCACATGTCTTTGGGGGCACCCTGCTCTCAGGACTATTTTCTTCATTAATACCCAGGGTATGTTTAAATGGTGTTTATTCAGTGATTGTGAATTCACAACCGTTATCAGAGGCAATTCATCATAGCCAGCAGCTCTGGTTGCACTCTCCAGAACAATGGAAGCTGCAAGCAGAAGTTCTTCATGCTGAGGAGAGCTCTGAGAACATCCCTTTCTCCAAAAGAAGTGCTCTAACCACTACATCATTATGTAGAAAACTGACAGAGACAGTACATCTTTTGACTGGGGAGGGGAGGCTGTCTCCCAAGACAAAAATAAGGTTTTTACAGCTTCAGGGACTCCAGCTCGGTTCACTGCGAAGTAAGCACAGGGTAATCCCCTGAAATCTGAGGCACTGCTGCACGAGCATGGGGAAGGGCAGGATTTCATTCTTCTCTGTTTGCTCAGTGTTCCCCCATTCTGTCAGTCCATGGGCGGGTTTGGATTCCATCCCGAGGCATTTTACTTCCCTCACATGAAGAGAAAGGAGCTTACATGTCCACCTAGGGATTGTGGAGTACAAAATAAGGACCAAACACGTAATATCTAATAACATTGACTTCTCCTGTTTAGAATTTAGTCTTTCACCATCTGATATTAACATATCTTCCAGACTGTTGGAGTATGAAAAGGAATTATGAACATATACATTTACTTTTTGAATCATGATTAGTAATGTCACTATTTGTATTTCTTTGCTGCTGTACATCTAGAGCTTTCACAAACACCCTTAACTTTGTTTGTCATTTGTCTGAATGTTTCCTTTGCTGATTTATATATATTGCTATGAACTTCTCTGTTTCTCATTCGTTTTGATAATATCAAAAATTCATTCGTTTTGATAATATCTAAAATACATTGCTGTCTTCTTTTTCTATCTGGCAGAGCTTCTTGATTTTGGGGGATGGAGAGGAGCATCTACAGAAGCACTTGTAAAAAAATTGCAATTATCGTATAAACCTTTATATTTAAATGTTCTCTCTCACTAACTTCATTCATAGTTATCTTCATTGTTCGTAAGAGCTCCTGCAAGTTTCAGGGCCTCGAGTGTGCCAGCAGCCCTGAAATGCCCTGGGCAGACCGGATTGAACTCTGACCTGCCTTGTCACTGTGGAGAAGTCTGGTAGTCACTGGGCTCTTGGACAACCCTCGGTCCTTGTCCCTGCTCCACTGGCCTCACTGGAGCACCATAGTATGGTGCCCTTGAAGGGGAGAACATTGTCCCTGCCCACCTCACCACCACCCTCTCTGCTCCTTTCTCTTGCCTGTGCCCTGACACCAACACATTTATAAAGCCTTTGTGCACTGGTGTGTTATTGTCTGTAATATCTGGATCCTCTAATTATTTCCTCTTAGTAAAACTCAGCATGGGTCCTAGTTGCAAGAGTGCACTGAAAGCATGTGAAGAAATGCTTCATGAAGGAAATGCAGCAATGTCACTGACCTCAAGAGTGGTGGGATTTTCACAGCAGTTTATATGTGTGAGGATGCCAGTGACTTTTCTTCAGTGGGATTTCTTGTCAATGTCCCTGCACTGCCCAGAGCTGGGGCAGCCCCCACAATGAGGCAGTCTGAGTAATTGATTTCTCAGTTCAGCCAACAAAGAAAATAAAAGAAAGCAAACCTCATTTCAGACCATTTGGAATGTCTTTCAGCTCTTCATCTCTAGAGGAAGAAAAAATTAAATTAAAACTATATTTTCATTGCATAATATTACATTCCACTGCTATAATATTCCACACAACAGAGAATAAGAGTGTTTTGAACACTCAAAATGAGCAAATAACTTCTCCCACTGAAGTGAGAGAGCCAAATTCACAACATTTCCTGGTGACATGGTTTTACCCTCTCACATGTTAACGCAAAGGCCAGGACCCAGGATTTTGCAGTCCTGAATTTAAAAGCCTGCTATTCTTCGTGGTCCTTGAACCCACATCTCCCAGACACACAACCTGGGCCATGCTGGATTTGAGAGCTCCCCTTGTAACATTGCTCCATAAGTTGGTAGCAGAGCATCATTTTACTCTCTGTTTCATAAAGCAGAATATCTCTAGGAAGGAAACTCAGAAGCACATACCTCCCCAAAACCCTGCTGCTCAGGGCTGTCTAATCAGCTGGCCACCTTCCAATGGATTTATCACAGGTAAACGATCCAAGACTCTCTGTGTCTTCACTGAACAACCCAGTCACCAAGAGTCAGTCTCCTGCACGGTTTTCCTCCAAGCTGCAAGAGGAATCATCCTCTGTCCTAATAGTTGCAGCACTCAAATGCATGGGTGATGATATAAAAATGAGACAGTATCCACAGCAGATGAGCACTACACAGCCCTGGGTAACTTATCACGAGGGACCTTCCCTGTGTGGATCAGGATAAATGAAAATAGTTTCACTACTGCTGCAGTAGTCAGTCCCAAATCTCCCAGAAAATAAGCAAATTCTGTGCTAACCTATACTACCGAGTAAAAGTTGTTTCCTGAATTAAACTTCTCACATTATTCTGCCTCCTACGTTCTTCTGCCAGGTTTTCACTGTTAATCCAGATTTATGACTAGTTTTAGGACAACTAAGACCATATTTTCCAAAGAATTTAACTAGTCACAAAAATAATTACAGTTATCACCTAGCTTTTTTACTCGTTCCACTTAAGCAAGTTATTTTAGTTCTATCTCACACTTTTCCCATTTATACAGTATGGAAAATCATACCAGCCTGTGTAAAACAGACTGCAGAGATTCTTTGACACCAGTCCACCACTCCAAATCATTTGCACAAATTGAAAGCCAGTGCCAAATGATAATAATCTAAATTAGCAATATTTTGCAGCCAATCCATACTGGCAGTATGGATTGTAAGAGAAAGAGATTTCAGACTTATTTATATCTGTAAAAGTGTCTGGATGAGAAAGTACTCTCTACTCTCTTCTCTTTTTCTTGTCATCTCTCTCAGTCACCCTCCTAATCATAAATCATCCCTTCAGAT
>Ga0181612_143906_pt1 | contig 11279 bp, 6 predicted proteins | sample HoacroProtozoa21_FD_119630 | JGI IMG/M metagenome (GOLD analysis project Ga0181612, IMG submission 119630) | Hoatzin crop microbial communities from Cojedes, Venezuel. Combined Assembly of Gp0051906, Gp0051904, Gp0051908 | reverse complement strand
GGAGAGGTGCTCCAGCCATCGGATCATTGCTGTGTCCTCCTCTGGCCCCGCTCCAACTGATCCATGTCTGTCCTGTGCTGAGGGCTCCAGAGGTGGACGCAGGACTCCCAGGGGGTTCTCACCAGAGCGGAGTAGAGGGGCAGAATCCCCTCCCTTGCCCAGCTGCCCACACTGCTGGGGATGCAGCCCAGGGTACAGCTGGCCTTCTGGGCTGCTATCACACACTGCCGGGTCATGTCCAGCTTTTCATCCACCAGTACCCCCAGGTCATTCTCAGCAGGGCAGGCAATATAATGCTAAGAATAATATGTGAGCAAGCTCAAGTACTGGACATTCTCTGCTTGTGAACAGATCATGTCGCTAGGGTTCTGAGCATTAAACTTCTATTAAAAAAAAATAGCCAAAGCCTTCAGTCCTTCAAAATGACTTCAGCTTTTTCTCCTTGTCTGACATGGAAATGCGAAAATATCCAGTCTGACAATTTTTTTGGTCTGCTTTTGAAAAATCCATATGCTCAGATCGTTCTGGTTGCCCTTATCCTGGTCCAACACAAGGCTGTCTGTATTGTCTGCTAGTATCTCTACTATGTAAGCAAAACCTAACGTGATAACTAGTCATCAGGCAGGAATTTTAGCTTTTTCATTTTAGGAGGAAGATCTGGCAAGTTGGCCTGCTTTTGTGACATTTCTATTTAAAAGTGCAGTAAGATACAGAAAGAGAAAGGGTTTCCAGCTGGAAGAAGTGATTCTTCTTCCAGGATAAACTCAGCCAAATTACTGGAGGCAGAGGAAAGCAGTGGTTCTGCAGTGCAGACTGAGATGCCAATTTCTGGCATCCCAGCAGCTGAGAATGAGGTTGAGCCTTATAGAAACTGAGGCTTTGTTTATGTTTGGGACTGTAAGTCATAAAGAACTGGGCTAATAATTGGTGAAGTTGGGAACCCCTGCACAAAACCTTTTCCTTTCACTTCCGTATATCCCAGTAATCCACATTAACAAAATGGGAGGAAGCACTGTCACGGACCTCTTAGGATATTGAGACAGCAGATTTTACTGCCTTGTACCTGTCTCTAATGGATTCTCATAGTCCGGGAGACTTCAAAGATTAAGGTCAGAGGATACACTTATCTGTTTCTCTTGATAACATTGCCCAGGGACATCAGTGAAGAACATCATCTGCTGAGAACCTCAGAAAATTCTAGAAAAAGGGAAGAACTGAAATAGTTTTTCTTGCATTTGCCATTTTTCAGGGGCACTGAGGTTTCTATCTGGAGCTCTGTCACCTTTCCCTGTCCTGTTCCAAGCAGAGTCTGAATAAAACAGAAGCCAGCACTATGCCAGAGACCTTGAGAGCTGACCTGATTTCATCACTGTAGTAAATTCCCTCTGGGCATTGTGCAACATGATAGCCAGGTTTTTTTCTGGTTTTGCATTGCCAGCAAACCACCCCTTCTTATGCTTGTTACGCTGAATGGACCTGCATGGCCACAGAAACAGCTGGGCAGTTAGCACCTCTGCAACATCTGGCTGGCCAAGAAGTGTACTTGCTCCACAGTGAGTTGGGTCTGATCCAGTACTGCCAAGAACAACATCACCCACCTTGTTATGTCCAGCGTACAGCAGGAGGGTGGTGCTCTGATCGTGTGCTCATTTTCTATTCATATCCTCTTGAGATTTACAGAATTTCTTGTTACTTTCTGGAGTGTCCAGTGTGGAGGTGCTTTAAACTTCAGTGAGTTTATAACAGTGTTTTCGTTCTCTTCCCAATAAGGGCTTTGTTGACCAGATGTTAATTGTAAGAATTCTTGCTTCTGATGTCTGAAAAGCAGTTAGTAAACATGGATCTTCTCAAAAATGACTTAAAAACTAGCCAAACTGTTAGCAAACCAGTAGCGTGTTGTGGTAAGATGTCTGTAGATACACAGGCTATTTGTTTATGTGCACAGATGCTTGTAGATGAACCAGGTAAAGGCTCTTTTTGCTATTGCCCCAGGACAGAAGGCAGCTATGTCATTAAAAAGCAGTTTGGCTGTACAAACACAGTCATGCTTTCTGCCAGTAGAGCTGTGTTAGGATCTTCTTGCTACCTTTCATACTGTTGAGCAGTATATCTGGCAGAAGGGTATTGTACAGGTCTGTACTTCACAATCCTAGCATTGTACAGTCTTAGAGAAAGTAACAACAAATTTATCCTTAAAATGACCAGGATATTTATATGCAGTCACAACAACACTGTAACATAAAACTCAAATTACAAGTGACATGGAGTTAAAAGAAGCAGTATTCTATCTCTAAGGAACTACCTGAAACTTTTGATTGTCACAGATTTTAGACAAGACCAATCAGATAATTTAAAAAATTGGAGGGAAAAGCACAGATATGGAAGCACAGCTTGATAATGTTAGGTACAGAGTCAGAAGAAGGTAGCTTTAATTTGTCCTCTGACACTGGCTTTCTAAGTGCCTGTGAGTAACTCAATCAAAATGCAGTCATTTCTAAACCTAGCTCTCCCTCCTGTGCCTCTGCTTCCCCACCTGCCTAACAAGGGGTTTGCTCCTCAATCCGGAGCAGTACGAGTTTTAGTCAAACAACGTTTGTCCAGCAGTTTGAAACCCTCCAGTAGAAATGTTGCAAATGCTGAAAATGGGAGAAGAATTTGGATGTTCTGATAAACTGCATATGCTAATTGTTTTAATTCCATGCCTATCTTCTCACTGCCCTCTGCTGGATGGCTCTCCAGCCTTCCAGGGATAGCCTTTGGGTGTTGGTAGGGCACCTGTGGCTCTCTGCTTGGTCACTTTCTCTTACTTGTCTGGTTTGCAGTGTTCCTGATAGAAGAAAGGATGCCCAGCCATGCCCTTTCAAAAGTCACTACATGCACTCGAAAATGTATATTTGCAGAATTCCTTTAGTAATGGTAATTAATGCAGAGCAAGAACTTCAGGTGGGAGCAAGGAAAAGGAAGGCTGGGGATGCGACTGTAGCTGAAGTGTACTCTGTTAACAAACTGACATTTAGAAATATCTGCCACTGGGCTCTTATCTCCTCTTTTCTTTTTTTATTTCTTAAGTGGATTAATGAAGAGTAGGTTAATGGAAAAATAGCTCAATGAAAGCTTACTGCCTGTTTATAAAAATCTCAATACTAAGAAACATTGAAGAATTCTTGCCATAAGAACTAACAGAACCTAATGTTACACTTACTTAACAACCGTACAGCAGACAGGACTTCTGTAATCTTTGATACGTCTTACCAATTTCCATGATGATTGCACTAGCAGTATTTTAATTGTATCACAAGGTGGAATTCTTAATAGGAGAGACTCTTCTCTAATGCCATGTATACAACTCCTTTGCATGGTAAACACTTTCTTTCTTTCCACTTGGCTGGTGTCAGAGCTCTGCAAAACATGGCTGTGCGGGGGTGAGCTGCCAGGACTTGGGAGATGGGTGGAGACTGACAGCCTGGCACCTCGGGAAGCAGCTGGTAGCACTGGTCATCCCTCTCCCCACCCCCCCTCACCCCCCCCCCAAGTCCCCACGCAGGGTAGAGGGGCTGGAAAGAGTTTCAAATTCGTCTTTCCTATTTAAGACCAAAAACCACTTCAGAAATTTGTCTCCATTTTATGGATTGTAGGCAGAAAACGCTTTATGTGATTTCAGGGAACACCTGGATGGTGGGGAAATACAGCCTAATGCTGCCCAAAACCGTGGAAGATTTTAGACCAACAGCTTTGGTTTGGGCTGTAGTTTCATGTTTTTCTTCAGGCATTTGACAAATAACTTCAAATGTCAACCTGAAAAAAAAACACTGTGGAAAACAACTATTAGTCCAGCTGCATCTAATGCAAGCACTTTACCTTGTCACTGTATCTTTGAAGGCTGTGAAAGAAGAAAATTGTCTGTTAATGGGCTACAATTGGTTTTATTTAAAGCAAGAGAGATCTCTGTGGCCAAAGAGCACCTTTTATTTTGTTGCTTCTTTTTGTATCTGTCTGATTCTCTTTCCACATACTCTCTCTGCCTTTTGGTTGAAACTTGGGAGAGAAAGCCAAAGCGAACATTTCACACCTTGCTTACATAAAGAGTTCATATTGTTGGAAAAACCCCCATCATGGAGCAAATGTAATTATTTATGTAAGAAGAGATCCACAGGAGCTGTACTACTATGTGACTACAATGCTTAATGGCTGCACAAATTACTTGCAGCTGCCCTCCCCTAAGCTGTTCATGAGGCATTAGAGAAAAGGATTGATTTTCAGAAATCACTGCAAAGAAATGAAAATGAGTTTATTAATAAAGGTATCAGTATAAGAGCTCTGAGCCACAGGCTTATTGACTTGCTCTTCCACCTGAACGTATCTATAGGGAGATTATCAGCTTGCTTTATTTCTCACTTATACTTGAGTCAGAATCATTCTCATTTCATGAGTGTTTACATGAAGAAAATGATGCCCTACTTCTGTCATGGATATTGGCGTAGAAGGGTACAAAAAGATCATCGGGTGATCTTCAAAATATATTAAAAGTAATCTTCCATTTGTAAATTGTCTGCACTGAAGAAATTAACTGGAACAGACAGTGTTTAGCACTTACCTGAACTCCCTCTCACACCTTTTTAGAGTTGCAAGTGATTTGCTGCCGTTCTGCACCAGCCAGATACAGAAGGATGTGCCCGGCTGCGTGTACAGCTACCGGTGTTCAATGAACAGCCTTCAAGGAACTTACTGAACCTGGGAAAGAGGGCTCACCTTACTTGGTGTTGCTTTATTTTTTCGATATCTTGGCACTCTTGACCCTGTGGAAGAGCTGAATGGGATGGCCTGTTGGGACCCTGGGGTGATAATAGGTCTTAATAGTCCTGACTGGTGTTACCTGGGACTTCCTCCTCACCCATGGGCCCAGGAGCCCCATTTCAGCTCAGGCTGGGTCAGTCAGGGCTCCATGGTGACACCCAACCCTCACAGCTACCATACCCTCAACAGATCACTTCTCCTTCTTTCACTCCTTTTTTTTTTTCAAGTGTGAATTCTCTGCTTTTAGAAGATGTCTGTGTGACTTCTTTCCTTCTGCAGCTATCAATGGCATCTGAGCTGTCTTGCTGGGAAAGCAGGTTATACTAAAGGGATGGCAAATCCCCACCATCTTCAGTTGACCCTCACTACGGGAAAGTTCTTGGCTTGCTCACAACTGCAGTATGAAGCCACATTAAATATTTTGCAAAGCTTCTTTATAGCTCTCGATAAGGAAAGTTTTATTTGGACTAGGTGATTGTCATAGGTCCCTTCCAACTGAAATATTCTACTCTGTTCTACTCTTATTTAAGGGCTATATATTTGTCCAGTTGCAGTTTGCAAGATTCAGATTTTCAAGGTAAGGAGCAGAACCAGAAAAAGCACTTAAGAATCACGGCATTGAGCATGGAACATGGAAGTTTAAATATATTTGGCTCTTTTTTTTCTATCTAGAAATGTTCTTTTCTTTAGCACTCTAAGAGGATGGCATAGCCTGATTTTTATCACCATGGCTAACTTATCTGCAGTGAGCATCACTGAATCTGTTGAAAACTGCTGTTTGACATCTGAAGGAGACATAATGACCACAGCTTTGCTATTGCCTTTACCTGTAAAACTGATAAACTCTAGAAACATGATTTTTTATTCTACAGTGCAAGAAAATTGTAGCTATATAATTAGTAGGGGCTGAATGTGTTAGATGAAAAAAGAAAATTATTTTAAAAGATTGAAGTTGGTTATTTTTCTTCTCCTGGGAGTGTCATTTATGTTGTTTCTGGCCAGTGGCATTCCATATAAAAACATGAACTGAGCTTCAAAAGTGTTTGTGTATTTGTTGTGGTTGTGTTACTGCTTCTAAGACAAAACCAGGAGAAACAATAGTAATTAATATTTCTCTGAATATGGCTGCTAAGCACAAAAACTGTAATCCAACCTTGGCTCTGCTATGGGGTCACAACTACAAGAGAAAGGGAGCGTGAGGAGGTGAGGGGGTGCACAAGGGCAGCAGTGCCTTTGCCTGTCGTGACCCCGAGACCCGGAGCGCACGGCAAAAGGAGGGGGCCTGTATCACCCGAGAGTTTCATCCCGGTGTAGCCAGAGACTGTGAGAGAGGAGAACAGAGAATAAAAAGAAACTCATAGATATACGTATATATGAGTTATATCTTGGTAACTCTGGCTGTAATTGCTCACCAGAGGCAAAACTATTGCTCGATCATTGTCTGTTAAAATACTTCTATACTATTTATGCACTAGTGAGGTATTTAATACAGTCTTTCTCTCATACGAGTTTGAGTTTTACTGCTCCTGTTCTTGCCTGCTAAATACCTCAACATGTAGATATTATTAATAATTTGTAGGGTATTTCTTCTTCTTTCCTTAAAAACTTGGATCATTAGATGTGTTTTCAGTTATAAAACAAATCCTACTGCATGCATTATTTTTATAATCAACTTTAGTTATGTTTTCAGGTACTTGTAGTCAGCACTGGCAACAGATCTTCTGAGATCGGCATTTTTGTAGGTGAGGTTTCTATAACAATACTTGTGGGTGTCATTTAAGGGTTACAAAACACTCTTTGGCTGCAAAGAACTGGATTAGTGAAGCAATGCAGAGTTTAGTACAGCCAATCAGTACTGTTTGGCATATACAGAAGTGAATGCCCGAATTGAAGACTCTTGGAGGGCATGAACTGTGACCTGAAAACATCCGTATTGTTTAAACATACCTCTGCATCTTTATGTCAAAAAGCAAAAATGAACGCCAGGAATATTTTTCTTGAGCATAGCTGGAGAATAGATTGGAGGATTCAGAGCACGTGAAATCCATTTCTAGACTATATCAATAAATACACTATTCTTTCTTAGTGTTTTTAAATGGACCATATTGAAAGACTACACCAACAAAATCCTGCATTGTATGCAGGCAGAATAGGTAATTACACTCTGTAATGCCTGTTTAAGGGCACAGGTATCCATCTCGCAAATACTAATGAGCCTATGCAAATGCTGGGTGCAAGGGAAAAAAAACCATCATGCTTTAGAAATTCGTCCCTTTAGACCAAATTCTGTCCTTGAATATGCACGCAGAATTCCCGTTGACTTTGATGGGCTGTGCATGAATACATTTGACAGAAGAATTTCGCCCTTAGAATTCCCTTTCTTTTCTGAAGCTTCCTGCTTGGCTCTTACATTAAGTTTTTATTTTGTCTTGCTTTTGTTAATATTCCTGCATTGCTGCATTAAAAGGAATTTTCTTGGTAACACTTACTGCTCAGTTTAAAATTAGTATTCTTCAGAAACATTTAAATGAGATGCCTACCACAATAAAATAAATCATTTTATTCACTGTGTATTCAGCAGGTAGCTGATACAATAGCTTTAGAAGCTGTGCCATGTATAGCTACAACTGAAAGGAACATTGTGTTTTTCAGAACATAAACATGGAGCATAGATAATCTGCCTAAAATCTCTAACTGTAATCAGGAGTCCCATATATTAATTTGGGCATCAACCTTCAATCTCTGTTGACCACTAGAGCTGTATATTAGACTCTGCTCAGCTAAAGAGAAATAGCTTGATACTTGAGTGAAACAAATCAGCAGGAACCAGCTGGTAGACTAAGAGAGATTGATTTTTTTAAACCGCGGACTCCCACCACTGTGATTTGATGCTACCCCACCTCCAGCAAGGCTTGAGATCTTGTTAGACTTGCTCAGTTTGATGAACGTTTCAATCAACAACTGCTGCCCGACCGCTGCCCGTTCCAGTCCCTATCTCAAACCATCTTTCTTACTTTGTAAGGTGGCCAGATAAATAAGCCGGCCAGTTCTTCTTTGCTATTAAGGGTATAATGAGGTAAGCAGAGGCCTTCCATATGACAGATTAGGCTCTGAAGGCATTGTCTTGCGTTAATTTTTATCTCGCTGTGTGAGAGAAGCTAATGATATTTTGCAGAGATGACGGTTTCTAGTCACCAATCTCTAAGGTGTATCATTTAAACTCATGAAATTAGATGACCTTTATTACAAAAAATATTTTTCTATCAGTCCTGCCTCCCCTTTCAGTGTGAGGTGAGAAGAAAAGGAAAGGAGACGTTTCCCATCCCACTTTCAGCTGATATTTTAATATTTCCATTGAAGACTTAAATTTTTGCCCATCCAGGCTGACTCATAAAAACAGCCCTTGCCTTGCTTTCTACTTTCCTGCTCACTGGTACACCTTTCTTTTAACCTCGCCTTTTACTGTTTCTCTTCTTGTCTTTTCTTACCAGAACTTACATCTGCTCTCGGAGGTAGGCAGCAATGAAAATTTCAGGCGACTTTGCCAAGTCCATGGCTTTTTCAGTACCTGGTAGTCAGTAGCATAAAATCTGCCTGTAGCCTATGAAAGGTGGCCTGTCTGAAAGTGGTTTGGTTTTTCCCCCATATTTGAAGCCAGATTTGAGTGCTCAAAATGGAATCCAGAGATCACTTGGTATGAAATTTCAGCACAGGGGGGAGGTCCCATTCCATGGCATTTTCCTTCTCAATTAGGTAAATGGCAGATTTCCTGTAGACGTCAGTGGTGCAGGGTTGGGTACTCTGCCTGTTTTCCGTAATGATATCTTGAACATTGTAACAAATATTTATGTGTCTATATGCTTTTCAGAATGTTTGTGTTGGAACAGCTTGTAAGCTGATCCTTTGATACAAGCCTGTTTCTGATCGGAGTATTAAGAAAGCAGATTGTTTAACTGCATCGATTATGATAAGTCCATCAAAAAAAAAATCCATGCTATAGAGCAAATATGGGAATGCCTCATTTTATTTGCTGATGACAGATTTTTAGTGGATACCAACACTAGCTTGTTACCACCATTACAAAGCCTCAACTGGGAATAATCTGAGGGTCTCACTCTCTATGACAATTTTTGGAAAGCAGCTTGTGATTGACTATTTAATGAAGCAGAGAGTGGAGTTAGGTTTGCATTATAGGAGAATACTGAAATGAAATGAAATCTCGTCCTCAAAAGGAAAAAACCCTAACTTTCTACCTCCTCTTCTTCAGATGTCTTCATTTAAATGCAAATAGCAGCTTCATCCACATTGAAATTAAAAAAGCCTCTTTTTTTCCCTAGGAAACAATAACGAGGGTAAATTTAAGTCATTTCATTTTTGTAATAAGATAATCCTTTTCAATGTTCCTGGTAATATTATGATAAAGGTTGATTTAAAAATTATTATTTTTGGATAGGGGAATGTATTTTTGGCTTTTGCAGAAGCAGGAATTCTGAATTCACTATAAATCTGCCCAGATGCTGCTCCTGGCATCAGTAAGTTCAAGGATCTGATCGAGATGCTGTTGAGTCCAGTGGGCAGATACTCCATAATATTATCTGCAACTAAATCTTGTCCCACCTACGCTGTTTCTGGTTGATGAAAATGATGGTACGGTACTTGAGGGATTTCTTTGTGTTGTTTGTTTACAAGCAGATTTCATCAGCCCCAGACTGGTTGCACTTAACTAATTTTATTGATTTCGGCAACAGTAGAGGAGATGACAACATATCAAGATGACTATGAGGTTCTAGAACAAGTGTTCTGGTGTACCCTAAAGTTTCACTCAATGTCTCACTGATTCTGGCCCATGCTGTACTAAGGATGTCCAATTGCTGCTGGTGTGGACAGAAGAAAATTAGTTTGTCTGCTATATTTTCTGACACTAAGATTCTGTATCTGGTAATATAGGTTCTTCGTAACACCGATAGGGAGTGTGCATGTCTGTTTATATGCGTAGGTGCGGTGATTAGATACCTGATAAACTGCTGTAACATTTAGCTGTCAGCATGAGCATTTGATGACTTTATCTGTCAGTTCTCCTTGAAATGAGTTACCCAAATCTTCTATCTTTCCAGACTTTGAGTAGCTTCAAAATACTTCTTTCCTGTAAAAAAATCCAAGACAAACATGTTTCTCTTTCTCTAGTATCTCATTGGAGTGAAGTCCAGGATAGATAATATGCAGTGTTGGAAAGAAGTTAGAGCTTGTTGATAAAGGAATATGAATTTTATACAACAGCTTAATATTCAGAACTCCAAATCCTTCTAGCCATGGAAGGTCCAAAAGCAAAAGGATATCATAGGATATAGGTATACAGCAAGATCTTTCCAGCAATCAAACCAGACTTTTGTTAATGTATCCTTTGTTTATCAAAAATCAAATTATTAATGTGACTATTAATAGATATAGAACACTTGTTGATACAGCTACTGAAAAGGAATGGGCTTTCTGCTTATTTCAAGTGATTGGCCAGACTTTACCCATATGCCCTTGGTGGTTTGGGGGTATTTTTCATCTAAGAATAAGCAAATACCAGCCTTTCAGCCACATACAGATCTAGTAGAAATGAGGGGGAAGATTTTAAAATTGGCAGAGACCACTTTCTGTACTTGCTGTTATGAGTATTAGCAGTATTGGTTCTAATAGTACTGTTAGTATCAGCTATATGTGTATTGTTTACTTGGTTATATCAAGCCTTTGTTTCACTTTGAATATATGTCTTTGAGGTTATCTCGTGTTCATGTCAGTAATCCTTTGCTGTTTTTTCAGACAGTTGAGCTCTCTTTCATGCATTTTGAAGTCCCTCTAAGCACAGCAAGAAGCCAATAACACTTATTACATCCAAGATGGTCACTGTAATATACTGTATATATATGTATACACCTGCATTTTGCTTTTCTTTCTATTGCATATTTTTACACTGTTAGACTTTAATTAGCACATTAAATACATAGTTTCCCTTTATGAAGTCAGAAGGGTTTTCTTTGCTGTGAAAATGAGTGGTTCAATTACCCTCCTACTAATGGATACAACGTAATTAACATTGTCTTGAGGCTAATTTTCATTTATGCTGCCATTCTCCATAAGCTGAACATCATTCTCTGGAAAAAGTCAATGTGTCACTTTTATTAGCCCAGTTTGCACTTTAACACCAAGAAAATTAATTCAAGATACATTAACGTACTTAACTTCAAATACAATGAAATGATCTGATGACAGAAGATAACTCTAACGTGTCCTTAATGAAGTCACACAGTTTGGTTGTGGGTGTGCTTGATAAATGGCGTTGTATTTACGTGTGTGCTCTTTGTGACAAGGACAGAATATAAAAAGAATTTCCAAGCCAGCTGCTGTTCATAAACATACCAAGGTTTACATCCTTTCACCTGTGAGCAGTAGCCAGAAAACCTATTTTAGGTGGACTTTCTTTCCATCAGCTCTGTTCT
>Ga0181612_143913_pt1 | contig 11280 bp, 2 predicted proteins | sample HoacroProtozoa21_FD_119630 | JGI IMG/M metagenome (GOLD analysis project Ga0181612, IMG submission 119630) | Hoatzin crop microbial communities from Cojedes, Venezuel. Combined Assembly of Gp0051906, Gp0051904, Gp0051908 | reverse complement strand
CAACTCTCTCAGCCTTTCCCCGCAGGAGAGGTGTTTCATCCCTTTGATCACTATTGTGACCTCCTCTGGTCCAGCTCCAACAGGTCCATGTCTGTCTGAGGGCTCCAGAGCTGGATGCAGGACTCCAGGTGGGGTTTCTTTGGTACAGATGTTTACCCCCACATATCCACGCTACCTTGTATTTGTCCTTCCTGAATAAGACCCTATTTATTTCTGAATAAATTACCAGATTATGACAATTTTATATTGACCTGTCCTTACTTAATATTATATAAAATCTTAACCAAAGTACTTTCTCTTCCACTCTGAATCATTAATGACAATGATGATTCATCACTGCTCATTATTCATTGTCAGAATTCTCTCATGGAGAACCCACTTCGTATATATTTCCATTTGTACCTATTTTGTCAGTAGATTTTACAGCAATTTGTGCCTCTAACCCATGGTGGTTTAGTCTATACTATGTTTGCCTAGTTTATTTCTGAGAATGTCATATGAGACAGTGTTAAAAGCCCTAATAAAATTGATGTATGTATTGGCAGCTACTGCTCCTCCTGTAGCTACAAACTCGTAACTGTCTATAGTAAGACATCAGATTGGTTTGACTTGTCAATTTTTACTTGTTTTTGTATTCTCTATTTTCTTGGTCTTTCTGACTTTATCTCACTGGGTGTCTAGGCTCTTTTTGCACATCCACAGAAATTTGGTCTGAATTCCCCTTGCCGTGCAATGTTTGTTTTCGAAACTAGTAAAGATCCCATGATGTACCCAGCTTTCTCCCTTTTTACACACATCTAAACTTTCTTCTTCAATAGTATAATTTGATTTATAGTCTTGTCTGTTTATTTACGGACTGGTAAGCTTTCTTTTTACTCTTTTACTCTTTTACCCTTTTACTCTTTTTTTCTGTAGACCACCTCCAAGATTTTATCAGCAAATTTTCTGAGTGTCTTCACAGATACTTTTATAAAAATCACTGTCCACATTACCTTATTCTCAAACAACTTTGAGATAAGAATTGAAATAAAGGAGAGAAAACTTCAGATCCAGGAATGCTATTGTCAGCTGATCTTGCGAAAGCCCAGCCATTTGTTATTAGTCTTTTGTACTAGGTAGATTTTGTCCTAGTTATTGTACTAGTTTTTGGTGATCAGTGCATCATCTCATGACTGGAATGGGAGCATGACCTGAATCTAGGTCTTTGATCTCGCTGATGTAGTTGAAGAAGAATTTGGGCATGTATCTCCCATAGGCAACTTTGTTTTTACTTACTAAATTCTTCGAACAAGACACTTTCCCTATCAGCATGGTCTTTTCAATAAATTGCTTGCCCTGGTTGCCACCCAGAAAACTTCCCAATGAAGTTTTAATGAATGCTGATCTGCCGCTTTTTTATTTTTAGAAAAATATTTTTTCAAGGAATTAACATCTTCTCAAAACAAACAAACAAACCAAAAGGGATGTGAGAATACCTTTAACCCCTCTGGGTTTTAAATCTAGATCTGTTTAAGAGTGATATAAATTTTTCTTGTTTGCATCATTCTTCTGTCTTCCCTACAGGCATTGAAAACTCTTCTGGGCAAGGAAAATGTCTTTCCTATGCACTGCTGAGTTTCTAGCCTCTACGCTCGATCTCAGGGAATAATTTTTTTCATACAGAAAAGCTTATAATGAAAGCAAGAAAATTATTACTAAGTCATAGATTGCTATTATTCCTTTCAAATTTTTTTTGTTGTTTCACTCTGATAAGTCCCTTCCCCTCCTGACAAATGCTCTTAATGTCAAATCAGTTGAATTTTGGTGTTTTCTTATTATTATATATATTTTTTTTAATGTTGAAAACTCATCATACAGATTTTAACAACTAAATTTTCAAGCCCTGGAGAAAATAAGTGTTTATTATCGAAGGCTAACTGTGTGCTCAGCCCTGCAGGAAAAATAGCTCTTCTGTAATAAATAATTTAATAACTGGAGCTCGTGTCTCAGTCTGACATTTACTCCATTGCTGCTTTTACATGTGTTTGTAGAACAGTCACATAGTTTTTACTGTTTACGTTCTAAACATCTGGCATGCTGTCTTCTTCAGGATCCAACCCAGTATCACAAATTTCCTTTTGCAATAATGATGAGCTGGGAGGGCATTAATTGCCTTCAGTTTCACCTTCCAGTGATTAATTACTGATGTGGTCAGACCAGGTGTCAGAGCTGAAGGGACACCTGCCCTCTCTCAGCAGTTAGCTATTTCAAATACTAGACTCCCCATCTCATGAATAGGGTCTTGTGTGCTCCTCACTCTTCTTGCATGACTGACAGTCATGTAAATAACAGTGGTCCTGAAACAGAACTTGTTGTTGACTTTTGCGAAAAACAGCTGCAGGCAGGTCATCAGACTTCATGAAGTAAAACCAGAGAAAGACAGCAAGGGAGAAAGAGAGAAAGCAAGTAAAAGAGAGAAAGAGAAAGAGAGGAAAGGAGAAAAAGATGACATTTTTTAAAGGAAGAGAGAAAGAACGATAAAATAGTTCCCAGAGCACCAACTTTACTTTCTTGTGACTGAGGTGTTCTGTCAAGTAAGGAAACGACTGCTGATTTAGAACTAGGTGATTTTTTTTTTCTTTTCTTCTCAAGAAACTAGTTACAATTTTGCTTTGGAGTCCATTCTCCGTGATTTCTTCTCAAACTCTGGTTCTCCAAGAACTTGCAGTGTTGGATCTTTTTTGAAATAAAGTAACCACATGTCATCCTGTAAGGCTTGCTTTCTTTTTCATGCTAGTATTTTGTAAGCGATTGATTGATGGTAGACTATGTATATGTATGTAGCCATGGATGTCGGCTGGAGTTTTCAAACAAAATAGTGTATCTAGTTGACATTGGATATAGGTGGGGTTTAGGCACATGCTTTGCTAGGATTAGTTGGATTATCTCACCATAAGTCTGTAGGCTTAGTGTGTGGGATTTTCACAAGAACCTATGTAACTTAGACAATGAAAGAGAGGAACTGAGATCCTAGTTCTCTCATCTTTTCCGGATATCCCAGAACCACTTCTTCATGACTCTTTACAAGTTGAATTGACTTTCCCTGTGTCTTCTGAATTACGGAGCTGTAGAAATGTTGGAAGGTACAACGGGAGGTCTCTAGTCCACGCTTCAATTCCTTGGAGCAACAGGCATTCAGGCTGTTACTCAAGATCATTTTTACCTTACTGCTATGCTGAGACACAAAAGTGGACACCAAGGACCTGCTCATGGTTGTACATAAACACAGTAGCTGGAGTTCATCACATCAAATGTAAAGATTAGTAGCTGACCTACCTAGGGCAATGAAAAAAATAAACACCTTGAGAGATAATTCACTGTCAACTACCTAGTACAATCAATCTTGCTTAGTAAGTTTCAATGCACACAAATACATCTGGTGTCCAAAGTGATGGCTGTGTTACTCAAGACTTGAGCTAGGAATAGAAAAATAGAAGTCGTATTATTAAATTCATCTTGGGTGGGGCTGAACAAGTCCTTCTTCACAGGGACTCGTGGGAGTAACTGCATCAACGAAGCTAAGGTGAACCTCTTTATCAAGGTAAAAAGAAAAAGACAGCTGCAGTTCAGCCCAAAGATCCAGAACCATGAAATCATAAAATTCTTGGCACATCTTGTGGCCAGTCTAAGCTAGTTCTTCTTTTATACTAACAAGGCTTAGTAATTAACTAATGGGTCATAATGACTAGATATAAACTGGTGGAGGTGGGAACCTCTCTGTGTTCCTAAATCTGGATGTTAGGCCTGGCAATGCTGTCACATTATTGCAAGCAAGGATCTGAGGATGCACCAAGATTGTCTTCTACATCATGGTTTCTATGAGAAGGATCCATGGGACTTTAAGGATACGCCCATGGATGCGAAGGAAGCTGTCTGATTACTTTGCAAGGTGGCTCTTGATTACCTTTGAAAGTTTGTGGGTACCAGGAGAGGTTCTTGAGGACTGGAAGAAAGTAAATGTCAATTCCGTGTTGAAGGAGAAATTGTCTCTTGTTTTTCCACCAAGAGAAGTTTAGGAAAATCTCTTTGCTCCATTCCAAATGACTATAGATTGCAGCTTAAAGCTATTTCTCCTGGATGAAATTTAGATATAGATTCTGAGACACAAACTTTACGCCAAAATAAATGATGAAGACTTTTTCCTTAGCCTGGGATAAAGAAGTCGTTTGTCTCAGTTTTGAAAGACTGGGGTGAAATTCAACTTAAAGAAGACACCGATATTTGGGCAGCTAAGCTGTCCTTTAGGCTCCATTGTCTATGTTGGTGGGAAGGAGAATGGGAGAAAGGAAGAAAGCAGAAGGCTAATCTTCCTAAACTCTGACATTTTAGGCATTGCAGGGTACATTATTTGGTGTTTACTTGCCTCTTCATAGCACTGTGTCTTTCCTATGTCCCGTGTCATACTTATCCACTCAGATGAAATGTGCTGGATCAAGGTACCTTGAATATCTACAAGACTAGTGCATCAAGTCAGGCACTGGATACCTATATTTAGGTAATTGAATCCTACTCTTGATATCCACTAGTTATAAACAAATATGTGGACACTCAGTATGCGTTGACTGCTACTCACTGATACTTGATTTTATGCATCTTAAATAATCACTGCTTGACGTAACTCTATGAACAGCATTAAAATATCTGTGAAATCATGCAGTAACAGACTTAAAGTCAGCTGATTATGCAATGCTTTGTTGAAAAGGCATGGATGACCTGGATTCAGAGATAACTATTTTTCACATAACTTAGTTGCTAAATAGTTCTTTGAAGGAAAATTACTTAACAACTAAGAAGGAAAAAAATAATGAAAAACAGGAGTTTCTCTATTTTAAATAAAAATAAAATACCTGGATGCAGCCACAAAAATTAGAGTTTTGACTAGATGACTTCCTGATAAGCTCTTCCAATCTGAATCCTTCTATGAACCTAAGATTTTGGCAATAATTTAAAATAAATATAAAAATAAACACACACACACCAACCAGCATTTTTCTCTCACACAGGATGATGTTAACTGACGGAACTAAGAAGACAGAAAAGTAAATATAGGCTTGAGCTTCAGTTTTTCATCAGAAAAAGTTTCCAGAAAGGTACATTTAAGGGAAAGAAACACCGGTGAGTTCCATTTTTATATTTTTCCCTAAGATAGCTGTTCTCCTTTTTCCAGCAGCTCTTCTCAGTATACTTCATTCTGTCTTAATGACAGCAAATGTCAAGGATTTCCAGTTAGATCACTGCACCATAGACCAACAGTTTATCTACTAAATAAAGATATAAAGGCAGAAGTATTGAATAAATCCCATGAGATGTGACAGTATCAGCTAAATGTCTTTAAATAGCCTTTATTGTACTTCTGTCTGTCCCAGAGAGATGCTATTTTGAAGCCAGAAAGGAACATTCTGATAATTTAGTCTTGTCTCTTTCAGAAACTCCTTCTTTTCCGCTCGTCTTCTCTCAGCTCCTGTTCCCGTCTCCCTGCACATCTCTCCTTTAAACAGACATTCCCTTTGAAGACACACCCAAGATTAGTTAATCTCGACCTCACTCCACCAACACTCCATTATTCAAGCAGAACACACACACCTCCAGTGTCAGACTCACTGGAAAGTCTTACTGAGGTGACCATGGCCACACACGGGCCGTGGGCATTCATACAATAATACCTCTGTGCTTATTTATTTTGCTATCATGGGGCTACACTGTCTGGGGAAACCAACCACGGCCTTGCTTTATGGGTCACCATTTGCTGTCAATTCTCACTCAGAAGAGCCTGGACTGACAATGCAAAGGGACTTATCACACGTGGCTATTCCTCATGGCATCTTCACAGGAAAAAGGCAAAAGGCATTGTTCAGATAACTCATTATTTTCATTGCAATTGAACCTAAAGGCTTTAAGCAGGAGTAGGGTCTCCTTTAGGTAGGTGTTGTACAAACGTCATGGAAGAAAGGGTTCTAGCGTGAATGATTTACAATTTAATAATCTTGCTGACAATGGATATTTAAAATTACACAACTATTTAATCGATATAATCAGAACTATCTAAAACTGCAGAGCTAAGTAAAATTTAGAAACTGCTTCATTAATTTCTTAGCTGCTGGCTCCAAAAGAGTGGTTAATTGTACCAAACCCAGCATGACATCTGCCTTATCTTCCCCTTTCATAGGGTGATGAGTATGTGTGTGCATGTTGGTGTGTGTAAGGAGTGAAAAAATACAATACGCAATGGCTTTTGCACTGTGCCAAACATGCAGATATGTGCTATGTGTTTTCTTTTCCCTCTTAGAACTGGCATGACAAATCTGGACTTAATTTTGGGACAAATGCAGTAGGAGATGCTTTAAATTACTCCCAGAAATATGGTTTTTAATCTGGAAAGAAATTATTTTAGTGATGGATAAGTCTAAGACAGATTAGGTGAGGCTTGATCTCCTGGTTCAGGCTCACAGTACCTGTGACAACGGGCAAGATGCTAATTTTTCTAAGATGTAGTTATTAAAAGGGGATTATGGTACTTCTTTCATCTGTCTCACCTATTTACAATGATAGTTTCAGTGATGGTGAGTATATCTGTCTCAGTGAATTCATTTAATCCCTGGGTCTTGTATTTATTAGGGTAAGAAAGCAACTTTGGAAATATTCAGACTTGGTCTCTAAAAAAAAACTTTAATAAATATTGTTTATTTATATGTTTGAGAATACATAGACAAAAATGTTCAGAGAAATATTACCATGAGTTGCATGAATATTTTGCCTGTTGTTTTTTTTTTCTCACCAGTTATAACTGTGATCTGTGCTCAGAGATAAAAGCACAACTTCTGTACTCAAGACTTACTTCTAGTGCTTATACTCAGTTTAAAGGCAAGATAAGCTAGTGTGACTGGAATATATTGGCAGTTATGTAGTAATCTTCCAGAAATGGCAGACTGGAGTTATGGGCCCAAAGAAGATGCAGATGTCCCATCACTGGAAGTCTTCAAGGCCAGGTTGGAAAGATGTCCCTGTCCATGGCAGAGGAGTTGGACTAGATGATCTTTACAGGTCCCTTCCAATTTGTATCATTCTGTGATTTTAAGACCGGTCAAAATGTTGTTAAACAAAAGAAGAAAAAGTAGGGCAAAGAGAGAAAAGAAAAAAAAAAGCAAGAAAAAACTTTGATTGCTCTTCTTTAAAGAAAGGGAAAATTAACCCCACAGTCTAGATCCCAAAGAAAGTTCAGTTTGGGGCTTGACAGCTAGGGAGTAGCTCTTAACAAAAGTTATACAATGTGAACAGGCTTTGCCCATCTGACTTCTAGTACCCAGCCCATGCCAACTGGCATGAACTGGAAAGAAAGAGAAGTCTGAGTCAGAGAAACACTTTATTTAACACAGTACATTAAACGTGGTTTCCCTTGGACTGAGAAACTACACCATGAAATGTGCTATTCGATGAATCTTCTGCGATGAAAAACACATGTAAGCCGGCAAAAAGAACAGGGCTTTATTTACGATGGGTTATAAATTCTTCTTGTTTCTGCCCTTCAGGCAGGGGGAGTTTTCATCACCATGCTGTTTTTGTGGATGGAGCAGCTCTGATGGGAAGGAAAGATTCACAGAAGTGTGGCTGCTTGGGTCAGAGGAGATTTTCGTTTTTTTACACACAGTTCACTGTACTGAGAGAGAAAGAAAAAGAAGTCAGTGTTATTCCCCTGCTGTCTTCTACCTGAGTTTCACAGCAGCTTTAGTAGAATGGCTTCTCAAAATCTCGATTCAGAGGTGATATATTCAGGTGATGCATTCAAAAGTATCATACTCCAGAAAATCACATAAATCCCATCCCCAGTAACTCTGAACTTTTCACCACTATGCTTGCTCTACTCTTCCAAGCACAGAACATTACACTTAGCTCCATCTCACAGAGATTTCACAACTTACCCAAACATTCAAGTAAGACATGAGCTGAGACATCAGTTTCCTTGAACAGGTAGAGACATATGGAAGCAACTAAGAGGATCGGAATTACCTATTTCTATATGGACCACTGGTTCACAGCATGTAGTCCAGGTCAACTAAGAGTACTGCAGCTGCATGGCTCTGTCCACTTGCTAATTCATGTGACTGCTGGATCTTGATAGTGCAGTGACCTAGTATAAGGTTATCCCACTAAAAATGAAATAGCTTCGTCAGAATAAGCGTCTAGTCTTTGACTTCTCAGCTGAAAAGGCAATGGTTCTCATCAAATATTTATGGTGGGAAATTTGAAAATTTCCCTTTCTAGTCCAACTCCTGAAGTGAAAAAGAACTTTTTAGTCTAAAGACAAACATATACCTCTTATTAAGATTGCTTGTTAAAAAGATAAAAAACCCCCACACTTTAAGTTTCTTCTACTAGAAATTTTGCTATGAAGCATCATTTCCCACTAAACTTATGTAAGTCAAAGTGAAAGAAAGTCCATTCTTTAGATTTGAAAGCTAGTTTTTTTATGGATAATTATAGCTGAGATTAAGGGAAACTAACTTGCCATCTATAAACCACCAACAGTCTTCCAGGCCATGGTGAGTGGTTAGCAGCTAGTCACTCATTTTTACTACCTCACCAGTATTTTTCTCAACTAAATGTAGGTAATAAGAATGTCTGTTAGTCTAATAGATATTCTGAACACTGACAGCAGTATGAAAAGTTCGGGATTTGTTGGAGGGAGGGTGGTATAACATTCAGCATGCAGAGAGACTCATACATACGGACAAACACACATAGATAAACACAGAACTTCCATTCAACTATTCTGCCAATGAGTTTTCTTTAAACACAACTCAGTTTTACCTTGACTTTGAAAGAAGGACTTCCTTGCCTTATTGCCGTAGTTCCTAGCTCTCTAAATTTTCAGTGAGATTTATAGGTACAGACATTGGTAAAGCAATTACAGGGTCCCATCTTTAGGCTCACAAACACTTTTAAAATGTTCTTTTTGTCAGAAAAATGATGCTGTCAGCCTGTTTCAATGGTCACTAAGGAACACGAAACATTTAAGAGCAGGGGAATGTCATTGCAAGGCAAGTACCTAATTCAGACACCTTTGCATTTCAAAAATTCTGAGCATCTAGTTCAGAAGTTTTAACCTCGTCTCTGTTGGATTGTTGTAAGCTGGAGATCCCTTCTTTGAAATCAGCAGAGTTGATATAATAAGCAAAATGACAGAAGAATTGATGTGAGCACGTCCTAAACTGTTGCTTGTTATCCGTTCCTATAACTTCATTCACATTAAATGCACTGCTTGCCTGAAGCTCCAGCCAGACAAATACAGATATGATTTCAAGTCTTCACTGTCTGGGTATGAGGTGGAGCTACAGACAGCAAGGAATGTGACATGCTTTTACCAAGGCTGATGCCAAAACTGCCTTTCCACTTCCTGATGTGCCAAGGTTCCTTTGTATTATATGTCACAGCAATATAGAGCTTTCTCTTCATAACATTATTAATACACCCATGTGGGGGATCCAACCTCTCGCAGTCTTATGGGGGGTATGTTGAGCCTGGCTGGAGACATGCAAAAAAAGTCTTCCTGTTCTGGTCTGGGCTGAATCCATTACACACAATATGTCAGAAAAAGAGGAGAGGGTGTAAAAAAATAATGGAAGAATGAGAGAGGATCTTTCAGGCAACAGAGGACTCCTACAAAATAATTATAGATGATGTTTAAAGAAAACCTGGCTTCATGCACAAGTATTTAACTGCTGTGGGAAGAATATGCCAATATGGGTGGGATACCGTAAAACCCTGTCTACACTTAGATGCTTTAAACCAGTGTGAATTAAACAGACCGTTGACCTGACAGAGAATTTAGATGTTCTACTGTGACTGTGATCATCTCGATTGCTGTGTCAGGGATCAAACTGGAGAAGCTGCAAGGTAAAAACACATGGAGCAACACCTGGATTGAATGCTAAGACTACCCTCATCACTTAACTTTTCCAAAACACAAAGGAACATACAATATATTCACTCGCTGGTCAAGGTAGTGAGAAATATCATGTAAATCACAGTTACATGAAAAGAAATGCAACAATACAAGGGGTTCATGGAAATCTGTGTCACAGGAATCTGCTGATACACTTTGTGTGTGAACAGCCCCAAGGCTTCAGTCATTAGGACTGACTGATTTAAAATGTGATCTTAGTTTGAGATGTTTCAAAGGAACTGAAGACAGGGATTCATCGCTGCTAACTTCAAGAGTTTAAAATGCAGACCTCTAAGTCTAACTTGGGCACAGATTGTCTTTATTGTCATTAGAGAGAATAAGGACCTCAGCTGAGTTATTTAAAACACGCATGGTTTAGAATGAGAAGTATCCCACCTGAAGAGGTACAGACAAAAGAGTCCTAAACTTGGAATTTTATCACAGATCTAAATCTTACTCTTTAGATGATCTGCCTTTAAAGCTGTTGTCTGCTTGGGGCTCATTGCAGAGAAATGCAATCAGCTGTCCGCACTTGTTGCCCTCGTGTTTTGTTGTGGTGGAGAATTTCTCATCAGAGTCTTGTTGGGGTGCTGTTAAAATCAATGACAGAAGGATAATCTCTGTCCTAGAGAAAGCGCAACCCCAGAAAAATGTTTAAAACCCTAGCTGAATAGAAATAGTTGAGAAGTCAAAAAATCCCACTGGAAAATTGAAACGTTTCATCATTAATGATATTTTCTATGGAAAGGCTGTCAGTTTTGATAAAACCCACATTTCCTGTCAGGAAAATGTGTAGCAGGAGTAGTTTTTGACCAGTTCTGTGAAAGGGACTCCTTAAAAGGAGCAGAAATTCAAAAGGTAAAACCACATCTATTGCAACCTGGGTTTCTGATTTTAGCAGTTATTCAATGAAATCTACAAAATCCCTTCTCATTAAGTCAGAATCGCTTTTAGCTAATCTAGAGCCTTATGCTAGCCAAACAAGAGAGAATTTTGCTTTGGGTTTGAGTTTGTTTTTTATTTCGTTTGATATTTTTTCCCCCCAAATACCTGAATTAGTGTAGCTAGAAGTGCAGTCCATGACACGACCATGACACCACGGCAACGTCTTCAGTTTTAAAGCACTGTGGCTCTATACATACTGCCGACTGGAAACAGTCCCAGGCTCTTGACACCTTCTGAACCATGGCCGGGAATTGCTATGAAGAATGATAGTTGGGCTACAATAACACCAGGGCCTTTTCTAAGAGCACAGACAATTACGTTCCAGAATACAGAAACATTCCTTGCTACTGTTTTAT
>Ga0181612_130243_pt1 | contig 11280 bp, 8 predicted proteins | sample HoacroProtozoa21_FD_119630 | JGI IMG/M metagenome (GOLD analysis project Ga0181612, IMG submission 119630) | Hoatzin crop microbial communities from Cojedes, Venezuel. Combined Assembly of Gp0051906, Gp0051904, Gp0051908 | reverse complement strand
CAGTTTTGGTGGGCACCTGGCATTTATCCAGGCCAAACCAAAACAATAAAATATTCAAGTTCATTGTTGTGCTGCAGTATAAATCCTCAGCTCAGCTGTCTGTTGAATGCCAGCCATGGCTGTTCTCTCCCTGGCTCAGAAGGTGCCTCTGCTGCCCGGCTGCTGGTGGGACCCAGAGGCCCCCAGCCCCTGGGCTGTTGCAGGGTACGTGCCGGTGGCCAGGACCGATGTGGGTCGTGTGCGAGGGGGTTGTGCATGGGTCTGGGTTCAGGTGGACCTCTAGGCTGTGGTTTCACTGACTGATACCTTTCTTGCAGTGTGTGCTTTGTGCTCACAGTCCCCATTACCTGCATTTAAAGGGGCAAGCTCATGAAATGCAAATCAGACACAAATCAGCATTGATATCACTGCATGAGCCTGAGGATCGAGCAGTGGGGTAATTCCCAGAGCTGGGGATCAACCACTGCTCCCTGCAGTGAGAGGCACCGACCTCGAAGGGGCTGAGAGGGGTTCTAAGCCCACCTCCTGCCTTCCTCAGCCCACTTCTGTCAGTGTGCAGGGTCACGGCCAGGTCCGATTCACCATCGGGGAGGTATTTTGCAGTTTGGGATGTTAATGTGCGGAGATAAGGGGAAGCAGGGTGTTACAGTTCCATCGAGAGCAGTGCCAGGGAGATGTCTAATGTTACAATCCACTCATGTTCTTGGGAAAAAATATGTTACTGTTTCTGTCTCCCTCTATTTAATTTAGTGGCCTTTGGGGACAATTGCTCAGTCATAGACGAGTTTCAGAGACCGGAGCCCTGATACCACAAGCTTTCCTGCTTTTGCAGGCAGTGGAGTCTGGCATATGTGCAACAGAATAGAGAAGGTACTAATTAATATGGTTTTGCTATTACTTTTGCTTTTTCCTCTGCTGCTGGATCATTTTACTATCAGCTTTATGATTTTATTGGTAGATCTGCATAGTTTCTTTCTCCCATGTTAATTTTTCCTTGTTTGTGAGGTGGAATTGATGATGCTATTAGGGATCTCTGCTGCTTGTTATCATCACAAGCACAAGGAAGGCATTATTATCTTTTTAAAACCTGCATTATCGTTTACTGTTGCAGTTAATTCTTAGGCATTCTGTATCGGTGTTGTTGCCTATTGTGAAACCAATAAATGCTAATGAAAAATGGGCCAACTCTAAAGCGCTGCGATCAATATGCAATACTTCTTACATGTTAACCTTTACCATATGGATTTAATATCACATCTGATTTACATCCAATAAAACAAGTCTGCCTCTAGAGTCATTCTCTCTTATTTTTTTGTAGAATGTGGCATTTTCTGCTTCATATGTTACTGGATGTCACACTTAGCTCAATCAGGCATCCTATGGCCTCGCCCAACTCTCCTTACCCAACTAATCTGACTTCAGCAAAAACTTCCTGACTTCAGTTGTCTGCCAGCCATGGGCAAAGCTGGATCCCTTGTTCCAAACTCTGCTTGCAGTCCCAAAGGTTTAAACCCAGGGAAAAATGATCTACCTAAGCAGAAGTCCCCTGGGATTACTGGCGTAACCAGCGTAAACATTTGCCACACCATCTCTAGACTTCTCTGTAATGTTTTAACAGACTCTTATATGGCTCTGATCATCATATTTAGTTTGTAACTTTGACAGCTAGAAGTGGGCATCCTGCTCTCTGGAGTTGTCAGCCTGTTCAACCCTACTAGTTTCAGTGGGATCATGCAAGAGGTGATTCCAGGGCAGATCTGGCCAGCTGGCATTACTGCTAGCCTGCACACCTTGATACTGCAGAAATGTTTCCCTGAATCATATTATGTAAGGAGTGTATTCCATGGCTGCTTCCTTGGAGACAGTGGTGTAGCTAAAAGATGGAATATGTTTACAACCAGTACATCCTATTTCAGACCTTGGGTCTATTTTAACAGATTTTCTGTGTTTTTCCTGTGTTTTTTAACACATTTTCTGTGTTCAATGTTTTGATTTGTCTCTTTAGGTTGTAATACTTCAAATGTTGACTGCATTAAAATGATATGTATTTATTTTCTTCTATTTGATTAATAAACATTTAATCCCAAGCCACCTGTGCTCTGGTAGCAGAGGAAGGGTACTTTAAAATGGTAACAACAGGTGTATCACAAGATATATTCCTCCCTGATATGCCAGGGCCCTATTGCCCAAGTGAAGGATACTCCTGGGCCCTAGCAAAGCATATACCACAAGTCCAGATACCTATGTTTTTTTCAGAGCAATTTTTTCCACCTACAAATCCCTGTCTGTAAATGTGGTACCCACAAAGAAGCAGGCCCCTGTCCTCTGCAGACACTGCTCGATCTTAAAACACTGTGCGCGTGCCGTGTAGGCAGAAAATCTAGAAGTGAATGAGAAGGTTGGTTTGCAGCCTGTTGTTACCACATTTTTGTGTTGAGCCACAGTACTTTGGGGCACAGTGCGTGGGTGTGGGGGACTGCAGCAAGATGAGAGCCTTGCTGGGGTACTCCTGCAGAACTGGAGCAGGCCAAAGGCATCACGTTTAGAACATGCATGTACTCTGAGGGGTCAGTCCCCACCAGCTCCAGCCTCTTGTCAATATTTACTCAAATTTCCCTGTCTAGAGAACTAATTCACTCCATAGCAAAGACTAGATGCAAATTATAACATGTGTGCACCCTGGGCAACTGGGAGTTCAGGACCATGGTTGAAAATCGGGAGTGCTCCACCTGGACAGCGTAGAGGTCTCAGTGACTCGTCTCCAGGTACCTCGTGCATCCTCCCAGGATGCTCCTGCTCAAGATCAGGCAGCACCCAGCAAAGCAGCTGGAAAAAGATTACACCACAGTTGTGGCATCTGTGTCCTGCTGGCCTGCTCAAGACGGGAATCTCCAGGGATTTTACTGTTTTGAAGAGAATGAAATGCTGCTTCAGGAGCTCCACACTTTGTGTGGGCTTTGACTTATATTTCTTCCATTCATTCACCATCTTCACTTGTTTTCAGAATGTTACTCTCTATGGTTATCTCCTCTGTAGGCCTTACAACCCTCTACAAAGGCAAACAAAAAGAACTAGCTTAATTCCTAGCATACTCATCTATTCTCTTTTCTTCCAGCTTCCTCTGAGCTCTGTATCACACCTGACCACTCACCCTGTTAGGAGTCAAAAAAATTGTGAAGACTTAGAAAGTACTAAGGCCTAATTATTTTGGCTGTGCTACTGAATAACAGACTGAAAAGCAAGATGCCTGGAGTGCATCAAAGGCCTAGTGAAGGTCTATAGAGACGCCTGTGTTATTTTAGGAAGAAATATGTGCAGCTCAAGTAATGTATAACTACTGCATTTAAAGATCTATGGCATGAAGAGAACACAGGGTGCTTCTAGTGACAGGAGCTTGAGAGCATCCTTGGCACAAGAATAAAGTGACTGACTACAAAGTCTATGATATTTCCATGATGGAAGATGATAATCAGTTGGAGAAGGACTATAAAACAGATGAGGCACAGGATAAATGCAGATGGAGAGGAGCTCTCTGAGGCTGGAGGAGCTGGGCAACGAGGAACCTCTGCAAGCTGTGCAAGAGCCCATACCCTGCGCTGCGCTCGGGGTCTGCCCTCGGCAGCCCTCAGCACCTGCTCAGCTTGCACAGCGTGCAGCTGGGTGTTGCTGCGTTTGAGGAGTTTTAAATTCCTCCCTGAAAAAGCAGTACGTGGAAGGGCTTCTGCAGGTTTGAACTGGTCTTTGCTTGACAGCCCAGAGTGGCTCATGGCATTCTCTGAGACTGATAAATCCTCTCACAGACCTGTCTCAAGCACACAGAATATTGCTGTGACCTTGAGGTCTCTGATGTCCAGTGTGGGCTCACGGTATGAGAGCAGAAATAGGTTTGAGGTGGCTCCTTGTGCCTCTTCTTCCCCCAGAACTTCTCAGACAGGCAGTGAGGACCAAGCCACACTCCTAGACCAGAGAGGTCGGCGTTACATGAGGCAGAGTTGTGTTATTTAATTGGGAATTAGCGGAGCCCAACATTCTGACTGTACGATCTCAGGGACAAATGAATCCTTTATGGCCAGAGGTGAACGTGAGAAAAGCACATGGGAGGCCAGGCAAGCCCCACACAGCCTTTGTGGGCAGAGGCCGGAGCCATTTCAAAGCGATAAACAGCTGAACACTGTGCTGGTGTTAATGCAGCCGCTAAGAGAATTTCTTCTATGTTAATCTATGAATTTCATAGCCCAACACTCCATTACTTATTTATAGATTTATAGCTCTTCACCCTCCCTCCCCCCCAGGCATCTGGCTGCTGTATATGAAACACACAGTTGCAATTACAAAATGTCTTCCGAAAAAGTATCACCACCCCTGTCATCTGCTGCTGCGAGGTGGGGTGGCAGGCAATTACAGACTTTGCACAGTACTGGCTGGCTTGGCACCTGCGGGCTCAGGAGCCCCTGCTGAGCACCCAGGACCAGACCAGTGGCATCCATGCTCTGGCTCAGCTTATGCCAGAGCTGGGACCGGTTACTGTGCCAGGGTGCAAGACGGGACCCATGGGCAGGGATCCTTGCCTCTGGCAGCAGTACCGGAGGTCTCTGATGCACCTCAGAGGGATGTAGGTGGCTTTGGTCCTCCCTGCTGTTCGTGTCAGAAATAGAAATAGATCAGTTAATATATTTTGGGTCTGCTGCATCATTTTCTCCTGTGTGCAGTTTTTTTGTTATGCATTGGAGCAATAATCCTACATATAGGAATTTACTCCTTTCGGGGACTGTGTTTTGGGCTGTCTCTGTGTTGGGTTAGTGTTGCTGCCTGTGTTGTGTAGGGGTGTCTTTTCACAGAATCACATAATGGCAGGGCTTGGAAGGGATCTCTGGAGATCATCTAGTCCAGCCCCCCTGCTAAAGCAGGTTCACCCAGAGCAGGCTGCACAGGACAGTGTCCAGGCAGTCTTAATTCTGAATGATTTTGTGCATCTACTTTTATAGTTTTTAATTTTTGCTGCAAGTTACATCTGAGCTGTATGTTTCCTTGACTGCAGGAGCTGGGATCCTCTTTGGAGCCTGGTGAGGGGAAGGGCAGCTCTGGGACTGAGGCCCATGTGTGGTGGATATCTGGCTACTGGAATCTCCAGAAGGCCTGGACTTCACAGAAATAGGGAAGCCAAGTATTGCTACCGCTGTGAAAGATTCAATGAGAAAAGTGATCTTTTGAAGATAAATGTGTTACATATGCAGTACAAGTTGAGGAGGGTAACTGGTACCTATAATAACAGCCAGAAGCAAACAGATAGCGATGAGAGAGTACAGCGTGTGCTTATGTGTACCACAGTAGGTCATGCACATTATGTTTTCTGCCAGACAAGATTTCTCTATATGTTTCAAAGATAGCCCCAAGAAAAGTGTTTTTCAGCAGTCAAGATGTGAAGCTAAAAATGCAGAGAATAAAAATTGTACCGTCGCTGGCAGAAGTCACCATTCGCTACCTGTTCTCACATTGTGCTCTCTAATGTGCTGCTATTTCCACACCGTGTGCCGTGCTGAAGCACAGCAATCTTGGTTGTGGCCATTACTTTTGTTGCAGTGTTGATGGAGGGTTCAAGGGCCTGACAAACAGCTGATACCTGGCTCCTCCGTGCAAGTGCAGAGGATTTAGGAGCAGCTGCCTCTTATTATTAGATTTTACCTTGCAAGTGCTTCAGCAGGGGTGTATTATCCTGTAAAGCTCTTTGTCATTTTAGCACTTCTGCCTCATCTGCTTCTGTGTTCTCATTGAATATATTTGTGGTGCCTAGGTGTTACTGTTAACATCTTTGTTTTTTTCTGAAGCTGAAGGATACTACTTAGGTCTGTAGAGACATACTTCTTTTCTTTTCCTCCAGTATCTTTTTAATGACTAGTTTTAAAAGATATCACACTTGTTCTAAAGATTATTGCAGAACTGTTCTGATGCTGTTGACAAAATTGCTGTGTAATACTCTTCTATGGCTGTGTCAGTACTTCAGAATATTTTACAAAGAATCTGTGCTGTTGAAGTAAATTTGATTTTCTGTTGCCCATTAACTTCCCAAGTATTTCTGTCTAATTGTTTCACTTACAGAATAATTAAAGGAATATTTAAAAAAAATTCCTGTTTCTAATCCAGGCAGGTTTGCAAGTGTTAGCAGGAAGTTCAGTGGCAAGAGCTGAGTCAAATCTAAAATCCTTGATTAGCAGCTTTAATCCTACTCTAAAATGAGCTACACAGATAGATAGGTCTCTGCACCTGCCAGAACCTCTAGCGTAGTCATAATTTTATTTATTTTACCACATTATTCAAGTCCTTTAAATTCAGGTCTTCTGCACGGGAAAGCTATGTCTCATCATGCCATGGACTGAGTAGGTGAGATAAGCCCATTTTCATCTAAGGAGGTGTTTCAGTAGGAGAAATAATCAGTGGCGGAAGAGAATAATTTCCTAAGTCTCGATGCTTTTGTTACACGACTGTCATCTTTCAAATTCAAGAGTTCCATCTAGAGGAATCCTATTTTATGAGCTTGGTTTTGCTGGCCTTTTAATGTGTGTCACATTCGCTGGCTGAAAATAGTTTAATTCATTCCTTTTTCTCAGTTTTCTTTGTTGGCTACCTGTGAATTTCATTGTTTCTTCCTGGCAGTTTTTGAAATAACACTTTAACATCGGTATTCCCAGCTTATACTTAAGATATCATCTGCATGTTTCTGTTTTCCGAGCGTGCTGAAGAGAGAGAGAAAATCTGTTCTTGTCTGACTGTCAGTTATGAATTTGTAGCCCAGAAAGGCTCAGATTTTCCCATCAACAAAAATAAAATATACCCCTAAGCAAAAAAAGTATTTAGTGTAGCTGAACAGACTCTGGCAACAGTGCAACCATATAATAATATAGAAAATATTGAATACGGACATACCCACTGAGAGCTAATATTTCTGCAAATAGACATAAATCTTTGTTCAGTTTGTTTTACGAGTCACTGTTTCCAAGTCTTTTTTTTCTTAACCTGTAGAGAAATCTGGAGAAAAAAAATCCAGCTGAAATGCAAACACAGGCAATTTGCTATTATCTTTTGGAGTTAGAAGTTAAATTCATGTTGATTTTTTACCTAATGAACCTTTTAGGCAATTCTGTGACTCAGATACTCCAGTCTATCTATTCTAATATTCTTTGTTTGTCAGACAGAGATAAAATACCTTCGTAATGTTTAATAATGAAGTCTCATATCTAAAACTGTATTAGGATGATCTTTGTATTCAGATGTGTGGAATTGGCCGAAGACAGAAGCCAGCTTTCTAGGTGTCAGAGAGAAAAGCTTTAGCTCTCAAAGCCATGTTAGCAAACGGGTGGCATGGTGCAGCTGATGAAAATGAGCTGAAGAAATCCCACTGTTTATGCTGCAAAACTTGAATCTGGCTATTTTAGCCTAACTTGATTAAAACAAAGCAAAAGGAAACAGAACAAAAACACTTTAAGCTTTCCTGTGACTCTACTTTCCCAAGCAAAATTAACCATACCTTCAAAATTCATACCCATGCCAAGACTGCAACAGCATTCCTATGCTGTATGATCTTTACTGGTGTGGCTGTATTAGCGAAGCCTTCATGCTGAAGTTCTGATCACTTTTTTAAGAAAACCCTTTGATGTGTCCTTTAAAGATAACTATAGCGAGGGTATAGTGTGTGCTGTACTAGAAAACTTAGCGCAGGGCAGCAAGGTTGAGATAGTAAAAGCAAGTTACCCAGGCTGTGTCTGTATGGCTTGGTGAAAGAAAACCAAGGGGGCACTGCAGCAGAGATATGTGGAATAGCTTGAATTTATAATGCTTAGAGCTAGTCCCTTACTAGCAGATCTGTGTGGGGAATGTCTGATGGAAACAGTCCAAAACAGAGCTTGCAAGGCAATGACCTAAGAGTTAACTAGTGTGAATAAGAAGGACAGTGATTGCACTGGATCTTTGGCTGGCTTTTACTTAGAAGTAAAGATTTGTCTTTAAAGACATGGTTCTCATAAGAAATGTAAGTACATTTGAACCTATAGTAACGTGAATTCAGCTGAGCACAGCAGATAAAGTGTGTTTCTCCACTTAGTTATAGTTTTCTTTCAAGCCCAAGGTAACATGAATTAATTTTTACCTAATTACCTAATTTTACCCAATTAATTAGAAGCCAGATCATATTTCTGATTTCCAACCTAAGGCTTATTTCAGTTATGATTATGTTGTACAAAAAATAGAACTTCTTCACAGTGTAGATTTTAGTTTCTTTTTCTGCCAACATTTACTGAAATTTTTAGATGTCAATATGAAGAAAAAGTAAGGTCAATTTCATAATCTGAGGCTTAAATTTGTTTGTATTTTTAATGAAGCCACATTGTGGTATGCAATCACAAGTTAACTTATCTAATCTGACACCTGCCACCTTGTTGCTGCCAGTGTTGACTTTAGAGTTTATTGTAGTTGTCCTCAGCTTTTTCCCTCTTCATTTTATAACTAGCTTTGCAATTAGGAATTTTTAGAAATTCAGCAGAGACAAAATGTAAGTTTTCATATTTTTTACTACCTGTTATACTGTGCTTATGAGATGATAACCACAAAGATGTTTCTGAACAATTGGATGCAATTAACTGTGGTGAGAAGTTTGCTTAGAAGATATTTCATGTTCTGCTTAAAAATGTGGACAACTTTATGAAGATGCCTAAAGACTGCTGAAGTCTTTTGCTTCTCAGAGTGTCCAGAAATGGCTAATTACACAGCAAAGCGAGGACCAAGTGCTCAGGCTTAGCCCCTGAAGTGGCTAAGAGCAGGCAAACTCTTCATGGTCCCTTTTTGATTTACAGTTCCTTTCAATTTGCCAGTGTAAAGTAGAGCCCTTCTATACTGAATTTTATCCCACAGATTATGGGATTGTTTATCTTGGTTACCTTTCAAAACTCTGTCTTGAAACAGAGTTTCATAGGTGTGTCTATGCCTGCACGTTGCAGGCTGAAAAGTACATCTCTGTGACCAGTGAGGAGAGCTGGTGACTACATCGAGTTTTGAATGACAGATGATATATCTTGGGTGGTGAGGTAGCTGAGGTAGACATCTCAGTTAGGTATCTCAAGGTAGGTGGAATGGATATGGGATAAAATGCAGAGGTAGAAAGTTGAAGGAAATGTTCATATTATTTTGAGCCAATACTGGTGAAAATAGTATCTCCTTAGTATTCCACTTGAAACAGGAGAAACAAACTCTGAAAAATGGTGTAATAAAGACAGTCTCATCATTGTCAATCATTAAGTTCAAAGAACAGGACCTTCCAGTCTTTGCCAGGACCATGGCATGATCTGATGCTATGGCCTCGTAGTTAAATACTGCTGTGTACAATCTGCATTAAATTCCAGGAACCATGTTCTTGTTCACTCTTCATTGTATTATCAAGGTGATGAAATTGTGGTTCAGTGCCAGCAGAAGGCCAGATTAATGGATATGTCCAAATGTATTCAGAAATAAGTTGCTCAGTGAAGGTCATCTATTTATTTGCACATATATTTGGTTTACTCACTAAGCATAATTTCACCTCAAAGTAATAATATTTGCACAGTGTAATTCCAGAAAAGACTGTGATCCATAAAGAACTTCCCAAAGAAGATAGCTGCAGAGCAGATTTAATTGCAAGAATTTACTGTTCTTCAAAACAATGAGGCTGTTTAATAAAGGTGAAACAAGTACTAAAAATCCAGAAAGCAGGCAGTGCAAAGTCTACAACATCCTTAGTTTTACCCCCGTGTCTGTACATGCTCACCATCCATCAGCTGAAGCTCCTAACTAGCTGTCACATGAAATGTCGCTCCCAAGTATGTGCATTTGCTTTTTGCATGATGGTATTTGCACTGAAACTTACTGTCCATTGCATGTTAAGTTGTGGTCTGAACTGATATCAACTCCAAACTAGAGAAGCATTTAAATACAGTTTAACAATTAAGTTGGGCATAATTTAAATGCTCCCTTAGCTGGGACCCAGGAACTGATCTTTGAATCTCCCATGTCTGTGACTCATTATACAGAAGCACCTTTTTCTAAGGCAGTAAACAGCTGATTGGTGCAAAGTGCAAACTGCCCTTGTCTGAACTGCAGAGAAAACTCAGAAAGATGGACTGATGCTTCCGTAAATAGAGTGTGGAAAATGTCTAATATCCTAATGGATTTTTTCCCAGTGGAAAGTGTATCATTTAATCAACGTGGAAAAGTTGCATGGGAATGTGCTGTTTTAAACATTTTTTTTTCAGAAAATAAAATCAACAATTCAAGTATTTTCACTGCCAAGTCTTGGAGTCTCAATGCTTAAAGTGAAAGTTTTTCATATGAACACACATACATACAGGAGGACACTATATGTGGCATTTGAAGGAGAATGAATGAATTAGTAGAGGATACCAAATATAATTTATATCAAATTCCCTTCCTGAGAAAGCAGCAGAATTTAAATGACTGCTTGAGTGTATTCATTGCCAACATCTGCCAAGAATATTCATAAAAGGAGACAGGCTAGAGGTGGATTTCGGGATGATCTTTGGAGGCTGAGGACTTCACTTTCCATCAGAGAGATACAAGGGCAGAGACAGGGGACTTTTATGTAAATTTGATTAACAGAATTCCCCAGACATATGTAATGTATCTCAAGTCATCAAAGTATGACAGAATTAGAAAAAGGGCAGATGATGTGCTTGTACCCTTTCCCTAAACTTTTCACAGGGTTATACTGAGTGCAGAGATCACTTTGGTAGCAAGTCCTCCCCAGGGCTCTTGGCAAACACTGTTCCATGTCTTCATTGTGAGCATGGCCAGTGAGGAAACTTCTGTTCTTTTTTGTCTATTTTGGACTCGAAAATGGGCAAAATCATCAGTACAAAAGGTTACAAATCGCTGATTTCGCAGTCTAAAAAAGCAGCGCTCCCTAAACCCAGCAACTTCCAAATATTTTCCTCTGACTGGGAACTAACCATGGAGCAGTGCAGACAAAAATGTGCTGAAGCATTCTAATGAAATGAAATTTAAAGCAAAAATTGTTCTGGAACCTTAAATAATGGGTCACTACTGTTACTGTATCATTATTTACTTACAGATCACTTGACTGTTTATTTTTGCCTTAGCGTAGTGTGGCTCTCCTTAGCTACAAAAGCAAAATATTGATGAGTCAGGTAGCTAAAACAAGATACAGAACGCAGGATGCCTCAAATAATGCCAAACATTTATGTAAGATCTGTCTAATTAGAAATTAGTTCCCTACTTAGT
>Ga0181612_171565_pt1 | contig 11281 bp, 7 predicted proteins | sample HoacroProtozoa21_FD_119630 | JGI IMG/M metagenome (GOLD analysis project Ga0181612, IMG submission 119630) | Hoatzin crop microbial communities from Cojedes, Venezuel. Combined Assembly of Gp0051906, Gp0051904, Gp0051908 | reverse complement strand
CCTGCTTTGGCAGGAGGGTTAGACTAGATGACCCACAGAGGTCCCTTCCAACCCCTACCATTCTGTGAAATACTATCTTCCAAGTTATGAATTCTGTCCAAAGATATTGTATTTATGAACAGCAATGTTTGCTTGAATGCCCTAAAATCAACAAGTGTTTTATCACACATTTCATTCCTATTGTTACAGCAAAAAAGTAATAGAAGGAAAGCCTAGCAGAGACATGACAGTACAAAATTTATTTGCCATAGCTTAGAAAAGACTACACAACTGCAAGTTCAGTTTAAAATAGACATGTCTAAGTGCTAGGAAAATGTTTATTTTTACAAATTAGAGAAGAAGAGAAAACACAAGCGTTTGGGGCTGATATGCAGCTCCACTTTTTCAGGTATAGAATCAATGTTTTGAATTGGGGTTTTACAGCTTGACTGTTAACAAAGTTGCAACTTTATCTGGCAGTTTAATCATCAGGATAAGAATAAATTTAAAAAAAAAAACTTCATGTGACTTAGAAGCCTAAATCCCATTATAAAAAGTTATGTGATCTCTTAAGGACTCGCAGTCAGCTTTTCAAGTGAGTCAAGGAGCCCTGGAAACTTTTAAAACAGTTCTTTCTGTATAGGCTACTGATATTACAAAATTATTCACTCTGTGTCTCAAAAAAAATAGAATTATCTCAACTATTAACACACAAAACCTAAATGTTCTGTTGCAAAACACTAACTAAAGATCTACCAAGCCACTGAACCACAGAGCTACAGGCTGCTTTCTGTTACATTTGGTCAACTTTATTGAATCCCGTGACATTTACATACATAGAAAGATGTATTCCAAAAGAACACGTTACTTTGTTTGTGAACTATTAGTAACGTATTTAAAGGTAATGCGCTTATTCTTAACTGTAATATGTTTCTTGTAATACTATGAAATCCAGCTACTAACTTTTTCTGTATATAACAAAACCTCTTGTCTTATTTAACACGCATTATATGCAGTGACCCAATTTAATAGTGCAAGGCTTGAAGAAGAGTTGTTAGATCTACAAATACGTAACATCACTGTATTCCAGCCAAACAAACAGTGGGAACATGTAGTAGCAACACCGAATCAACACTGCGTATCATGAGCAGCTCTCTCCAACCAAGTATTTTATTAAATGAGTGATAAGCTTTTATCTTACCTGGCTTCTCAGTAATTTGTAACAATGTTTTAAAAAGCAACTTTTCTGGCAAATTACTGTAGGATTAGCTACTTCCCTACTTCAAAATAATTGCACAAGGTTTAAAGATTTCTACAGGGTTGTTAATAAATATTTTTCTATGTGTCATTACCTCATTCTTTTCAAGCACGTGTCTGTAAGTCTTCAGCTACATTTTCAACAACAGTTTCTTTTTCTTTCTGAAACACTGGTAGCCCCTTATAACTATTTACATATATATAGTTTCACATATACAGCTACTGCGTTTCATTTCCTTTGTAACTTAAGCTGGAAGATCAAATAAGGTCGCATTGTGCATGAACATCTGTACAGAAAGTTGAGTTCTGTTTTGGCATTTCTACCTTCATAACACTAGCAAACCCCATTCTTACTGTTGCGTTTAAAGAAAAAAAATGAAATGGATTGTGTGTAGTGCTTATTTTCTCAAATTATACAATCATAATTAACACTACATTAAATTTCTCATGGTATGGCGATAAAAACAAGTTAAGATAATCACAAGCTACCATAATTAAAGTTTCACTTACTAGAGATTTCTTCATCTGGATCTCAGGATTTTACTGTACAGCACTGAATCAGTTATAAAATTACTTCCTCTTAAGACTATGAATTATACTGTACAATACTAGGAAGGCACAGGTTTCCTGAAAAATCTGTTCTTTTTTTTTCTCTGTCTCTAAACCCGATGTATTTTCCACAGCCATATCCAAAACAGATATGGTTTGCAGAGAAAATGTCACCATGAAATCACACCTATATGGCAAACTATTTTGTATAGTTACAAGTATAAAGCCCCACTTTAAAAGTGAATATACTGGCATGGCATCATTTCAAGTAGCAGAAAATAGATTTTTTTTTTTTTTTTTTTTTAATATAGATATCACTCATGGTAAGTGTTTTAAAACAGCTGGGACTTAACCTGAAGCTCTCCAACAGTGAAAGATTATGTTTTCCAGGTGTGAACAGAGTAATGGTAATAGTAGTGAGCTACACTCACTTGCTGGCCATTCACTGTTTTAGCATTTCAGCTTAAAATGTATTTTACTGACACAACTATTCCCTCTGAGGTCATTTTCTGCCACAAAGAACTCCACAACTCAAAGGTTATTTTCTGTCATTACTAGGAAAGTAGGTCCTTTTCAGTGGTTTGGGGGAGATGGATTCTTTTTGTATTTTTAAATCTCCAGATGTCTTTTTCTCCAGTTCTCAGGGACCATGGCAGCATGACTCTCAAGGAATGTTACCGACAGAATCATTTTCTCCTCCATTGATAAGTCTTAGATTTGTACAAGAAAAATGGTTCACAGAAAACATACATACACATATGTTATTATAACTTCTCCAAGATAATAACTGGGGTAAAATCAGTCATAGCGTTATTTCTACCCACGACGACATACAGCATGCAGAGTAAAGTTATGTGCTCTTCCAATCTTTTCCTCACAAAAATAAAGCATGTTTTTATGAAGGTAAACTTTATTATGAAATCTGAAGAAGGGTATTACATGTTTTTCTTCGATAGCTGTAAACACACCTTTAATGACCACCAACTGGCTTCAGAGATATCTTCTCTCATGAGTGCATACCCCTCTATTTATACTGAATAGGAAATTATTTTATCATTAAATATAAGAGAAGTGTGGAATGAAAGCTAACAACTGAATAGCTCTTGAAGGAACCATTTCTCCCATTTTCATGTAAAGCATATTTTAGGAGACAAAACTGGAGGAAGGAAAATTATAATCGCTCTGTTTCTCAAATATATCAGAGAAAGTCAAGAGGTTATCAGTTAGATACAACCATCGCATCAACTCCAGATACTTACAACTGAGCTGCTCAGGCATGAATATTCATCTCCTATAGTAGCAAAAGGCAATGATTTATATTTCCACGTTAATTGAGGTCTACACATTTTGCCTGCAACATTTTGTGCTCATAAGAGCTTATCTCAAGCACCTGATCTGCATTAGCACTGAGGGAGAGCAGCCAAACTAGCAATACCTCAACTGGATACACATTGATCAAGTTTTCCAGTACGACTACATATTTCTTATCTGCTGAAATGAGCATATCATCTTTTTGTGGTCAGAGTGCTACCAGGCCTGCAGATAAGCAATACATCATATCAGTAAGGCACATGTGCCAGTAAATCAGCACCTTCAGGCTTTCTTTAAAGAGTATTCCTCCATGTGTAGTAAGTAATGAATAGTTTGTAGCATGTGTTTATGATCACAAACAAAGCCAGTTCAAAACAGACTTGGACTCCATTGTAAAATCATTGTTAATTCTTCCAGTCACAAGTCCTGAGATTCAATGCCAAACCTACTAGCCTCTGTTTGACCCATCCTCCTTGCCAAATACAGCTATACTCCCTTTGAAGGGTAAAGGAACCAAGAGAAGTACTTGGGATGGATTAAGTGATAGAAAACAGGTATCTCCTGTTACAAAGATGATGTAGCCCAGACAGAGACACACAACATAATAACAATTATTGTTACAAACAACACAGCTGTATAGACCTTATGGCACTACTCTTTCTTCTGCATATGCTTTTATCTATCAAAGTCAGAAGAAATTCTGAACAATGCAGAATGATAAAAATGTAGACTGTGTTGCCCAGGAGACATTACAGACCTCTACATGGGGCTTCTTTAAGAGAACCTTCTTTATTGATAGAGGAGAAAAAAACTTGTGTAACTTGCATAAATATGTTTTTTCATAGCCTTTAGTTTCCTCCTACTCTTGCCAACAATAGGCATCCTTTTATTAATTGTGATTAAATTCTGTTTTGAGCATTTGCAGTCTGCCTATATGCTAATGAATATCTACCTTTATTTCCTGCTCTAAATTGTTACACAGTCCTTAGCTATTAAGCATCCTCATTCTGGAATGTTACAGAGGAGAGATACAAGTATGATCATACACAGAGAAGAATATAAGAGAAAAAAAGAAAATCAGTAAAGCATTTGTGGGTGCCTCCTAGAAGAGGATTATTTATATAAGTGAAAACAACTTTTCCTGGCTTATTTGAAACTCTGCCTCCAAGTATCTAGCAATGAACAGCAGAACTCTGCCATAACACAAACATGCAAGAAAACTTTAATTATAAACAGATTGATGTGAGTTCTGTACATCTGAGGTCCTAAAACATTACATTCATACAAAGAAGTCTGAAGGAACAAGATGTCTATTGCTAAAAAACACTTAGCGTCTACAAGACCTGTCATTCCAAGTGTTCCTGATCCACTAAAAGTCATCCCCAACTATACGGCTCAAAAATTCACTCCTTCACACAGGCCTTTCAACACAGAAGAGACATTGTATAAAGACCAATACTAGAATATTGATTTCGCCCCTCCCCCCCCACCAGGGATATAAAATTATACATGACAAGCAACTGTGAGAATAACTCACACGACCTCAAATCATTGTGGCAAACTGTCACTCAGACCCAGAGCTTCCCCTGAATAACTTGGCACTGGCATGCCCTCCCATGATTTTGTTCCAAGTCTTGTTTTTATGAGTATTGAAAAAACAAACATGAAACACTTACTGAGAAAAAAATGAAATTGATATAAAACATCTCAGATGATGTGATTTTTGTTCTAAATTCCAAATTTTCAAGTTAACCTCACAATCTCTGAATTTAATCCTCAGCTTGTAAATACTTGGGCATCCCAGTACTCACTGTTAATGAAAAGGTTACTACTTGACAATTGCAGGTTTTTTAACAGCAAACAGCCTCAACTTATCAAACTGCAGACACTATATCAATCTGACTTTATTTAATGTTATCCTTGTTGCCTTCTCTGGGAGGCTACTATGTTACATGTTAATTCTATTAGTTTGTGCTGAAGGGAATTTTCTCTCCAGCTCTTACTCATTTGCACTTGTAGCTTGAACGCATGATCCTCCTTGAATGCTTCCCACACATGAACTTTATCTACAGGTTGTATGTTCTGCCATTATTTCTGTTGGAATTAAACAAATCTGCCTTCCCTTTATGCTCTACCTTTCCTTTATCTGTGCTCTTCCTGAGACAAAGATAGAAATAATCATATAGAGAGACATAGCAAGTGATTTCATTGCTTCACGCTTACTTATAGTTTGTTAAATCAATGCTTTCTTTACACTAAAATAATCTTTTCCCATTACCACAATGTTATTTAATACACCTGTACGTCCTCCATTTCTCTGGAATTGACAATGTAACAACTCTAAGACTTAAAATAGAAGCTACTGGGATATTAAATGTTCTCAGGTGAGAGATGGGCAGGTTTCTGGTAAGGGATGGTAGATCTGAGACTAAGCGTTCCTGACATAGCCATCTGCAACACTTGGGTTTGGGTTCTCTTGTCAGGTAAGTATGTTATTCTGATTAGAACAAGCGTGCTGTCATATCTGTATCAAAGTGTAGGATGTGATAGCCTTTGTTTGCTTCTACTGTTTGCTGCTTAGTACAGACTGACTCTAACTAATAAACTCCAGTTTAATACCATCAAGAATCTGTCCTCTACACTGATCTCAGTGCTAACAGGGAAAACTATTTAACACAGGATAAAAGCTCCTTTGCCTTTGAAAGCAGTCTAAGTGTTTGCACAGAAATTTAATGAGCACATACCTAGACAGATACATCTGGTATCAGTGCCTCCATGTCCTTGCTTAGCAATTTCCAATAGGGTGTAAGTACTTCACTTACCAGTAATAGAGAAATGACTCATTCCAACCAAGAGACAGAGCAATCCAAGTCAGGGACTGTTTCTTACATTTGTTTCTTGTCGCAACAGATCTCAAAACAGAAGGGAAAAGCTAATTAAGATATTATCTGCTATATGATATTATTTGGCATTCTTGTATTCATGATTTGCACAGTCTGAGACAGACAAAACCCTTTACAATGTCAAGCTCACAAAGTTCTGTCACTACTGTGCTTTGAGTGTCTATGTAGACACTGCCTATGGGACACAGTCGTAGCCCTTCTTTGCTGGAAGAGCGCCATTGAAGAAAATTATACTTACTGCACTATTTAGAAAGTAATTACAGTAGAAGAGAGTAAAGTGACTTAACAACAAAGATCAATGCTGTAAGAAAGGCCTCTACTCCACTGCCGTTGTTCTTAAGACCAGAAATAGTCCATGGAATGACTGAATTGTCAGTCACTCTCGAATTATGTTTTGACAGTACCAATACAATAACCGTAGCCTGGTCTGCTGTGTAACACAGAGCAAAGGAATTGGTTCAATAATCTTTTTTCAGTTAGGAATGTAACATCAGCAGAGTTTCATTCCTGCTAAGGTGCTGAAACAGAAAAGATAGAAAAATAGAGATGAACTTTTTAATTCAGATTTCCTAATAAGCAATGAATATTTTACCAGTTTCTATGGTACTATCACCATGGCAGCTAGCCATTTTAATCACAGGCATTAGAACATGTTTCTGGTAACATCATAGCAATAGCTTAGAAATATATTACATCTCCTGGTCATATGCAGCAGTAACTTTGCAAATTTCTATACAATAGAGGTCACTAATGGCATCAGCAGACATCAGGACTAGAAACACAATATTTCAAGCATCTAATTAAAGAACAAGTTCTCAGTGTTCCTTACTCTAATTCTGAAAACAACAGTAGAAATACAACCACTGTCACAAAAACAAGAATCAAAATTCTCTCACAGCTTGCTCAATTTCTGCATGGGTTTTGCCCCTTCTTTTATTAACTAGTCAATGCATATGATTACTCAGCAGATCCTGAGAGAATGTGCAAGTGAAAAAAAATTCACTGTAGAGCACTGAGTATCTGTGAATTACTGACAGATAAAAATGGCTGCTTTACTCTTGTATTAAAAAAACATACTTTCTCCTCCGTACGAGTTAATTTGTATTCAAGCATCACACACAAGATTGAAAATTTCATCAGTCAGAACACTGAGTTATGCTCTCTGATCATGATTTCAACACACAACGTGAAATATACTAATTTCACTAAATGTATCATGAAGTATTTGCAGATATGCTCATTTTGAAAAAAAAATTGAAGTATTCAAAAATACTTTCAGCAGTAACAATCCTCCATTTCTTCTATTAACTACATATGAAATTACATTTTCAAACTATCTTAGAGCAAATTCATACTCTTGTCCTGGGAATTCCGATTTTTTTTTCAAATTAAAGTGTATTTCAAAAGGCTGAAAGATTCTAAAATATTAAATGAATTTATAAACTCTTTTAATAAAAGCTAATAAGCAAGTTCAACATGTTCTTGATTTCAAGCCTAAAGCTTTGCCAAGGGTCCATCCAGGAGATATAAGTACAGATAATGTCAGTAATATTCTGCAGTAAAACTACAGCACAGCACTATAACTAAATGTCACTGGTATAATCATATCCTAAAATAGATAGCATTGACCTCAAACAGAGGAAGAACAAAAATCTGAAGTAAACTGAGAATGAGACTTTAAATACAATAAGCTTTGTCTCTTCAAATTACTTAAAATCAGAAATACTCGTTACAGAAGCAATTGTGCTAGGAGAACAATATAAAACCAGAACTGTAAGTCAAGTCTCTTATATCTCCATGCTTGTTAGATTTACAGTTTCACTCCCTTGGATCAGTAGTCGCGGAAGGACAGCTAAACAAATAAACCAGAAAATATTTGATGGTGAAATAGTTGTATTGGTACATTCACATGCATATACAAATTAGTCTGTCTTTAAAATAAAACCAGTTAACTACTATCAAGGATTTGAGGACAGTTCTGCTAGCTTATCTGCGGACACTTGACTTCCTCAGTTTTGTGTCATGCTTTGTCTTAAGAAATCAACAATAAAGAAACACAGAAAGATGCAGTGTAACACCTATGCAGTACTTCTATCCCATTTGAACTCAGAAATTTCTACTCTTGCATAAGACCACACTGCTGAATTTTCAGACCATCTAAGCAGCCAGGTTAATCTCCCAGATTCTTCATTAGGGCAACACTGATTAATCTGGTCAGAAGGTCCACATACCATTTAGTTCTATGCTTTGAGCTAAAGATCTATGAATGTATTTGCATGGCTGTGCAGTGCGTATCAACTATAAATGAACTGGAAGACTACAAATTCTTCAACAACAGCAACAAAAGCCTTTTCTACTTCTTTCAGTCCTCAATTTAATAACAGTTGCACTTAATATTTTAGGGGCTTTCCATTTCCTTTGTTAAAAGTTTATGTTTAATTTGTGCTTAATATGAGTCCAAAGCTATTTTATGAAATTTTATGGAATATAAATTCTATGAAATTTATGAAATTTTATGAAAGTCAAAGGGAGACTCAGATTTCATGATGTTTTGGGCTATGCAGAATATATTAAACAGAAGGAGACTTCATGAAACACTGTAAGATCTGAGGTCTAGACTATCTGGTGACAAATATTCTGCTAGTTCCCTTAGCTCTCTCCCTCTTTCAACTCCAACTTTCTCTCCAGCAATACATAACTATGTGGGAATGCCTTGCCAGTGTTGTTCTCCTCCTATTAAAGCTATAGAAGTTACTGTGTTTAAAGGCAATAATGAGGTAAATAACAATATGTGACAACAAGATGATATAAACCTTTTTAAAGTTCTTATGTGAGTATGCAGTAAATAAAAAATTTAATAGAGTACCATTTTTCCCCAAATAACACAGATACCAATGAACACATACAAGACTCTAAATGACATGAAAACATCACAGTGATTAGATTTAAAACATATAATTTTAAATTAAAATTAGATGTTCTATATACAGTACTTTGGCTAATCAAAACACAGATCATATAATTTTTTTAATAAGTAACACGAAAGGCAACTATAGCAGCAATGATTGCATTGGTAAGATCTGAGTCAATGCTCACAGGCCTGCATGTATACAGCTCTACAAAATTCCTGACCTGGAGTCCCATTCACTGAAAGTCTCTTCAAGTCTCCTTTTTGGTGAATCTGCCAACATGACTATAAGGGAGATCTGCCAGAGGCAATGAAAGATACAGAGGTAGGCTCACTCTGAAAGGACTAAGTACCTTCCCACACGGTCATTCCACGCTTACTTGGAGTCTATAACATCCAGCCATTATCACCCTTATTTGAATTTGCATTGGTAAACCAAGACCAAAATCTTCTAGAGCCCATTTGAAAAAAAAAAAAAATTTCAGAAATAGATACATTACGATTAAGCAAATGATCAGTTATTTTTGTACTATATATATAGCAAATTATTAGTCCATTACACCTCATCCCTACCCAGCCTCATACTCTTAACAATTATATTCTACATGAATTAAGCTGCCCTGAAGATGACTGAGCTTGTTGTAAACTACAAACATAAAAACATTATACCACAAAAGAACAAGATTCACAAAAACATAATTTCTGTTCCACACTGTAGCATCATTTCTGCTGTGTGGGCATACATAGCCCACATTGGTTCTATACTCCACACCACAATCAATGTTACAGCCTTATCAAAAGCATACAGGCTTGTAATAGAAAGTATCCCAGGGAAAGTCAGGCATCAATATTCAGCTATATTCCAGATTCAAATAGGGAAACTCTAGCTTGCCCCTGTGTGAGCAGCACGTGTACACCTGGGCAAAATCTGCCCATCATTCATAGAAGAGAGACCATTTAGTCCATTCATATCAACAGCAGAAAATAGAGCCAGAGCCAGATCCAGCCTCAAAAGCTATCACACTCATATTTTAATAACAGATTATAAATAACAAACCAACATTATTCCTACCAACAGCACTTCCAATTCCAGAAGCTTCATTTTAAATGTGTACCATACCAACCTTTCTTAAAGTCAATGTCATCTGTAAGGACTGAGTTAAAATAAAATGTGGGCCAAATTTATCAGACTTTAGTTTCCTTTGGATACAGAGCTCAGAACACTGACTGTGTGTCATCCTAGATGTGATCTGCGTTGTATATGTTGCGTCCAGCAACATATTTTAAACCAGTCCACTGCAAAGTACTTGCCCTGATCATCAGTTTCTAGTATTTGTCTAAGATGCTGAAGGTCAAACGAAAAATGTGAAAGGTTTCTTTCTGTTTACATTGAATGTGTATCTGCATGCTAAAAATCGTAGCACTGTTCAGGCCTAGGGAGAGAAGCCTCAAGAGTTTGTTAAAATATGACCGCATTATAGTTGGCCAATTTAAAGACACGTCTAAGAGACAAGAGGCCATTCCCTCTCGCAGCGTGAGGCTACGTATGCCCACATAGCCCCGAGTATCACTGCGTGTGCGTGATACTGATCAGTGATGTGAAACTACTGTGACAGAGCTACAGCAAAAGTAGTCAACAATTTATTCTTTTATTTTCAGCACTGGCTCACAAGGGGGCAGATACATACTTAATAAGCTTCCGTAAAGAGCTCAGAACCGACACATTCCTGCAACCTCCAGGGCAAGCGTAGGGGTAGTGAGCTTTTTAAATTTAGATTATGTAAGGTCGCGTGCCTCACTGCATTATGTTTTATACGCACATTAAATCTCACTGCACTATATTGCACCCTGCGAACTCCAAATGATCGTTATTCACACAGATCCTGTCAGATTCCCTTTTGTAGCTCTTTCAGAGAGAAAACAAATACCATACATACATCTAATATTTATCAGAATTAGGTCAATCCCCCAAACACCCTGACAGGGTCCAGGAATCACAGAAGGTGATACCACCTGCCCAAATGGGGCCCCTGCCCGAGCAGCACCGGAGCACCCGGCCAGAGAGCACGCTCCTCGGATCAGCTAAAGCCGCGAGCGCAGCAGGGAAGCTAAGGCGAAAGCCTGCAATGCAGAAACCCTTCTCGGAGCTCATCAATGAGCTGGGGGAGACGGGGCGGGGGCAAAACCAGCAGACCTGCCCGCAACCCCACTACAAAAGCCAGAGGCACGGGATGTTTCTAAACGCCCGACTTCGCCCTTACCGGCTACGGCCGAGGGCTTTGCCGTCCGGCTGTCCGCAGCTCCGCGCAGCAGGAACTTCTGCAGGCGGGGCGGAGCGGGCAGCCCGCAGGCAAGGACACCGCCACGGGCCGGG
>Ga0181612_170463_pt1 | contig 11281 bp, 6 predicted proteins | sample HoacroProtozoa21_FD_119630 | JGI IMG/M metagenome (GOLD analysis project Ga0181612, IMG submission 119630) | Hoatzin crop microbial communities from Cojedes, Venezuel. Combined Assembly of Gp0051906, Gp0051904, Gp0051908 | reverse complement strand
GTCTGGTGCAACGCAAAATTTTTACCTTCCCTCATTTCCAAGCCAAGCTGAATTTTTAAAAGAAAAATGGTATCCCCCCCCCCCCCCCAAAAAAAAAAAAAAAAAGAAAAAAGAAACTGCATTTAAAAGCCTGGCCTTTTTCATGCCAGACTGGACCCAAAGTGATTTGGTCACACAAAGGAAATAGAGCGGTTCTAGGTTTACAACCCAGTAGAACATGGTTCACATTTATGAAACCTGATTTACATGTTTGTATCTTGCAATCATTTTTGTTTCTAAGTGTGCTAATTTCTTTCCTTATCCCTCAGCACAGATTTTCAGATGCTATGAAGATCGGTGTTATCAGCCCTCCCAGGATGTGGAGATAACGTTTTTTCTCCCAGGGGCTGTCAGATTACAGTGAAACTGGCTTTTCTGTTAGCAACACAGGCATGTATATATGAAGTGAGCTCCCACACAGAATACTCTCTCAGAACAGGCCAAACCATTCTTCGCTTCCATATCTATCCTTTAAGGTCTGGGCAGATGGTCTCAGAATGGATAACTGCGAATAAATTGTAGAGCATATGGAAATACCTCTTATGTTAACATGGAAATATGCAGTGCTCATGTTAAAACAACAATAGCCCATAGCAAATTATTTTCTTCTGCATGTGTTTTGTATCATGTAGTCCAAGCTACATCCTGCCCCTATACAGATATCCACAGGAACAGGCTGGCACCTATATGCTGTTGGGGCTGTACAGAAATATGCTCCAGTCTGGTCTAAGCAATTCCTGCACTGGTGAAAAGACTTTGTTTTCTGCAGAAAGTCTGTGCCATCTCCATCTGGGAAACCCAACCCAAAACTCCCAACCTGCCTTTTGTTCCCCCACAAGGTGTGCACCTATGCAGTTTCTTAACTTGCAATTATCCCTTAGGGACATAATTTAGGCCTATGTAATCGCAGATGGCATGAAAGAATGCCTGTTCTAATTATTAATTACATAATAAATGTCAATTCAGTAATATAATACAAGCACTAATTTATGTTATAAATTGGCATCTGAATTTCACAAATTGTTTCATTTTAATGGCTTATAATTGCTACATTTCTGAAAGTTATACAGTGCAAAAAATGTTGGACTGGATTCAGAATATGTTGGCATGCATGCAGTTGCTGAAAATGGGGAAAAAATCCAGACTAAATGTTTAATTTGGTATTTGCAGCACTGTAGTGTTATCAGCCTGCACAAATGGCATAATTGTCATCTGTAAAAAGACCAAAGCACAGTGCTCTGGAAAGAGAAAATACAATCTTGCATGTCACGGCCTAACCCATCAGTCATTACATTCACATGTATTCTGTACGTAGCTGAAGTCAACAGTGCTAGTTATTGAACAGGGGTGACAGGGCTGAATGGAAGTGACAAAAAATGAAAAACTGTTAATGAGCATTTTTTAGTGCCAGGGCTTGATCCTGTCAGTATTTTCTATCGGACGTGCCACTTACTCCTGTGAGCAACTGACTTTACTCTTGTTATGCCCTCTTTGAAGTGCTGGCAAAACAACTCTCTGTGCTTACCAAAACCTGAACGTGACAAAATATAGCAGAGCAGTCCTAATGGACCTGGCTACCAAAGACCTGCAGCCAAGCCTCGTGCAGCTATTCTTCATTGCTCAGAAACATCCCAAGCCCAGCACCAAGTGTTTACTTTCCTAACAGTTACGCCAGGAGGATCACAAGGACACGTCTACCTAAAGGCATGCCCGGCATGTGTCCTATCAAGTTGGTGTGCCTGCTGCGGTGGGTGATGTTCGTGGGATAGCGGCACTGCACTGTCCCGCCTAAAGCTCTTCCCTGATGCACAGCAATATTGCATCACACAAGGGATTCATGTTGGAAGTCCTACTTTTCAAGTGACTTATCATAATTGTTAAAAATAAACATTTTAGTATCAAAGCAGAAATCACCTTCTGTTTACAGTTTCTTTTGCTGACATTTCGGAGGATGAGAGTCCCAGGGACAAGCCAGGCTGAAGCTCTTCCCATGGATGCTCTTCCATCCCCACTTCTCCCTGCAGCACGGCTCAATGTGTCCACCTCATGCTGCTGTCCTTGTGGCAGGGCCCGCTCTAATCGCAGCTCTGAGTTTGCTCCTGTTTTCCTGGAAGTGTGTTTTTAACCTGGACCACGTCAACGATTCAGCTTAGAGGACAGCCCTTCTGCCAGGTGACTGATACGGCTAAGCCAGGGCTGGAGGCTGAGGTGGGAGCAGAGAGGAGCAGGCAGGGCTGGTCACGTATCGGCATCTCAAGAGTGATGCTAGCATGGTTTCATTAAAGACTTCACTAGGATGCAGCAATGGGAATAACCTCAGAAATGTTTCTCTCATAGGACTTTTAAAACCTCATCCTCTCTTCCCTCTACCGTTGATTATGAAAATTCCTCCACATCACAGAGGAGGTGGAGGCTCTGAGAAGAGGTAACCCCACTGATCTTAGTGTTTAGTGCCCCCAGGGTCCTTTTGCTGTTGGTGGAGCCAGTAGCTGCTCACAATGCTGAGTCGCAGCCCCCAGTTAGACCTGGGCAGAGTTGGGTTTGGGGGAGCTTTTCTCCCTGCTGTTACAGGGCTCACTGAGCAGCCTATTCGAACAACAAACACACTGATGAAAAACAATTAGAATGCAATTGCACATGGGGAGAAAAACTATGTAAGTTTTCCTCAGAAAAGGGGAATCACTTCTTGTGAGATGTATTTTAAGAGCATCCACAGGAGTATTTTTTGAAAGCCATATGCTACTTATTCACATGCGTGTGACAGAACTCATATATGAGGAGTGATACAGAACACAAACGTAGGTGTTGCACATTTTGTATGTGCATATGTTCATAGCCTGTTTCCAAGTTCTGTTTCTAAAATACTTCATTACGCATACGCCATTTTCAGGTTCAGTATTTGGTTACCTTTGACTTAAGAAAAATGCATTATATTTACGACTAAAATGTTAAAAAATACGTGGTGTCTAAAACACTTTTATTGGCAGAATTACAGTAGTTGCTTTTATAAGAAAATGATGTCAAAGTAGGCCTAAATCTTCAAGATGATTCAATTTGACTTTGTAGGAGTTGAGGCACCATCAGATTAGAATACCAAAATAGCACAAACTCACCTGCTTTCATCTCCTTTGCACTTTCTTCCCATTCCCTGCTCAGCACAATTAATGAAAACCAGGAAACTGCAGTTCGTCTGCAAGTTGATAGCATTTACTTTTCTTAATTGGCCAAAAAGTTGACCCTCATCCTACAAGGACTAATACAGAGTGTGAGTCATTCATATGATGTCACTCAGAGTTATTGAAACTCCAAATATATTTATAGCAAGCTCAGGTGAATGTAATCTATTAGTCCCTGCCTCCTACTCTTCTGCCATGGCTCTGACACTGTGGTTTCTCTCTGGTGCCTCAAACCCACGTACCAAACAAAGTCACTGTGAGAATTGGCTCCTGAAGTAGGAGAGAAATGGCAGCAGTTGTTCAGCAGCCAAAGAGAGGGTCTCCCGGCCACAGACCCACACCCAGCTGGACCCGCACAGCAGGACCTCAGCCGTGCAGGAGGCCTGTGATGCTCGGCTAAGGGGAGCAGCTCCCGCGCTCCTCTGCTGCTGCTCTCAAAGGAAAAGGCGTTCAAAGGACTGGCGTTAGAAAAGTCACTGACCGGAAGAAGAGTGCTTGAGCCAGCTGTCTTTTGGTTGCTCAGGGTATAACCAAGGAAATGGTAGGCAATCAGCCAAGATAAGGAGGTGACTGCCATGAGAAGACTCATTTTTTCTTAATTCACAGCTTCCTCAGGTGCAGCTATTTTAGACCACATTTAGAACTTAATTATTGTAACCATTTAGTTACAGATTTCAGCTTTTAAATTGTCAACCCTTAGAAAAGCTTAATGAGCTACAGAAGAGCATAAACTCTGTGCTTTCCCACTGGCGAAGTGAAGAAGCAGAAGGCAGACAAATCAACGATTTGCTATTCTGATTTTTTTTCTCCCTGTTATCTTATGAAAGCCAATGTTGTTTTTGAAAGGTCTGAGAGCTTTTGCTGTGTGACAATGCTATAAGCGTTCAGAAAAACCCACTTACTCACTGTCACACCAGACGCTTTTAGCCATTGCTCCACAGCCCTGTAACACAGACACGGGCAGTTATACAACTTCTTAGCACAGGAGGACAGACCCCTGTCTTCCAGAAGCAGCTCTCCTTAAACTCACATAAAAATTTGAAGATAACTTTAATATTCCATTGAAGTTTGTCATGGCAGTTTGCAAGATCTTGCTCTACCTCTGGTCAAAGGCACAGTATTCACAACTCCATAGATAACATTTAGCATCTATTTGAATACTGTTTGTTACTGTCCATCAGACAGATGGAAAGACATGAGAAATTACTCTTATGATCAAAAATAGAAAATAATGTCACTGTATTAAGAATAGTGGCTTAAAAATAAATAATGTAATTTTTCAGATGTAGTATCATTAACTCTTAATAGATTATGCTGATAAATTACCTAATGACATCTCTCCCTACAGAGAAAACACAAGTAACTTCTGTTTGGTGAACAACAATACAAAAAAAGTTTCAAGAGAGTTGCCAAATGTGAAATACAGTAAGTAGCACACCGCTTCAAGATGAAAAGAAAAAAGTGTTTGGAACAACTTGTCAGAAAGGAAAAATAAGGAAAGGTCCTTCGTGCCAATACAGATATGAGCTAGAAAGAGAAAAGCTGATAGGAGCAGTTCATCAGGAAGAAAATGAGAAACAAATAGAACAAATTGTTATGCAATTTTTAACTTTCCTCCTTTTTCCAGTCAAGAATTATACCTAAAAACAAGCTTAATATTAGTATTACTCATCTGTTTTCTTCCATATATTTATAATTTCACGATACGCTTCATAGATCCATTAAACCAGCATTACTCATGTACAGAGTGGCTCTGGATGGTAAGGGAACTCCATGGCAAATCGGTTACTGTGGTGTTCATTTAATTCCAATAGGAAAGGCAAGAGGAAAAGCCTGGCTGGCAGATTTATTGATCACATTTCACCAATGACCAGCAAGAGGCAAGCACTCTGAAAATCCCCAAAGGTGATCATTAGTACTGAGTAAATGTCACTAAACATTAGCACCATCGGCAGACTGGAACTAAAAGAAAGTGTGATGCTTTAAATGTGAAGCCCAAGAGGGATTGCCTGTAGTCCAAAGAAAAAGTGGAACATCTTACATCATGGCACCTATGTCTGAGACAACTGAAGTGCTTTAAATATGTGTGTATATCTATATATTCATGCACATATAGACAGACATAAAATTGGTCTAGCACAGTCAGGCAAATTGGGCAGGGCTACCCACTATAAAACACAAAATTAATGTGTCAAGCTTAATTTCGCGGTCCACTTGCCTGGAGCTGATTAGGACCAAATTAAACTTGGTCCTAATCAGCCTGAGTGCTTTACAGGTAATACAGAAATCCATGGGACATACTTATTACTGTAAAAGCACATGCACATTATGTACAAGAGCAGGTTCACCAGAATAATCTGTGGTTTTGCATTTCCTAATGCATTGCTAGCTCACCTGTTTTTGGTGGATTTCTATTGGAAAGTCTTGTGTTTCCATGGCACAGAGGAACTAGACATCAAACATGCGATTCTTTATTTTCCATACTCAAATCTAATCTTTTGATCCTTGGCTTGGCCAAAGGAGCACTTTCTGTATCTGAGGTGATGAATTTAGATATTACAGGAAGAGAAAGTTTATGAAGGGTTTTGCCACTTCCCATTAGCTCCTGGCTATCTCCCTTTTTTTCAGTCACTTCTTGTGATTCTCACATGTGTGCCTTTGTTCCATGGGAAACAGCAGGAACAATACCCTTTGTACTGCTGGCAGACAGCTGCTTCTGATATAGACACGCCACTGCCTTTTGTGTACTTGAAGCATTGCCTCAGCCAGGAAAAAGAGACTATTTGAATTCCACTCTCTTGGTCAGTCTATAGTCCTTGTAAGCTCTCGCTCTGAACACAATATCCCAAGAGACTAAGTTATTTCTTGCAGTGACCTAGCACCAGCCCCTTTCATCAGGGGGCCACACTGACAAAAGCACGATGCTGTAAAAGGTCCTTCCTCTCCTGGTTGTACCTGGCAGTCACAGCAGAAAACAGAAGATGTGGGAATGGGCTCTGGGAAGGCACATTCACTGAAAGCATCTTATCACCGTGAGCTTTCTCCTGCCTTGTGATTTTGCGTGAACAGGAACAGAGCCACTATATCATCCTCCAGACAGGCCTGTCTGCAGTATGCAATCCAAACAGTGAGCGTTAAGGATGAGCATTTCATGAACTTGAGAGACTGATGTCTTATGAATCATGATTCAGCATGTAGATTAAAACCTGAAATTAGATGGATAGCCTATAAATACTTATCTTCCAGATGAGGAAGTCTAAAGCAGCAAAAAGAAGATTAGATCCCTCACAGCTTTCCAGTGGCACTTTGGGGAGACTCAGGTTCTTCAGTACAATGAGGAAAGAAAACCAGCAGTGTGGTTTCTGGATGCAGCATGGGACACTGGGCATTGGTGGATGAGGATTCAGATTTGCAGCTCTTCACTGAGGTCACGCGAGTCACCTCAGAGCCCTCTGCTTCCTTTGTCCCACCTCCTACTTTTTTTCGGTCCAATTTTCATCAGAAACAGTCGATCTGTTGAGATTTATCAGCACACCCATGGCTCAAGTTAGGCTCATGTGTAAGGGCTACACTGCATAGCTGGCAGCAGATCTGTGCTAGGTGACCCGAGACCCTGGTTGCTGGTGGTTACCAGGCACTCCTGTGAACACTCAGTCTACTGTCCTCCCAAAACAGACCCATGGGACATCTGGAGAATCTCTGCTATCTCTGCCTATCTGTGTTTCTCAAAGACCAACTTCTCTGGTGGAGGACCAATAAGGCTTGTTAATACGAAGACACAGGGACGCAGCTCACACGGTCAGTGGGTCTGGTCATCCCTGACCTAGACGACAAGTGCTGGGTGAGAGACTTCTGCCTGAAGTCTGCACTCCCACAATGTTTCTGGTAAACTCTATAGATGGTTTGTACATCATGCAAGACTGTGTTAGAAAACACTTTTTTAAGAACATGATAATAATGAAGACAAGTGTAGGTTCACTAAAATACAGTGATTTATACTGGGTATGGATGCTGCAGTGCAAGGTCCAGCTCAGTTGTCTTGGGCTCTTTTACACTCTATTTTCCAGTTCCAATTCATATTTCTAAGCTTCTGTCCCTAGAGAGATGCATAAGAGGCAGCTTTACAAACTGCTTACTTCTATGCCAGAACCTGTGTTTTCATCTTCAGAATCTATTAATTTTGTATCTCTTGCAATGACTTAAGGTTCGAAAAAAGCATGAATGGCTCAAAAAAAAAAGATAACTCCATTTGATCATCTTTTATTTCAGTGTGCATTTGACAACATCACCTCTCAGCATTCAGGTGATATTCTTAAACTGTGACATTTTCACTCTCTTTAAGAAACACATTCTTTCTGAATAATGAACTCATGCTTATAATTGCTGTCGCCTTAAAGGAAAAAAAAAGTAACTTTGCAACACTTTGCCAGGTCTTACCCCATATTTCCATACTGAGCTAAGATAATGGCAGTTATTATTTAAGTCAAAAGGGAAAAATAAAGTAATTTACATCATCCATCATTGCTCCCTTGCATGAATAAATTACAAGACACCAAGGCAAATCAATTCTGGGGAAAGGAACAATCCGCATCAAACATTGTATTTGTGTGTATAATATTTTAAATATTTTCTGATCTCGTACATCCAAACAGCAGATTGAATTCTATGAACTTTAAGTAATACAAAGCTGTTTATCCCAAAGTCTCATGGGGAACCTCTAATCTAATCAGTTTAACTCAGGACACAGCCATAGGAATAAAGAGAACAAACCGAACTCAGCACAAATTCAAAAATTTGTTTGCTGTTCACCCAGTCCACTTCGTCTGCATAGACAGTAAGGACTTCATACAAAAATTACCTCCTAAGCGTGTATGGGCGACACTGTATGCAAGAGGACCTCGTTGCTGATAGTAGCAGCTAATACTGCAATAACTGTGCTTAAGATTTTGTCAGTCGATGTCAAGAGGTCTTTGCTACCTTTATGAAAAAATTAATCATCCCCTCTCCTCTTCCCTTTTTGGAAAAAATATTTTTTCCTTAGTGTCAGTCTCAGCTAACAGGGCGAAGAGTGGCTGTCCAGGGTGAACCTGTCACCTTCTTGCTATTGGAGGCAGTTGTTGCTCCAGGGCAGGAAGGCATGCAGTGGGGGAGAGGATGTGGCTGACCTTGTTATCTTCAAAAAGATAAAAAGCAAGTATTGAGTCTAAATTCACCAAGTAAAACACATTTCCCATTTATGAGGAGCACCAATGCAACGAATATACAAGTGGATTTGAATTACTGTATTTCACTTCAGGGCTTCCAGAAAAGCTAAGTGATGCAAAAGCCTCCACAACAGCGGTCTCTCGATCATGCAGGAAGTTTGTGTGCCAAAACAGGCTTGTTCCACTGCATACGTACAAGGTACGTACTTCTACTCTCTGCAAACAAGTCATTCTCTAGGAAACCAATCTTAGAAGGTAAAACTTCAGCAGGACTCTTGGCTGTCTTTCCTACAAGAAAACCAGAAGTGTCTCCATAAGAGCTTTATTGACAGATTACTAAAAAAGGCATGCAGCACACACCTGCCCTCCTGCTGAACATTCACTCAGTACCTTCAACCATTTACGTATCCGCTCTTACTCTTTCCCACGGTTAAATCTGCTTTTATAATCCCCTGCTTCAGGGTCACAGCTCTGTAGAGACCAGTATTAAAGGGATTCAAGCAGGCAGACTGAGAGGAAAATAAGCCTCAGAGTTCATTTTGATAGATGCTGCATATATCCATGGCCAGTCCTTGCTTCAGACAGTTCCTGAGTGAACTACAATAAATGGAGACCCAAAATAAAGATGATCTAGTCATGTTTCACAGATGGAGGACTGGAGCACTGTAAGTGGTAACTGCTGAGTGACTGGCTCAACATCATAAAGGAACTCATGAGCGCATAAAAATCTGAATTCAGATCACTCACATTTATGGTAAAATATTTTGTTTTAGAGCTTTAGTGGATTTCCAGGGGTAGAAGGAAATCTGACTTTTCTTTCTCCCTGGGGAAGAAGCAAGGAATTGATAGAACTCATGAACTCTTAGCAACAGACACAGAATTGCCTGCTGTGGAAAGATCCACAGTTTTGTCAATTGTTCAAAAATTAGTAGCTGTTTTTGACCTAATAGCTTTACTGTTTCTGCAAGTATATATATATGCATGTACGTGTGTGTTGAATGCACATAATAAATGTTATACCCCTGTCTCACTCCCCTGCTCTATTTTCCTTCCTCTCATATGAACTAAGTGTCCTAAATTTAATTTTCCCCCTTACAAATTGGCTGCCCTTTCATGTCAGGAGAGGAAACGCCCACTCAGCATAGCTTGAAAGGAACCTGTCTGCGGTTGGGAGGGAAGAGTTGAGGTGCCGCTTTAACTAACTAAATTAAATACAACTCGAGCTCCAAGCAGCTGGCAGGTTTGATTTGGATGTAGGATGCTGTGAGATAGTGATAAGTGAGCGCTGAGGACCAAAGGGAACTAAAAGGCTGTACTTTGGTTTAATGGAGTCACTCTCTTTCTGCAGCGCATCCATTAAGGACACCGTGCTGGCACACTGCACCAGTTAAACTGCAAAAGGCCATCTTCAGACAGGCTGAGCTTTGGGCTTTGACAGACACAAACACATGGCTTTTGAGGGCAGCAGAAGGAGATCCTTGGCAGGTTGTCTTTAGCCTCCTCATAGGCTTGTGAAGGAAGGGGCAACTTCTGCTGGACCAGAGGTTTGGATCCTGTTCTGGACCACATGGGAAATATCTGCCAAAAAGCCCAAGAAGTGGTTCAGAGAGTGCAAGAAAAATCATGTTACCCTGAATGAAAAATTTGTCTGTCTCTATTAAAGAATTCCTTAAATCTTGTAATGAAAGGAATTACAGAAAATGGTTTCTTCCCTCATCTTTTTGGTTTATTTAATAATACATTAGACAGCAGTTTGTGTGTAGTCAGTATTCCCTTCCTCTCTCCTGGTATTAGTATTTTTCTTGTTCATGTAAGCCCTTCCCCGAGGAACAATGAAGATGGGAAAACATTTTTAAAGATTATGATTCAACTGTAAAACCTTACTATTTGTCAGTGTCACCAGCAGGCAGGTGTAATGCCTGAAATTGTCTTTCAACTCTGCTTTCTAAAAGGCCTAAAAATGTAAATGAAACTTTGATTTCATAATTAGGGCAACAGATTTGACACTCGTCTGCCTCTGGTAACAAGAGGAACTTTCCTTACAATCACAAAATACTACAAAACTTCCTCAAGGAAGTTGTTGCAGAAGCTAAAAACTGCAACTGGCTGCTGTAATATGTTTGAAACCAGCTACTCAGCAAGAGACCTCTGCAGACAGAAGAGGTTAAATATTCACTTTTAGGGATTACTACTCCTTTTCTTTTAGAAATATTATATTTTTTCTGTGTTTGGAGAACCTAAGTTATAAGTGCCAGAGAATGAAAATATTGGTCACTAGATGCTGACAGTGTTTATTATTATAAGCAATCCCCTTGAATATCACAATTACAGAGTAAATAAAGGTATGTTGACAGCACGCACTGCATGGAAAAGATCTGTAGGAAGATCTTAATGGAGTTTCCATAAATCAGTTCTAGAAAAAGGGTTTGTTAGATATTTTGTCTATCAGAAGACTGAACACTAAAGTAACTATCACGACAATGAGTTTGACAATCCCCCATTTCCAACAAGCAGTCACTACAGAATTATTGGTCTTTTGAATAATTCAAAGCTAATCTTTAATTTTTGTTCTTTGGTTCATATATGCCAATCTAACTTATGCGGTAAAACAACTCAAGAACACGTAAATACATTTGCTTCCTCATGCACAGACATGGATATTTGTGAACAATTTTCTGTAAAACATATTCCAAGGAAAAGGGAGAAATTGTTCTGAATAAGATTTATTAGTTCTATGCAGAGAGAAAAAAAAGTATTGGGTTAAGGAGAAGTGCCACATAATTTGAATGATTATTGGTTTCAAAAGGAAAATCATACAATCATAGAATGGTAAGGGTTGGAAGGCACCTTAAAGATCATGTG